>JACCEB012133207.1_pt1 | contig 20892 bp, 18 predicted proteins | sample 7454761 | NCBI WGS metagenome assembly JACCEB01 (sample SAMN15323454, study PRJNA562643) | freshwater metagenome | isolation source: river surface water | place: USA:Blue River Watershed | collected 2017-08-18 | reverse complement strand
GTCAGGCCGAGCGCGAAGAACAGCGTGGTGACGGGCAGCTTGCGGCGACGGTCGATGCGGACATGCACGATATCCTTAGCATCGAACTCGAAATCCAGCCACGAACCGCGATAGGGGATCACGCGGGCAGCGAAGAGGAACTTGCCCGACGAGTGGGTCTTGCCGCGATCGTGGTCAAACAGCACGCCCGGCGAACGGTGCATCTGCGAAACGATGACGCGCTCGGTGCCGTTGATGATGAAGGTGCCGTTCTCGGTCATGAGCGGCATGTCGCCCATGTAGACGTCCTGCTCCTTGATATCGAGGACCGAACGGGTTTCGGTTTCGGCATCGACCTCGAACACGATCAGGCGCAGCGTGACCTTCATCGGGGCGGCATAGGTGATCCCGCGCTGGCGGCACTCGGTAGTGTCGTACTTGGGGTCCTCAAGCTCGTAATGCACGAAGTCGAGTTCGCTGGTCCCGGCGAAATCGCGGATCGGGAAGACCGAGCGCAGGGTCTTTTCCAGGCCGGAAACATAGCCCGTAGCCGGATTCGACCGCAGGAACTGTTCATACGATTCGCGCTGGACCTCGATCAGATTCGGCATCTGCACCACTTCGTGGATGTCACCGAAGATCTTGCGGATCCGCTTCTTGGCCGAAGCACCGGCAGGGCCGGTCTGGGTCAGGGCCTTTTTCGCCATGGGAGGGGTCTTGCCTCTTCTATGTGCCGGAAAATCCGACGGAAAATTGTATCAGCGGGCGGAGCTGGCATCCCGCGCAACGCGAAAAGGCCGCACGGCAAACGCCCCGATTTCCGGAGCGGCCCGCAGCCTTTGCGTCGAACGTGAAAACCCGGTGCTTCCTTCCTGTGGGCGATCCCCGCGCATGGATCGTCCTTGCTCGAAGCGCCGAGCGAGGGCCGTATCTAGGCTTGCGGCCGGCGAGAGTCAAACGAGTCTGTATGCGCCAGACCGCCGTTTTGCTTGACTCACCGGCCAATCCCGCTAATGGCCCGCTCCGACCGCAGCCCTTGGGCCGCGCGTCATCCGTCCGAGACAGCTGCTGGGGGCTTCCTCCTTAATTTGCAGCCTAGACGGGGACAGAGCAAATTCCGGCCCGTTCAAACGGGCCCGGCCAGGCGTTTTACGGCGCCCTCCTTCCCCATCGCACGGACTTTTCCGCATCGCTTTCGCGGTGCGGGCAAACGTAGCCGGCCGTCCGGGCATTCCGGTCGGTCATTTGTGAAGGAGTAAGGCATGGATCGTTCGCAGAAAGCCGAATCGGTCGCATCGCTTAACGCGGTCTTCAACGAAGTTGGCGTGGTGGTTGTCACCCGCAACCTCGGGCTGACGGTGGCCCAGTCCACCCAGCTGCGCACGAAGATCCGTGAAGCGGGCGCATCGTACAAGGTTGCGAAGAATCGTCTTGCCAAGCTTGCCATCCAAAACACGGACTATGCCGGGATCGGTGACCTGCTCACCGGCCCGACCGCGATCGCCGCTTCGGTCGATCCGGTGGCCGCCGCCAAGGTGGTCGTGGAATTCGCCAAGACGAACGACAAGCTCGAAATCGTCGGCGGTTCGATGGGTTCGCAGGTTCTGACCCCCGAAGGTGTCAAGGCGCTCGCCTCGATGCCCTCGCTCGACGAACTGCGCGCGAAGCTCATCGGTCTGGTCCAGGCTCCGGCCACGAAGATCGCCCAGCTCTCGACCGCTCCGGCGGCCAAGCTGGCCCGCGTCTTCGGCGCCTACGCCAAGGCAGCTTGATAACGACATTCAACGATTATTCCCGGTCATTTGCCGGGACCATCATTTTAGGAGTGAAACACCATGGCCGATATCGCCAAGCTTGTTGAAGAACTTTCGAAGCTCACCGTTCTGGAAGCCGCTGACCTCGCCAAGGCTCTCGAAGAAGCCTGGGGCGTGAGCGCTGCTGCCGCTGTTGCCGTTGCTGCCCCGGCAGCCGGTGGCGCTGCTGCTGAAGCTGCCGAAGAGAAGACCGAATTCGACGTCATCCTGACCGGCGACGGCGGCAACAAGATCGCCGTCATCAAGGAAGTCCGCGCCATCACCAACCTCGGCCTCACCGAAGCCAAGGCCCTGGTCGAAGCGGCTCCGAAGGCCCTCAAGGAAGGTGTCAACAAGGCTGAAGCCGAAGACATCAAGGCCAAGATCACCGCTGCTGGCGGCACCGTCGAAATCAAGTAATTTCGACTCGGTCCTGACCGAAAAAGAACAGGGCGGCTCCTTCACGGGGGCCGCCCTTCTTCTTTGGAGCCAGGCCTGTGGGCGGCCTTACTTCAGCGTCTTCAGATAGGCGATGATCTCGGCCCGCTTGGCCGGATCGCTCATCCCGGCGTAGGACATCTTGGTCCCGGGCACGAGCTTCATCGGACCGGACAGCCACGTGTCGAGCGTGGCATCATCCCAGGTCAGCCCCGAAGCCTTGAGCTTTTCCGAAAAGGCAAAGCCCGCAATTTCGCCAGCCTTGGTGCCATAAACGCCATGCAGGCTGGGACCGATGCCGTGCTTGCCGGGCTCGACCGAGTGGCAGGCCGCGCACTGCGCATAGGCGGCCGGCTTTGCATCGGCGGCGGCCACTGCGGCGGCTGGCGCTGCGGCAGTAACGCCATCGGTTGCAGCAACCTCTTCCTGCTTCGCTTCGCCGCACCCGGCAAGCGAAAGGGCCAGAGCCATAGTCCCGGCGAGCTTCCATTCTGTGCGCATCGTCATCGTCTCCTTGCCCAGCGCCCTGTGCGCCCATGCCAATGCTATATCGTCGTCATGGCCGCGCCGGTAGGGGGTGGCGCGCCCTTATCCGTCGCGCGGATTGGCCGCTGCTCCAGAAAGCGCTTGGCCGCATCCGCCGTGCCGCCTATCCGGACCGGCCGATGGCCGCTGATCGCACTCTTTCCCCCTGGCGCACCGAACTGGGCGCAACGCTGCGCCTGGCGGCGCCGCTGGCGGCGGCCAATCTGCTGCAGATGCTGGTCTATGCAATCGACGTGATCTTCGTGGCTCGGCTCGGCGAGGAATCGCTCGCTGCCGCCTCGCTCGCAACGACGCTATTCGGGCTGATGATGTGGTGCTTTTCCGGTCTGACCGGAGCCTGCGCGCCGCTGATCGCCGCCGAACTCGGCCGCCGCCGCCACGCCGTGCGCGAAGTGCGCCGCACGGTGCGCATGGCGCTGTGGCTGGCGGTACTTTGCGGCCTCGCCGGGATGGCCATCTGCCTGTGGGGTGAGGAACTGCTGCTGCTCTCGGGCCAGGACCCGGAAGTTTCACGCCTGGCGGGTGCGTTCCTGGCGATCCTGCTGTGGGCGATGATCCCCAATGTAATGGCAACCGTGCTGCGCAACTTCGTTTCGGCGCTGGGCCGACCATTCTTTGCGACCGCGATCACGGGGCTGGCGATCGTGGTCAATGCGCTGGGCAACTACGTCTTCGTTTTCGGCCATTTCGGCGCGCCTGCCATGGGGCTGGATGGTTCGGCGATTTCCAGCGTAATCACCGCCTTTGCTATGCTGGGTGCCTATGTGCTGGCGATCCGCAGTGACCGCCGCCTGCGCCGCTACCATCTGTTCGGGCGCTGGTGGCGAACCGAATGGCAACGGTTCCGCGATGTCGCCCGCATTGGCACGCCGATCGCGCTGATTATCCTGGCCGAAGGCGGGTTGTTCTCCAGCGCGGCCTTCCTGATGGGCCGGATCGGCCAGGCCGAACTGGCCGGGCATACCGTGGCGCTGCAAGTGGCCGCGCTGGCGTTCCAGATCCCCTTCGGCATCGGCCAGGCCGCGACGATCCGCGTCGGCTATCACTTCGGCGCAGGCGACCGGGTGGCGATCGGCGGGGCCGGCAAGGCAGCGCTGATCCTGGCAATGGGCTATATGGCTTTGCCCGCCGCGGTGATGATCCTGGCCCCGCTTTCGGTGCTGCAGCTCTATGTTGACCCCACCGATCCCGCCAACGCGGCGATGGTCGGCCATGCGATCGGCTTCCTCGCAATTGCCGCCGCCTTCCAGCTGTTTGACGGGTTACAGGCCGTGCTGGCCGGTGCCTTGCGCGGGCTGCAGGATACCAGCATTCCCATGCAGTTGGCCCTGTTCGGTTACTGGCTGGTCGGCTTTGCCACTTCAGTCGTGCTCGGCTTCTTCACGCCGCTGGCCGGAACGGGGATATGGCTGGGCCTCGCTGTCGGGCTGGTGGTGGTATCGATCCTGCTTGGCTGGCGGTGGATGCGGCGCGAACAGCTGGAGCTGCTACCCGCTTGATGCGATTCAATTCGCGCTATTTTTTCCGCTGCCGCCGGGGTTGACGACTCTTCACCCCCCACCCATATGCGCCTCGCTGGCACTCTCCGACGGGGAGTGCCAATCGCATTGTAACAACGCAAAAGGGAGTAAACCCCATGGCATTCCGTCCGCTGCACGATCGTGTGCTCGTGCGCCGCGTAGAGGCTGAAGAAAAGACCGCCGGCGGCATCATCATCCCTGACAGCGCCAAGGAAAAGCCGGCCGAGGGCGAAGTCGTCGCCGTTGGTGCCGGGTCCAAGGCCGAAGATGGCAAGGTCACCCCGCTCGACGTCAAGGCTGGTGATCGCGTGCTGTTCGGCAAGTGGTCGGGAACCGAGGTTAAGCTCGATGGCGAAGACCTGCTGATCATGAAGGAATCGGACATCCTCGGCATCATCGGCTGAGCGATTTCCTGAACCTTTCCATATTCAAGAATTTCGAAGGAACTGAACAATGGCTGCCAAGGACGTAAAATTCGGCCGCGACGCGCGTGAGCGCATTCTCGCCGGCGTCGACATCCTCGCCAATGCGGTGAAGGTCACCCTGGGCCCCAAGGGCCGCAATGTTGTGATCGACAAGAGCTTCGGCGCACCGCGCATCACCAAGGACGGCGTTTCGGTCGCCAAGGAAATCGAACTGAAGGACAAGTTCGAGAACATGGGCGCCCAGATGCTGCGCGAAGTCGCCAGCAAGGCCAATGACGCGGCCGGTGACGGCACCACCACCGCCACCGTGCTGGCCCAGGCGATCGTCCGCGAAGGCATGACCGCGGTTGCCGCCGGCATGAACCCGATGGACCTGAAGCGCGGTATCGACATCGCCGTCGGCAAGGTCGTTGAAAACCTCAAGGCCCGTTCGACCCCGGTCGCCGGTTCGGCTGAAATCGCCCAGGTCGGCATCATCTCGGCCAATGGCGACACCGAAGTCGGCCAGAAGATCGCCGAAGCGATGGAAAAGGTCGGCAAGGAAGGCGTGATCACCGTGGAAGAGGCCAAGGGCCTCGAATTCGAACTCGATGTCGTTGAAGGCATGCAGTTCGACCGCGGCTACCTCTCGCCCTACTTCATCACCAACCCGGAAAAGATGACGGTTGAACTCGAAAACCCGTACATCCTGATCCACGAGAAGAAGCTGTCGTCGCTCCAGGCGATGCTGCCGATCCTCGAAGCCGTGGTGCAGTCGGGCCGTCCGCTGCTGATCATCGCCGAAGACATCGAGGGCGAAGCGCTGGCCACCCTGGTGGTCAACAAGCTGCGTGGCGGCCTGAAGATCGCCGCCGTCAAGGCGCCGGGCTTCGGCGATCGCCGCAAGGCCATGCTGCAGGACATCGCGATCCTGACCAAGGGCGAAATGATCAGCGAAGACCTGGGCATCAAGCTCGAGTCCGTCACCCTTGGCATGCTGGGTCAGGCCAAGAAGGTCACCATCGACAAGGACAACACCACCATCGTCGATGGCGCCGGTTCGGCTGACGAGATCAAGGCCCGCGTCGAACAGATCCGTGCCCAGATCGAAGTCACCACCAGCGACTATGACCGTGAAAAGCTGCAGGAACGCCTGGCCAAGCTGGCCGGCGGTGTGGCCGTGATCAAGGTTGGCGGGGCGACCGAAGTTGAAGTGAAGGAGCGCAAGGACCGCGTTGACGACGCCCTGCACGCCACCCGCGCTGCGGTGGAAGAAGGCATCGTTCCTGGCGGTGGTACGGCGCTGCTCTATGCCACCAAGGCCCTCGACGGCCTGAAGGGCGGCAACGATGACCAGACCAAGGGCATCGACATCGTGCGCCGCGCGATCCAGGCCCCGCTGCGTCAGATCGCGACCAACGCTGGTCACGATGGCGCCGTGGTTGCCGGCAACCTGCTGCGCGAGAACGACGAGAACATGGGCTTCAACGCCTCGACCGACGTCTATGAAAACCTGAAGGCTGCCGGCGTGATCGACCCGACCAAGGTCGTCCGCACTGCCCTGCAGGACGCGGCTTCGGTCTCGGGTCTGCTGATCACCACCGAAGCGGCGATCAGCGAGAAGCCGGAAGACAAGCCCGCCATGCCGCCGATGGGTGGTGGCATGGGCGGCATGGGCGGCATGGACTTCTAAGTCCGGCCAACCAGCCAAGGCACATTGGGGCCGGGAGGAGCAATCCTCCCGGCCCTTTTGCTTTTAACCTCAATCACATGCCGGATCGACAGAGCGGGTTCATCCGAACCGAAACAATCCGCTGCCGCGATTGACCGATGAATCACCCCTCCGACCAAGGCTAGAAAATCCAAATCGGATGCAACCCGGTTCGTCACCACCGGGCCGCAACTGGCAGCAGTCACTTCGCAAGCGCTGATCCGGATTCGCCGCGATCACCTGGCAGGAGAAGACAATGCCCGATGCGGTAGCGTTGCATCAGCTGGTTGGCGCAGTAGCCGGCGCGATCGTCGATGCGCAGGCCCTGGTCGAGCAACGCTTCATCCAGCAGGTCAGCGGCTACTTCGACAGCGAGGGCAAGCCCTTGTGCCTGGCCATCAAGATGCCCCGCCCCGGCAGCGCCAGCACGGACGAGATGCAGATCGGCCTGCCACTATTGTCACTAGCTGAAAGTTCGATGCTGGCCATCAAGGACCTGCGCATCGACCTTGACGTAGAACTGGGCAGTATCGTCGATGGCCCTGGCACTGCCCCGCCACCGGACGCCGCGGCCGACCTGGAGACCCTGCCAGCCGCACCAGTCGCAAGCCATAGCTTTCGCAGCAATGGTGCGCCGATCGATATCCCCGCGCGGCGCGCCGATCCGGTGTCGGCAGCGGATGTGACCATTGAGCCCGCGCTGCCAGCCGCCACGGCCCCGCATCAGCCCGAAAAGCAACTGACTCTTTCGGTTGGCACGACCTCTTCCACTGGCCCCAAGGCCAGGCTCTCGATCAATGTCGCGGCCAAGCCTCCGTCCGAGGCGATGCAGCGCTTGATGACCCAGCTCAACAAGCTTGTTTGAGGAAAGGATACGATAATGGCATTTGCAATGGGGGACCAATTCAAGGGCCTGCCGATGGGCGACCTGATCGGGGGTCCGCTGATGGCCGCCGCCGACGCGCAGGTACGACTGGCCAATTCCACCGCACAGTTCATCCAGCAGATCGGCTTCAAACCGACCGCCAATGCGGACAAGGACGACAACGGCAACCCGATCTACGATCCAGCCAAATTCGATGTCCGGACCGTTGATTTCAAATTTGACCGCCCAACCGGACAGGCCGACGAGAACGGCGTCTTCCAGACAGAAACCGTCTCCCTCGAGGTGCCGATGCTCGCGATCGTCAAGGTCCCGGCGCTGGGTATCGAAACGGTCGACATCAGTTTCGACATGGAAGTGAAGAATTCGGAATCCTCAAAGGAAAGCGAGGATAAGTCCGGCAAGTTCTCGGCCGATGCCTCGGTTGGCTGGGGGCCGTTCAGCCTGAGCGTCCACGTGGAAGGATCGGTCGCCACCCACAAGGAAAACACCCGATCGACCGATCAGTCCGCCAAGTACCATGTCGAGGTACACGCTGCCGATCGCGGCATGCCGGAAGGCCTGGCTCGCGTGCTGGACATGATGAACCAGGCGATCGCGCCGAAAACGATCTCCCCCCCGGCGGCCAATAATAATAACCCCGGAACGGGCGGTAACCAGCCCAGCCATGATACAGTGGCCGGCCGCGCCGCCAGCGACATGGTGCTCGACCATGAAGATGGCCGGGTGCTGACCCCGGGCAATTACACGGTTCGGGCTTCGGCCTAAGCCATGCGGGGCGGCGGTGAGGGGTGCGACCTGACCGGGGTCGGGTTCATCAAGCGGATCAGCCTGGGCAATCTCAATGTCCATGCAACAGCCGCCGAACCGGGCAATGAGAAGGCGATGGACCTGCTCAACCGCTGCCTCGAAGACTATCCCAAGGGCCGGATCATCGGCCGCGAAATGTCCTATGACGTGCTGACCGACACGAGCGGGTACCAGAGGGTGCTCGAAATGGTGACCTATCACGTCGGTTTCGCGCGCCGCCCGGCCTGGCTTGAGGATTAAGCCATGGCCGCCGCGCCAATCCGTCTGGGAACGTTGGCGCGCGTGCTTGAATTGACCGGCCGGCGGGCGCTGCGCGATGGCGCGGAGCTGCGCTCGCTCACCCTGACAGTACCGGTCGCAGAACCACCCGCGCTCGATCCCGAACGCCTCTGGCGGATCGCGGTCGTCCAGCCTCCGAAGCATTGGTGGGAGCGGTGGTTCACTGCCTTGGCCCGGCAGGCAGGCCTGATTCCCCGACCCGACTGGCCGCAGGTCCGGCTGGTCTGGGAAGGCGGCACCGTTTTCGCCGAGCTCGAACCCCAATCCACCCCCGCGCCGCCAGATCAAGGAGACCTGTAATGGCCAAGACCAAGCACGAAGAAGAACCCATCGCCTGCACCCCCATGCACCTGGCTGACGATCAGCAGGCCGATGCCACCGCGATTGCGCATGAGGAAAACCCGGCCAACCGTCCAAACCACGAACGGCTTGCCCAAATCCTGCCGGCCGGAGCGCCAATGGCAGAGTTCATCGCGGTGATGACCACCAAATACTGGCGCACCAATGGCGTTCACCTTGGGGTGGGGTTCCTCGACAATCCACCCAACGAACTGCGGACCCGCATTCTTCAGCACATGAACGCCTGGGGCCAGACGGCCAATGTCCTGTTCAGCGAGAGCACGAGCGATCCGGCGGTGCGGATCTCGCGCGATCGGCCAGGGCATTGGTCATACATCGGCACCGACATCCTGCTGATCGACAAACACCAGCCAACCATGAACCTGCAGGGCTTCACCATGAGCACCCCGGACAGCGAGTTCTATCGGGTGGTGCGCCATGAAACCGGCCATACGCTGGGCTGTCCGCATGAGCATATGCGTGCCGAGATCATAGCATTGATCGACGAGCAAAAGGCGATCCAGTTTTATGGCGCAACCCAGGGCTGGAACGAAGCGCAAGTCCGGGCCCAGGTTCTCACCCCGCTGCCCTCCAGTTCAATCTGGGCCACCACCAGCCCGGACCGGCAATCGATCATGTGCTATCAAATTCCGGCTTCGATCACCAAAAACGGTGTCGCAATTCCCGGTGGGCTCGATATCGATCTGTTCGACTACGAGTTCATGGCCAAGGTCTATCCCAAGCCCGCAGCGATTGCCGGCAGTGCCCCTTCGAACACTTCCGATGTGGGCCACGCGATCCACCCTGCGGCCGCCACTGGTCACCACGGCAGCACCTGCAAGGGCTGCATCGATGTTGCGCTTAAGGGCGGGACCCGGCTGTCAGTCCCGCCAGAGGCGACCGAGGCCCAGGTGCGGATGCTGCTTGGCGCACTAGGCTGATCAACCGCCCAACCGGCGGCCCGATCAAGACCGCCAAACCAAACTGAGCAAGCGCCGGGGCCTTTTGGCTCCGGCGTTTTTGCTCGCAAAACTACGTGTAACCCCTGCATTTCCTCGCAACAGCCCTTCAACTCATCGCGCGGCGGGTGGACGGGCGAATCGCGTTAGACAATCTGAAAGCATGTTTGGGTTATCGCAGCGCCGGTGAATATCAGCCGCTTCCCCCGCCTTTTGGCCGGCCTGGCCTTGGTCAGCGCGATAGCGCTGCCAACCGGTGCTGCACGCGCGGAAGATTTCCGGACCGAATTCGACAAGGTGTTTGGCAAAGAACCGCGCGCTCCGCGCGAGGTAAAGCCTGCCATCCAGCCGTTCATTGCGCAGACGCGACCCGTCGCGGCTTATGATGGCGGCCTTGACTCAGCCGTGGCCAGCCTGGCGAATGCAGCGCAAGGCCGGATCGGGGTGGCGGCTATGGACCTTGGCACCGGGCGAACGATTACTGTTCTGGGTGACCAACCCTTCCCGATGGCCAGCACCAGCAAAATCGCGATCGCCGCGACGTATCTGGACCTGGTTGACCAGGGCAAGCTGAAGCTCAGTGATAAGTTCCCGTTGATGATCCCGCAACGATCGGCGCGGTTCTCAACCCGGGTTGCGCCGGTGCGCCCCGGTGCCATGTTGACCGCCCAGGGACTGATCGAACTCTCGATCACCCGCAGCGACAACCCTGCGACTGATGCGCTGCTCGCCGCTGTCGGTGGACCCGCCGCAGTGAATCGCTGGATCCGCAAGGCCGGGCTTTCGGGAATGCGGCTTGATCGCGATATCGCCACGCTGGTGCGCGACGATGGCGAATTCAATCCGGCCACCACGGTCGATCCGCGCGATAGCGCTACGCCGTTGGCCATGGTCCAGCTGCTCGCCGGCCTCCATGAAGGGCGCTGGCTAAGCGCGTCGAGCCGTGGCGTGCTGCTGGGGGCAATGGCCCGCTGCCTGACGGGCAAGCGCCGCCTGCGAGCCATGCTGCCGCCTGACGCCCGGATCGCGCACAAGACGGGCACGCTCAACAACACATCGAGCGATGTAGGCATTATCCACACGCCCGACGGTCGCGCGATCGCGATTGCGGTCTATGTTACGGGCCAGGGCGGCAAGCCGAACCGCGATAGCCGCATCGCCATGATCAGCCGGGCCGTTTACGATGGCTACCTGACCGAAAGCTCGAGCCTGCGCCGAACCGCCTCGCGCTAAGCCGCGCGCTGCCGCTGGCAATCGCACGCCCCAACTCCGAAGGAAAAGGGCGCTGGGGTTACCCCCGGGCGCCCGCAGCAACCGGGTATCACCAAACTACTGGGCGTAGAGCGCCCGGCGCGGGCCGAGGTACCCGAAAAGGTAAGCCGCAACCTTGCGCATCTGGATTTCCTCTGCCCCTTCGGTGATCCGGTAGCGGCGGTGGTGACGAAAGATGTGCTCAAACGGCTTGTGGCGCGAATAGCCAATTCCGCCATGGACCTGCATAGCCCGGTCAGCCGCTTCGCAGACCAACCGGTTGGCGTAGTAATTGCACATCGAGATCTTGTCCGAGAGTTTGTGCTCGATCTCCTTGTGCTCCATCTGGTCCATCTCCCACGCGGTCTTGTAGATCAGCGTGCGCAGCATCTCGCATTGGGTGGCCAGCTCGACCAGCGGGAACTGGATACCCTGGTTACGCGCCAGTTCCTGACCGAACGGTTTTCGCTCGCGGGCATATTTCACCGATTCTTCCAGGCAATATGTTGCCGCACCAAGCGAGCTGGCGGCCTGGCGGATGCGGTTCTGGTGCACAAATGACTGCGCGATCGACAGCCCGCCATCGACCGGACCCAGCACGGCGCTTTCGGGCACCCAGCAATTTTCAAAATGCATCCGTGGGTGGTCGGTCGGCATGTTGAAGGTCCACATGTACTCATCGACCACCATGCCCGGCGTGCCCGCCGGGACCAGCAGGCAGGTAATGCCCTTGGCATCGCCGGCCTTGCCCGAGGTGCGGCAAAAGGCCGCGCAATGGGTTGCGACGTGCATGCCGGTGATCCACATCTTGCGCCCGTCGATCCGCCAGCCAGGAACGCCATCGCGCGTTTCGCGAACCGCCACCGTTTCCATATGCGTCGCGTCCGAACCATGATCAGGTTCGGTCAGACCAAAAGCCACGCGGCGTTCGCGGGCGAAGCCGCCAAGGATGAATTCCTCTTGCTGTTCGGGCGTGCCGAAATGCTCGAACATGGCTACGAACGGGAAATTGCCGACAATCGAATGCTCGTTCTGCAAGTCGTTATGCAGCCCCAACCCCTTGGCTGCAAAGCGATCGCGGATCACGGCCATCCACAGGTTGGAGCCATCCTTGCCGCCGTACTTTTTGGGCGCGGAAAAGCGCCAGTGGCCGGCGGCATCGGCACGGCGGCTGGCTTCGACCAGCAGCTTTTCCCACGCGTGCCGTGGCAGGCCCTGGTTCTCGAAATCGGTGCGCGCCCATTCGCGGCGATGGTCGAAGAAGCGGATATTGTCATCCTGCTCTTCGAGCGGCTTGATCTCGGCCGCGATGAAGGCGTCCAGCAAGTCGAGGTAGGCGAGCAGGTCGGCGGGGAGCGCAAAGTCCATATCAGGGTCCTTCCCATTGTGCCCGGGCCATCGCCAGGGCGGGATATTTCGGCATGTCGGCGGATAGCTTGCTGAGTGCCATGCGGCGCAGCCGGGCCAGCAGGCCCGGCGTGGCGAGGCTGGCCTGGCCGGCCAGGATCTCAGCCGTGAGCGCGGCGTCGGTCGCAACCGGACGCTGCTCGATGTCGCGCGCGACGATGCCCAGCGCATTGCGCGCCACGGCCAGGTCAAACTTGCCCCGGCCGGAAACGAGCGGCTTGATATCGCTGGCCAGCCATTCGGAAATGGCCGTCAGGATCTCTGCCCCGCTCGGCTCGCCGGTTCCGGGCAGCAGCGGGTCGGCAGCCAGGGGCAGCGGGCGGGCCCGCTCCGCTTCGGGGGCCAGTTCTTCAAGCAGCAGCAGCAGGTCCAGTTCCTGCTCGGCCGTGCGGCGGGCCACCACCACCCGCTCAACCGAACGGTCATGCCCGGCGCGCCAGAACCCGCCCATCTGCAGACAGCCCAGCGCCCACCAGAACGTGCGGTAAATGGTCCAGAAGCGGAAGCGGGCCGGATCGAAGCGCTCCCCGCCAGCTTCTTCATAAGCACGGGCAAGTTCAGCGATCGAGGTCAGGCCATAGCCGGGCCGGTCGGGCCGCGAAAAGCGCCAGACGGTCATGCAGCCAAAGGCCAGATCCTCGTGCCAGTCGCCGAGGTGCGCCAGTTCCCAGTCCAGCACGCCAGTGAGTCGGCCTTGCTCGAACATCAGGTTGCCAAGGCGGAAGTCACCGTGGACCAGCCGTGGCGTGATGGGCGGTGGCAGATTGGCCTCCAGCCACTTGAGCGCAAGGGCGAGGATTGGCCGGTCTCCGCCATAGGCCAGGAAGCGACTGCGCAGTTCGCCCAGCGCTGCGGCAGTGTCCATCATCGGAACGGGAATGCCGGTGCAATCGGTCCGATGCACCGCAACCAGTTCGCGGGCGATGTCGCGGATCGCGATCGCCGGATCGGCCTGGGCCAAGAATGCATTGGGATCGGACGATCCGGATATGGCCCGCATGACATAGCCCGAGCCGATCCCATCCGCCGGCTCCAGCTCGATCAGGACTTCTGGGGCCATCACCCCGGCGGCACCGGCAGCGCGGACCACTTGGACCTCACCGGCATGATCCATCGGCCGTCCGGCCATCATTTCCAGCGAAGGGGCGCGGCGCAGGACGCAAATTGCATCACCCGCGCGGAAGCGCCAACTTTCCATATTGGCCCCGCCGGATAGCCGCTCAAGGCCTTCCGGCGCGGGCAAGCCAATCCGCGCCAATGCGCGGGCAAGGCCCATGGTCAGTTCATCCAGCCCCGTCATGCCCGCAAGGTGCCGAGCGCGCGGTGGCATTGCAAGGGCAATTTAATCGATCGCTTAAACGGCGAGCAAAAGAAAAGGGCGCGAAGGTTACCCTCCGCGCCCCAATCTTTTGCCGTGCGGCGAAGATTACATCTTCTTGGCAGCGTCCGAAGCAGCAGCAGCAGCGTCGGTGGCAGCAGCAGCAGCGTCCGAAGCGGTGGCAGCGGCGTCGGTGGCAGCAGCCGAAGCAGCGTCGGTGGCGACAGCAGCGTCCGAAGCAACTTCGGTGGCAGCGTCCGAAGCAGCAGCAGCGGCGTCGTCAGCCTTTTCCTGCGAGCAAGCGGCGAGAGCGAGAGCGGCGCCAGCGGCGAGAATGATCTTGCGCATGAAAGTATTCCTTGAACAGCGAGTGGACCACGCGCGGTCGCCGGATTTGCTCCGGGCAGCCGAACGGAAAGCCAACCTTATCGGTAGACTTCGGCGTGACAATTAGTGCTGTTCGCGAAGCGATGCAAGAGAATGTCGCATCCGGCCCTTGAAGCCCGTGCATTTTTTGGCTTTTTTCGTTCCGAACCAGCAGGATGAGGCCGCCAAACCGAGCCGAATCACCCGTCGGGGATGGCATGATTCGGGCGCTTACACCCCGCCCTGCGCACTGCTAGGGTACCGCTATGGAGCCGAAACAACATCTCTACCTGGTCGATGGTTCGGCCTATATCTTCCGCGCCTATCACCGCCTGCCGCCGCTGACGAACCCGCAGGGTGTGCCGGTCGGGGCGGTCTATGGCTATACCACCATGCTGTGGAAGCTGGCCGATGACCTGCACAAGGCCGATGGACCCACGCACCTGGCCGTGATCCTTGATGCCAGCGGCAAGAGCTTTCGCAATGACATCTATGATCAGTACAAAGCCAACCGGCCGCCCCCGCCCGAGGACCTGCGGCCACAATTCCCGCTGATCCGCGATGCCACCCGCGCCTTCAGCCTGCCCTGCATCGAGGAACAGGGGCTGGAAGCCGATGACCTGATCGCCTCCTATGCCCGCGCCGCAACCGAGCGGGGCTGGGACGTGACCATCGTCTCTTCCGACAAGGACCTGATGCAGCTGGTCGGCAAGTGCCAACATGCTGATGGCGGTGAAGCCCGCATCGACATGCTCGATACGATGAAGAACCAGCGGATCGACGTACCCGAGGTGATCGAGAAGTTCGGCGTGCCGCCAGAGCTAGTCGGCGATGTCCTGGCACTGATGGGCGATGCGGTCGACAATGTCCCTGGCATCCGCGGCATCGGCCCCAAGACTGCGACCAAGCTGATTCAGGAACACGGCGGGCTTGAGGCCGCATTGGCGGCTGCCGAAGCCATGAAGCCGTCCAAGCTGCGCGAAAACCTGATCGAGCACGCCGACATGGCCCGGCTCAGCCGCGTGCTGGTGCAGCTGAAGGAAGACTGCGCGCTGCCGGTGGCGCTGGATGATTTCAAGCTGGATACGATTCCGCCCGATCCGCTTGCCGCCTTCCTTGAAGAGCATGGCTTCCATTCGCTGCTCAAGCGCCTGGGCGATGGGCGAGGCAGCCCCGAGCGGCGGGTTGACCTGAACCCGGCCAAGCCGGTTACCGCCGCCGCAGCAACAGTAGCTGGCAGCAACCGCCAGCCGCTGCCGGAACTGCCGCCAATTGATCGCAGCAAATATGCCTGCGTGCAGGACGAGGCTGCTCTGGTCGTCTGGATCGAACGCGCCATGGCCGCGCGCGTCGTAGCCTTCGATACTGAAACCAGTGCGCTTGACGCGATGCAGGCTGACCTTACCGGGATTAGCCTGGCGCTGGGTCCGGGCGATGCCTGCTACATCCCGCTGGGCCATGGCGGGACCGATATGTTCGCTGAGCGCCCGGCGCAGGTGGACAAGGCCCGCGCGCTCGCCCTGCTCAAGCCGCTGCTGGAAAGCGAAGCGGTACTGAAGATCGGACAGAACGCCAAGTACGATATCAATGTCCTGGCCAGGCACGGCATCAATGTCGGTCCGGTCGACGATACAATGGTGATGAGCTTTGACCTCGACGCCGGACGGTCGATCGACGGGATCGGTGGCGGCCACGGGATGGACGAGCTTTCCACCCGCCATCTTGGCCACACCACGCTGGCGTTCAAGGACATCTGCGGCAGCGGCAAGAAAGCGATCCCGTTCGGCGAAGTGCCGCTGGACCGCGCAACCGAATATGCCGCCGAGGATGCCGAGGTTACCTGGCGGCTCCACCGCCTGCTGAAACCGCGGCTCAGCGAGGAAGGCGCGACCCGCGTTTACGAGCGCGTTGACCGCCCGCTGGTGCCGGTGGTGGCACAGATGGAACGCCACGGCATCCGCGTCGACCGGGAGAAGCTGGCTGGCCTCTCCGCAACTTTTGCCGAGGAGATCGCCAAGCTGGAAGGCGAGATTCACGAATTGGCCGGCCAGCCCTTCACCATCGGCAGCCCCAAGCAGCTGGGTGAGATCCTGTTTGACAAGCTGGGTTTCAAGGGCGGGAAAAAGGGTAAGACCGGGCAATACTCGACCGATCAGGGCATTCTTGAACGTCTGTCCGGCGAAGGCGCAACCATTGCCGACAAGGTGCTTGAATGGCGCCAGCTATCCAAGCTGCGCTCCACCTATACCGAAGCCTTGCAGGCGGCGATCAATCCGCAAACCGGCCGCGTCCACACCAGCTATAGCCTGGTCGGCGCGCAGACCGGACGCTTGTCCTCGACCGAGCCGAACCTTCAGAACATCCCGATCCGCACCGAACTGGGCCGCCAGATCCGCGACGCGTTCGTCGCCGAGCCGGGTAACGTCCTGCTTGCGGCGGACTATAGCCAGATCGAGCTGCGGCTGGCTGCGCACATGGCCGATGTTCCGGCTTTGAAAGAAGCCTTCGCCAACGGCGAGGACATTCACGCCCGCACGGCGATGGAAATGTTTGGCGAGGTCAACCGCGATACCCGCGGCCGGGCCAAGACGATCAACTTCGCTATCCTCTATGGGATCTCGCGCTGGGGCCTGGCCGGACGGCTGGGCGTTCCGGCGGACGAGGCCCAGGCGATGATCGACCGGTACTTCGAACGCTTTCCCGGCATTCGCCACTATATACACTCGACGCTCGAAAGCGTGCGCAGCAATGGCTATTCGGAGACACTGTTCGGCCGCAAGTGCTGGTTCCCGCGGATCAGCTCCAACAATCCGAACGAGCGCGCCGGTTCCGAACGTGCGGCGATCAACGCCCCGATCCAGGGGACCAGCGCCGATATCATCAAGCGCGCGATGGTGCGGATGATGCCTGCACTGGAAGCCGCCGGCCTCGGCCCAAGTCGAAAAGATGGGGGAGTACGGATGCTGCTGCAGGTCCACGACGAACTGGTGTTCGAACTGCCCGAAGCGGACGTGCCTGCGGCAAGCAAGGTGATCGAAGCGGTGATGGCCGGCGCGGCCGAACCGGCGGTGCCGCTATCGGTACCGCTGGGGGTCGAAATTGGCACCGGCCCCAGCTGGGGCGCCGCGCATTAGTCTTGTCTGCCTGACGGCAGGGCCATCACCGGCCCGTTTCAGCCGCCTTAAACGGTGTCAACGCGACAGCAGCCAGATCGCCAGGATCCCGGCTGCGATCCGGTACCATGCGAAGGGTGCGAAGCCCGAGCGGCTGACAAAGGCAACAAAGGCCTTGATCACCGCCAGCGCGACCACGAACGAGACCCCGAAGCCGATCGCGATTTCAGTCCAGCCAACCGGGCCCATGCCGCCCGCCAGGCTGGCGCGGGCATCCCACAGCTCCAGCGTAGTTGCCCCCATCATCGTCGGGATCGCGAGGAAAAAGCTGAACTCCGCAGCCGTGCGACGTTCGATCCCCATCGCCAGCGCGCCCATGATCGTCGCACCCGATCGACTGACGCCCGGGATCATGGAAAGGCACTGGATGAAGCCCACACCCAGCGCCTGCCTGGCGGGAAGCTGTGCGACGCCGCTGGCCGGGCCGGGTTTGGCGACCTTCTCAATCCCCAGGATTGCAATCCCGCCCAGCACCAGCGCCCAGGCCACTACCATCGGGCTGCCGAGCAGCACGTCGATATAGTCCTTGAGCGCAAAGCCGAGCACCGCCGAGGGCAGGAAGCCAAGCAGCACATTGCGCAGGAAAGTAACGCTTTCGGGCCGCCATTTCAGCAGCCCCAGGCCAACCGCCCAAAAGGTCCGCCAGTAGAGTACGACCACGGCCAGAATCGCACCAAGCTGGATCACGACGTTGAACACCTTCCAAACCTCGGCATCGTAGCCGAAGATTTCGGAAGCGAGGATCAGGTGGCCGGTTGAGGAGACCGGGATGAATTCGGTCAGGCCTTCGACAATGCCGAGCAGGATGGCGGTGATGATCGTGTCCATGGGATCGCGATCAACGCGGCGGGCGCGGCCAAGTCAAGCCACGCCCGCCATTTGTTGGCAAGTTACCAGATCCGCAGGCGCTTTTCCGGCGGCAGGTACAGCTTGTTGTCCGGCTGGACATCAAACGCCTTGTACCATTCATCAAAGTTGCGGACGATGCCGTTGACCCGGTAGCGGCCTGGCGAGTGCGGATCGGTCTGGAGCTGCTGACGCAGTGCGGCTTCGCGCATCTTGACGCGGAAGGCCTGCGCCCAGGCCATGAAGAACCGCTGATCACCGGTGTAACCGTCGATCACCGGCGCTTCCTTGCCGCCCAATGCCAGCTTGTAGGCGCGGTAAGCCAGGCTCAGGCCGCCAAGATCACCGATATTTTCGCCCAGGGTCAGGCGGCCGTTGATGCAGGTCTTGCCATCGTCCAGCGGGCAGAGCGCGTTGTACTGGTCAACCAGCGCGCCGGTCAGCCTTTCAAAATTGGCCTTATCTTCCGGCGTCCACCAGTCCCGCAGGTTGCCATCACCGTCCGACTTGGACCCCTGATCATCGAAGCCGTGGCCCATTTCATGGCCGATCACCCCGCCGATCGCACCATAGTTGACGGCATCGTCGTTGGTCAGGGCAAAGAACGGCGGCTGGAGGATCGCGGCCGGGAAGACGATCTCGTTGCCCGAGGGGTTGTAATAGGCGTTCACCGTCTGCGGGAACATGAACCACTCGTCCTTGTCGACCGGCTTGCCAAGACGCGAGAGGTTATCCGCTTCTTCCCAGGCATCGACCGCCTGGGCATTGGCAAAGGCGCTGTCCGCGCGCAGCACCAGCCCGTCATAGGTCTTGTACTTGCCCGGGTAGCCGATCTTCGGACGGAAGGCATCGAGCTTGGCCTGGGCCTGGGTCCGGGTGGCCGGCCCCATCCACTTCAGCTCCTTGAGGTTGGCGGCCATAGCCACCCGCAGGTTGCTGACCAGCTTTTCCATCGCGGCCTTGTTGGCGGCCGGGAAATAGCGTTCGGCATAGACCTGCCCGGCCAGTTCGCCGACCGAGCCTTCAACGGCCGAGATCGCCCGCTTCCAGCGCGCGCGCTGCTGCGGCTGGCCCGAGAGGGTCGTGCCGTAGAAGGCGAAGGAGGCATCGTCGATCCGCTTGGGCAGGACCGAGGCCTTGCCACTGACATAGCGGGTGACCAGCCAGGCCTGCCAGGTGGCGATCGGCTCGCTGGCAATCAGCTTGGCCAGCGCCGGGACCCCGCCTGAAAGCTTGGCAACCTGATCCGGCGTCAGCTTGGCAGCGGCGATCTCTTCCTTGGTCGGCGGGACCTGGGCGACGATGATCTCGGTCACATTGCCCAGTCCCTGCTTGTCCAGCGCCGCACGCAGCGGCACTTCCGGCGCAAAGGCTAGGAATTCCGAGATCGTCATCTTGTTATAGGTCAGGTCGCGGTTGCGGCCCAACGCACGGTCCCAGTTGGCCCGGGCCATCTTGGTTTCAAGCTGGAACACGGATTCCGCTGCCTGCGCGGCATTCGGATAGCCTACTTCGCCCAGGATGAAGGTCAGGTAGGCCTTGTACTTGGCCACGATCTCGCGGTTCTTCGGGCTGTCGACCAGGTAATAGTCGCGGTCCGGCAGGCCAAGCTGGGCCTGACCGGCATAGAGCGCATTGACCGAGCTGTTCTTGGCATCGGGGCGGACGCCCATGCCGATCGGCGATGCAAGGCCGGGCGTCACGAACAGGCCCACCAGGTCTTCCAGCGAGCGGGCGGCGTAGATCTTCTCAAGCGTGGGATAAAGCGGGGTCAGTCCGGCGCGTTCGATCGCGTCGGTATCCATGAAAGCCTTCCACACCGCAGCGACGCGAGCGCGCGCACTGCCTTCAGGGTTCTGGCTGGCTGCGGCTTCCTCAAGGATCGCCTTCATCCGCTCTTCGGAAAGGTCGCGCAGCTGGACAAAACCGCCAGTCGAAGAGCGGTCAGCCGGGATCTCGGCCTGGTTGAGCCAGAGCCCGTTCACGTGCTGGTTGAAATCGTCGCCCGGCTTGGTCGACTTGTCGATGTAGCGGGTCTGAACGCCGAAACCCCAGTCCTTCATTGAATCGCTATGCTCAACCGAAGCCGGCTGGGCGGCGGGAGCAGCCGGCTTGGCTTCTTGCGCCAGGGCAGGTGCAGCCAGACCGATCGCCAGCGAACTGGCGGCATACAGAACAGTAACGCGGAGTTTCATATCAGGTCCCCAAAATCCAAAAAACCTTGAGGGCCTGTTACGCCCGCACCGCACGCGGCGAAATGCGGAACAAATGCTATTTGACGGCTTCGCTCGGCACTTCGTCGAATTGCAGCGCAGCCAAGCGTGCATAGAGCCCGCCGGCCCGGCTGAGCGCATCGTGTTTGCCCTGTTCGACGATCCGGCCGCCGTCCATCACCACGATCCGGTCGGCCCCGCGCACAGTCGCCAGACGGTGGGCGATGACCAGCGTGGTCCGGCTGGCCATCAGCCGGTCCAGCGCCTGCTGCACCAGTCGCTCGCTTTCGGCGTCCAGCGCAGAGGTGGCTTCATCGAGCAGAAGGATCGGCGCATCGCGCAGCAGGGCGCGCGCAATCGCCATGCGCTGGCGCTGGCCGCCCGAAAGACGCGCACCGCGCTCACCCAGCTGGGTATCAAGCCCATCGGGCAATTCGCGCAGGAAATCGGCGGCATTGGCAGCCTCGGCCGCCTGCCAGATCGCATCGTCGCTGGCATCCCAGTTGCCATAGCGCAGGTTGTCGCGCGCGGATGCAGCGAAAAGGATGCCCTCCTGCGGGACCAGCGCCATGTTGCGGCGCACTGCGGCGGGATCGACCGCGGTCAGCGGCACGCCATCCAGCTTCACCGCACCCGTCTGCGGATCGTAAAATCGCT
>JACCEB010458228.1_pt1 | contig 20898 bp, 16 predicted proteins | sample 7454761 | NCBI WGS metagenome assembly JACCEB01 (sample SAMN15323454, study PRJNA562643) | freshwater metagenome | isolation source: river surface water | place: USA:Blue River Watershed | collected 2017-08-18 | reverse complement strand
TTAAACTGGTAATATCCGGCAATCTGTGTTAATTATGTATAATTAATCTTGTAATACAAAACAGATGAAAAAAAATTTAATATATATGTGCGTATTTAATCAAGTTAGTTATATAAATTTATTAGAATTATTAGTAAGATCAATAAAAGTTAAAGGTGCTGTGAATCCAGATACTACTGATATTTTAATAATAACATCAGAAGATGGTTTATTTGAAAAAACAAAAGCAGCAAAAATAAATAATCAGAAAATTTTTAGGGATGTTGTATCTTATAATAAAACTATTGATGTTAATGGTACCATTTATAAATTAGATAGTTGTTTATTAACCAATCATAATATACGTCATGCAGTCGCTTTAATTAAATGTAATGACAATAATTATTTTATTGATAGTTCTGCAGCTAATTACAGAGATAATTATAAGTTATTAAGTAATAAAAAAAAACAACGTTTTACAACAAATATGTGCAAACCTGTAAAGTTTGATTGGACAGACCTAAAACATCTCGGCGACGATTTTACATTTACAGTAAATGATTCAAATAAATGTGCTATAACGTATGATAGTTCAATCGATGGTAAAGTAGAATATAAATCTGTATATAATATTTATAATAACAATCCAATATTTATTTATGTTAAAGATGTTGAAGAAAAAAGCAAGTTTTCAAGAGATTTATCGTTTTCAAGTATTAAAAGCAAGGAAATATTGAAAGATTTCAATCTATTATCATTATCCGAATTAGAGAAATATATTGATGATTTTATTTATGTAGATGATGAAAAATTTATAATTTATACGAATGATATGAAAAGAAATTTCAGTTATTTCTATAAGAAATTATTGAGAAAATATTTAAATCCATATACTCATAATGATATACTAAAAAAGGAATTTTTAATTGCCATCATTAAAAAACATATATTAAAAGGAAATGTTTATAAATATGAGGTTTTTCTTGATACCTATGTAATCAAAGAGGAAATTATTCAATTAAAAACATTCAACAATCAAGAATTATTAAACAAACTTGATATAAAGAGGGATATAAGGGATGTTGAAGATATGGATTTTGGTTTATTATATGAGGTTTTATTTACTGAAAATAAATCATTTTACGATAAATATTTATTAAGTTTAATTAATGATGATTTTGCAAGTATGTTAATAAAAATGATAATTGAAAAAAAGTTTTACAGAATTAATTACATACCTGTCTTTAATAAGGTTATACGAGAGTCTTATAGGACTCTCAGAACTAGAAGCAGAAGTAAATAATATTTTTATATTATAGATATGAATATCCCTCAACAAATTACTTTATTTGAAAATCAAGCAAGTAGTAAAAAAAAATTGTTATTTTCATTTCTTGAAAAATTTGATATTGGAAATGGACGTTCGATAAATGATTATATTACAGATAAGGTGCTTTTAATTGAAAACACTGATAGTTCTGATAATTATACTTATTGGATGGATGGTGGTTTATCTTGGTTTTATTGGTACAGAGAAAATCTCAAGGAAGCAAGTGATAAAGAATTGATTAGTATGATGATATGTAATTTAAAATTTCATTATGTTTTTAATGACGTTCTTGCTTGGCAGGAAAAAACAAAAAAGATGTTTGTTTTAGTTGAAGAGCTTCAGAAAGTTCTTAGCTCTTTAGGTATAGAAACTGAACTGGAAATTACTAATTTTACTTATAATCAATCTGCTATACCAGAGTTTGATTTTTATTATAGTGGAGCAAAACAAAAAGAACCATTTTATAACATCAAATTGATATTAAAAAGTAATAAAAAGGGTGGGTCTCGAAGCCCTTCTTCTAAAAGGAAAATAACGAGAGAGGAAATGGAAAGTATAAAAAGGAGGAAAGAAAGAGAGGTTAGAGATAGACAAGTGGAGGATTTTAAGAAATTGGCAGAACCTTTTATACGTGAAAAATTACCGGAATTGAATGATAAGATTTTAGTTGAATTTCAAATGGAATATTTCGACCCTTTTAACATCAGTAAAGAAGTGAATATCTTTGATATTTCAAGATTTAAGAGAAGTTATATAGATGAATATAAATATATTACTAAATATGATAGTTTTATTGAACCTATTTTTGCCAGAAAATTTCTTAATAAATTAAATTTATATGGCCTAATTACTTTTAGCTACTTAAATAATTCAAAAAAAGAAAGTGAATCAGGGTTAAATATTGAGAGATTAAGACAAGTTTATTTAATTCAAAAATTAAATAAGATTAATATCTCGAATCCTTCAAAAACTATTAATAAGGTCTTTGGAGACATCAAACAACTTTATATTCGTCTTTTTGGAAAGTTTAAATGTTTTAATGGCTTTTTTATTGAAAAAATAGATAATTTATTACTTGAATATAACTTAACTCAATACCAATCCTTTATTGATTTCATTGATAAGTATTATATGCTTCTTTTTAGACCTGCCATTAATTCCTTTATTATGGATATAAATAAGGAATTATTTGAGAAACATAATGTAAAGTTATTTATCGCTGGAGGTGATGCTATGCGTCGCTATAATTATGATATATCATTTACAAGTGACATTGATTGTAAATTACATATTAAAAATGCTACAGGTGAGAATGCTAAAAATGAAATAGCAAAGATTGTTATGAAACACGTAGTAAAATTACGTAATTATCTCGAAGAAAGAAAAGCAATAGTTCTTTCAGAACTCATATCGAAAAGAAACAAAGGCCTTGGTGTTTTTGAATATATGATTGATAATCAAGGGATAAAAATAGATGTTTTATTAGATGATGAATTAAAGAATAAATATCAACAATTTCGCGTGAGAGATAATAAGAAAAATGATGCTATGCCTGTAGATTTATATTCAATAGATTTCAGATATAAGATTTCTCATTATGATATATCTAATCCTCAACAACCAAAACTTATTAATCGTTTTAACCATCTCATATCAATTTTAGATGTTGTTATTATCGACGAAAAGGATTACCATTCCGCTGATTTAGTTGAAGATAATGGTGTTGCGTATGCCAGTAGGGAATTTTTATTGAAAGATTTTGAAACAACTTATACTACAGAAGATATGGCACTGGGACGCATATCAAATGATAAAGCCAAGAAGGATATTCTACGTTATACCCAAATGAGTTTGGAAAATCCAGATACATATACACCTCGAATGAATGGATTAATTTCATCAATAGGTTCATTAAATTTAGCAACAATTACAAAAGAGCGTTTCCGATTTATTATTCAGAAACTTATTAATAGAAATATGATTAATATTCGTGACTTTTTTGTTATTAAAAATCTTTCTTCGAATGATATAAAGCCTTTGAGTCGCTATCCATTATTAATTGAATATTTTAATTCCATTCGAGATTTTAAAATTAATTTGCCATTTGAAAATTTAAATAGACTTGACGGTTTTTATAATAGCTATAACTATTTCACAAGTAATAAGGATATTATCAGATATTATCTTGATATCTTTACTCGCATCAGTGGGGATAAAAATGATGGCTTATTTAAACACGCAGCACCTTTTAATAATGATGAATTAAAAAGACTTTTAAATATAAAGGAATTTAAAACACCGACTGTTAAATTACTCCCCTATAGCAAAAAATAAAAATTGATTTTAAAATTATATAAATCATTAAACACAAATAATATTAATGGAGCAACCACTACTCAAGGATGACTTTTGTTGGGATATTCTCGACACTTATTTCATCAAAGGAAATTCATCTGAAAGTATTAGTCCATTAGTAAAACATCAACTTGATAGTTATAATAAATTTATCAATACTACGTTATCTCAAATTATCTCTGGTTTTAATCCAATCAAGATTAATACGGCTACCAAAACCAGTGATGTTGACAATAATAATATTCAAAAGATTTATATTAATGTCTTACAACCATCTTTGACGAAGCCAATGTACCAGCTTCCAGACGGTACACAGACAATTATGACACCTCATATTGCTCGTATGAATAATTTAACATATTCAAGTTCTTTATATGTGAATGTTCATATTATCATTGAGATTTTAAATGAGGAAGGAATGATTCAGAAATTGGATAAGTATGTGAATAGTGTTTATATCGGTAAGATTCCTATAATGGTTCGTTCGAATTCTTGTGTTCTTCATCAAATCCCTGGAATTGGTGATAGTAATAATCAGGAATGTAGATATGACTTTGGTGGTTATTTTATCGTCAATGGAAATGAAAAAGTTCTTATTATGCAAGATAGGATTAATGAAAATGATACCTTGGTATTTGCTCCCAACAATAATAGTGATGGGGTTTATGCAGAAATTAGGTCAATGAGTGATTCTACTTATCTGCCATCAAAGACCACAAGTCTTAATATGATTGGTAAGCTTAATCATATGGGAAGAAATATTCGATTAAATACCTCTTTCCTGAGAACTGAAGTTCCTGTGTTTGTTATGTTTCGAGCATTAGGAATTATCAGTGATAAGGAGATTATTGAACACATCGTTTATGATATTGAAAATAAAGATAATCAGAGAATTATTTCTCAATTAATGGCTTGTTGTGAAGATGCAGCTGATATTAACACTCAAGAACAAGCCGAAGAATTTCTAATTAAGAATATGACCGGAATCAATAAGAATTCTGTGAATACTATTAAAATTCTTAGAGATAATATCATTAATGATTTCTTACCTCACGTAGGTAAGAATTATCGTCGCAAGGCCTTATATTTGGGTCATATGATATTTAAGATGATTCGTATTTATCTTGAATATGATGATTATGATAATCGTGATTCATATATGAATAAGAGAATTGATACCCCAGGAGTTCTAATGAGCAATCTTTTCCGTCAATGTTATGGAAAGATGACAAAGGAGATTAAGGGGTTGATTGAAAGGGAATTGAATTTATGGCGAGCTAATCATTCGTGTTTAAGTGCCGATATTATTAGTGATAATAATATTCATCGCTTCTTTAAACATTCACTATTAGAATCTTGGTTAAAATATTCACTATCCACTGGTAACTGGGGAATTAAAAGTATTGGAAGTTTTCAAAATATTCGTCAAGGTGTATCTCAAGTTTTAAATAGGATGTCCTACGCAAGCACTCTTTCTCATCTGAGGAGGATTAGTACTGCTATGGAGAAGAATGGGAAATTGGTTCAACCTCGTAAGTTGGATAATTCTCAGATTAATATGATATGTCCTGCAGAGACCCCTGAAGGGGCTTCCGTTGGACTCGTGAAAAATATTGCCTTAAGTACAAATATCTCAATTGCTATGAATAGTAGTCATATTCGTACTATTCTTATTGAATTGGGCACTAATATTTATGATGATAGTTATAGTTATATTATTGATAATAGTGATAAATGGTATGTGGAAACAGAGACTATCAAAAATAGTCGTGAAAAAATTAGTAGGTTCTTAAAAGAGATGGGTAATCCATCGAATGTATATGTACAAATTAATGGTGATATCATTGGATATCACACGAATCCAGTTGAATTATATAAAACATTGAAACATTATAAGAGGTCTGGTATTATTTATCCAATGACCTCTATTATTTGGGATATCCTTAAACGAGGAATTATTATTAGTACTGAAGCAGGTCGTATGTATAGACCTCTTCTAATTGTTGATTATGATGACAAAAGTCAAACTTCTGAATTGCGAATCATTAAAATTCTCAAGGAAAAGGGGTTGACGTGGCGTGAATATATGAAGGATAAATCATTTAATGACCTCATTTCTCCCAATAACGGTGAAGAAGGGATTATTGAATATCTTGATTGTAATGAAATTAATCATTCTATGATTGCTATGAAATTTAAGGAGTTGTATAAAGAGCCAATTGGAAATAGTATGCCTATTCATTTTACCAACTGTGAAATTCATCCAAGTTTAATGAATGGCATTCTTGGGGTAAATATCCCATTCAGTGACCATAATCAGTCACCAAGAAATTGTTATCAATGTTTAAATGAAAATGAAAAGGTTCTTTTGAGCAATGGTTCAATGAAATTAATTAAAGATGTTAGGACAGGTGATGAAGTCGTTTGTTTCAATCCTAAAACGATGGAAACTGATATCTCAAAGGTCGTCCATCAATATCATCGAATGACTACAAAGGCCGTCTTTAATATCAAAGTCTTATCTGGTAGGACAATTACAGCTACTTACGACCATAAATTTATGACAAATCAAGGATGGGTCGAAGTTAAGAATTTAGATGAAGATATGAAAATAGGGGTTATCATTAGTCCTGATTATGTTGATAATTCGAATGGAATTCGAACTTCTATGACTGATAATCTTGATTCGAATTTGAATAACTTCTTAAAAACAATTGGGTTATCGCCTTTATTTAATGATAATTATTATGCTCCCATTATTGCCAGACTTGCTGGTTATTATTTAAATAACAACTTCTTATTCGCAAGTGATGTGGATAAGGAGGAGTTTAATAGGGATGTGACTACCATTGGATTTCTCAATGGAGTTATGGATATTCGTCTTCGAATGTTATTGGATAATATTACTAAGAATTGTCGAAAATGGTTATATAACTCAAGTTCATTAGTAAAGAGAGAATTCGTTGCTGGTTTCTATTCGCGTGTGAATAAGAATAATTATGATTTAATTGAAAGAATTATGTTTGAATTTGGAATCCCTATGAATTGGGAAAGCGGTGATAGTAATAAGTTTTATAATACCATAGGTATTCGCTATAATCAACAAAAGTTGAATAAAATTGCGGTTGTATATGAATATAGTCAATATAATCTGGAAAGTTATAGAACTGATAAAGTTCTTCCGAAATTTACTTTGGAAGAATTTAGAGAGGTCATTGAAATCAAGGGAAATCTTATGTTTATTCCCTTCCTATCAAAGACCATTAATACCAATAATCACATAGCTGATATTACGATTGAAAATAGTGATTATCATAGTTTCATTGGTGGAAATGGCTTTGCTGTTAGTAATTGTGCAATGGGAAAACAGGCATTAGGTATCTATGCCAGTAATTTCAACAATCGTACAGATACAATGGCAAATATCATTAATTACCCTCAGAAACCAATCGTTTCAACGAGATTGTCAAAATATACTTATAATAATGAATTACCTTCAGGTGTGAATGCAATTGTGGCAATTATGACACATACTGGATTTAATCAAGAAGATAGTGTTATCATTAATAAATCTGCACTTGACCGTGGATTATTTACAAGTACTTATTATAAGGTCTTTAGAGACCAATGTACTAAGAATCATAGTTCAGGAGAAGAGGAAATATTTACAAATCCAAAGTCTTTATGTGAGGTTAAGCCTTATTCCTATGATAAGTTAAGTGATGATGGATTTGTACCAACAAATACTTATGTTGATAATGGTGATATCATCGTTGGAAAGGTTATGCCTCGAAAAATGAATGGTAAAATCACTTATCAGGATAATAGTATTTCAATGAAATCAAATGATGATGGATATATTGATATGAATTATACAGGTACGAATAGTGATGGTTATAAATTCTGTAAAATTAGAATCAGGAAGAACAGAAAACCAGAAGTTGGTGATAAAGTTGCCAGTCGCTCTGCACAAAAGGGCTCCGTTGGTATGGTTTATGACCATAAAGATATGCCATTTACTAAGGATGGAATAGTTCCGGATATCATTATCAATCCTCACGCTATTCCTTCACGAATGACTATGGCACAATTGATGGAATGTATTATGTGTAAGGTGGGATGTTTCGTTGGTGCTCACGGTGATTCAACGCCATTTACTGATTGTACTGTTGAAGATATTGCTAAGAATTTAGAAAAGACGGGTTTGGAGAGATATGGAAATGAGATTATGTATAATGGAAGAACTGGTGAACAAATAAAGACAGAGATATTTATCGGTCCCACTTATTATCAAAGATTGAAACATATGGTGACAGATAAAATTCATTCAAGAGGTAGTAATGGTCCCATAGTAATGCTTACACGACAGTGTAGTGAGGGTAGAGCGAGAGGTGGTGGATTACGATTGGGAGAGATGGAAAGAGATTGCTTTATTGGTCACGGTTCAGCTTTATTCTTGAAAGAAAAGATGTTGGATTGTGCTGATAATTATAGAGTATTCATCTGTAAGGAATGTGGAATGATTGCAAATGTAAATCCAGAGAAAAATATTTATAAATGTATTCATTGTAAAAATGCCACAGATATCGTTCAAATAAGAATTCCTTATGCGTTTAAATTACTCACACAGGAATTGAAAACGATGAATGTAATTATGAGATATATTTGCGAATAAATATTCATATTCTCGTTTATTTTTTATTTCTTTACATAAATTAGAATTATGGAATTTCTTTTTGGTAAAAAAAAATCACCTATAAAGCGATTACAGTCATTTGAAGAAAAAAAACCAGTGAAGGTTGATTATAAAGATGTAAAAAAAGAAAAGAAAGCTTTCGAGCTTTCGAAGGTTGTAGAAGATATTAAAGGTTTTTTTAATAAACCAAAACCAGTTCCAGTCAAACCAAAAAAGGTTTATCCTCCTATTAAATATAAATTATTTAGTCCTAATAGTGATCCCAATAGAGAAAAACCTGTTAGAGGTAAAAAACTTTCCCCTGGAGAGAAGGTATTTAATTACAAGGATTATAAAGAACAACAGAAAAATCTTCTTTTATTAAAAGCACATAAAATGAAGAAGTATAATCCTGATTTTCAACCTGTTTTATATAAAATAGCTAAAAAGGGTAAGAAGGCTAAACGTGATTCATCAGATAAAAACGTGATTTATCCGATAAAAGAAAGTAAAAATGAAGATCTTTTATCAATATCTTCTGCTGATAAAAATAAAGGGGTTTTTCAAAATATTAAACATAAATTCATTGATCTATTTGGTAATAAAAAGGAAGTTAAGAAAGGTTATATATCTGATTTAATAAAATCTAATCAAAAGAAATATTCACCTGTTTTGAAACCTGTTAAATATGAGGTGAAATATCCAAGTCCTCCACCTCTATTAAAACATCCAAGTCCTCCACCAATTGTATTTCCTAAGCGAATTAAAAATGAGATTGTTCCTAAGATTGTCGTTAGGTCACCAATAATCAAGACGAAAAAAGAAAAGAAGGTTGTCGAATGTCCTCCTGGTAAAATTTATAATCCTGAAACTGAAAGATGTGTAAAAGCAGATGGTAAGATTGGTAAATTACTTGCCAAAAATAAGATGTCACCGTTAGTAGTAAAAGTAAGTAAAGAAAAGAAAGAAAAATGTCCGCCTGGAAAGGTTTTTAATCCAGAAACAGGAAGATGTGTGAAAAAAGATAGTAAGCTTGGTAAAAAAATATTAGCATTAGCTTAATAAGACCAAAAACTGGCCTTTTTGACATCAGACATCCTACATAATCATTTTAAAGATGAATAGAAGAATCTTCACCTTAATCGTTAGAATTAAGAATATCAATTGGATAATGAATTTTAAGACTGGCCACAGAAAGATAATGATATGAATGATAATGAGCAGAGGATATACCAATCTTCGAATTAGATTGACACCCTCACAGACCAAAGAGACCAAGTACTTGAAAGTGGAATACTTATTATCTTCTTCCACAATTCTTCGCTTTATGAAACCGGCAAGCATCCGACCAGCAACAATCCTCTTTGAATAAGAATCATTCGCAACTCGACGCTTAATAACTGCTTTAATAATCGAAGCAGCCTTCACGTCTGGGGAAACATATTCTTCGATAGAAGTACTGATGGCCATATAGACACTAATCGCCGAAAACACTCCAAGCACGATAGGAATCATCTTTGGTAATTATTTTTATTTCCATTAAAAATCAATTTTTGTGGAAAAAATGATAAATTAATACGAAAAATAATTAATAAATGAAAAAACTTGGACAATTAGAATTAATAGAAATTATTAAAAATGCTACTGATAATTTCACTAAAATAATTTCAATAGATGATATTAAAAATAAATATAGTGATTTATATTGGGGTGGTAATGGTGTTGGTGATAGATGGGCTAACAGATGTGTAAATTATACTTCAATCTATTCAAATAAAAAACTTCAATTACATAGTGAAAATGAAAATGATAAAATACCAGATGAATTGTTAATTGAGTTTTATAAAAATTGTAAAGGAGGAAAAAATGGAATTCAAGGTATATTTGTACATTCAATTAGAACTATAAATATAAATAAGCATCTGATTGCTGAGAAAATAAGAATTGAGATTACTCGTAATTCTTGTGTTATATGTGGTAAACGTGAAACGAATTGTGACCATAAAAATGATTTATATAATGACCCAAGAGTCATTAACGTTAAAACTCAAACTATAGATGATTTTCAGCCATTATGTCTACATTGTAATTCTCAGAAAAGACAGATTTGTGTTGAAGAAAAGACAAAACAAAAGATTTATTCAGCTAAAAATATTGGAAGTTATAAGTCTTACGAATTTGAATTTCCCTGGGAAAAAAAGAATTATGATATAAATGATACTACTTGTAAAGTTGATACCTATTGGTATGACCCTGTTGAGTTTAATAGGAAGTTGCTATACTATTCGAGATATACCATCCCGTTAATAGCAGAAATTAAGAAGAAGATTCCAGTAATTTCATAATCTTATCATAATATTCCTTTGATATTTCACAACCTTTGAAATTTCTTTTTGTATTTTTTGCTGCTATTGCTGTGGTTCCACTACCCAGAAATGTATCTAAAATAACATCATTCTCATTCGAATGTTTTGTTATTAATTCTTCAAATAAATTAAGACTTTTTTGTGTGGGATGAAATCTGTTTTTTCCACCTTGTAAAGGATACATATAAATACCTTTATCATATTTACTATTGAATGTGGGTTTTGTTCCTTTCACAGCTAATAAAGCAATTTCTCTACAATTGGTTAAATAATTAACACTTGAGTTTAAGGGTTGAGGATTTGTTTTAATCCATTCAATAAATCTAATTTGTTTGAATTTATGTTTTTCCAATAACTCTTTAAGTAATGTAATTTTCCATAAATCAAAGAAGATAATCACAGTTCCTCCATTTTTAAGTTTTTTGTAAAATTCCCCAATAAATTTATCTAATATATCAATTGTAAAATCATTATCCCATTCACCATAATCAGTTTTAACACAATACTTTTTACCATAAATAGTTCCGTATTTCATATAATTATTCTTATTATCATCCGTTTCAATACCATTTTCCTTTTTATAAATGTTCCACTCTTCCTCAGTTTTTATAAATTCAATATCGTTTTCTTCATTGAATTTGACTTTGTTGTAATGACTATTCATTCCAGTTTCTTTAGAAATAATATAAGGAGGGTCTGTTAAAATTAGATTAATTGAATTATTAGGTATTTCTGATAAATACTCTAAGCCCTCCATATTTTTAACTTCCATAGTTAGCTTATTTAATTATTATAATTATCATTTTTTTAAATTATCTAAAAAATGATTATTCTAATTAATAGATATTATTAATGCGCAAACATAAAAGAAAATTAATAAAAATGGAAAGAATAGATGAAAATTCAGTTTTTATTGAAATGACTAATCCCCCCAAATATAATAGTTATAATCAAATTAATATTATGGATAAAATACAGGAACTCTATGTGATGCTACTTAAATTTATATTGAAATTTAACTAATTATATAAAAAAATGATTAATAAATAATAATCATCAAATCACCAATGAAATCGTTGGATTTAGCTTTGCGTTTGATTAATGGTGGTATTCGAGCTCTCTTTATTGAGAGGGATGATGACTATTGTGGAGAAATTGAGCGTTGGGTCGAGTTTGATGATGGTGATATTAATGTTCGAGAGGTTGCCGATTTAATCATCGAAAACCTCGAGGCATCCAATCTTTACGAGATGACCGAGGATAAGATAATTATTGATTTCAATCATCGTAGGATTAGTATTGATATTATGATTGATGAGGAGTATGATGTTTTTCAAGCAAATGCGACATTTATTTAAGGATTAGATTAGTAAAAATGGACAAATCATATTTTGTTCATTTAATGCTCGAGGCTGTAATATCCATATCATTTGGATTTATATTGCTTTTTACTATGATTACAAAAATGAAAAATAGTTTAATAAGTCGATTGAATGTTTGTAAGAAGAAGATTAAAGATTACACATTAAAGATGACAAATGAACGCTATCAAATCATAAATAACTTCAATGATTTGGAGGAGAATTTTATAATAAACTTAATTATAAGTAAATATCCATCTTCCAATCCAAATTTTAGAGTTTTCAAAAATGATGATATTATTACTATCAAATACCATAACCATTCATTATTATTTACACCGAATATAATAAATGAATTTACCAATATAAATGATATTTATAAGATTTATTGTGATAAGTCATTACATATTCCAGAAGTTAATAATAAGAAATTAATGATTAAGGAAGAGGATTTTTATAATCAAAATAATCCAGATGTCTTATATAAGATTAATAGTCACGAAGAGTTATGTAAATTTATACTGACTTATAACTCAAAGAGGTTTTTATTTATCGAATTAGAGTTATATGATATCATTATTGATAAATATGATAAGTCGTATAAAACCATAAAAACTACTATCTATATTAAATATAACAAGAATAAATTCTTGAATCTATTTCAGAACATAAACAATTATCATTTCGAGGTCAAAGATAATAATCTAATTGTCTTAAATGATAATGAAAGAGAAATAATGAAAATTGATTATTATTATACAAATGAAAAGTCTATATTAGATAATGAAATAACTTATACCTATATGAATGTAAATGAGTTCAATGGTTATTTTTTTTAGGAAAAAAATGACTTTTATTTTTATAATTATTCATCACAATAATGAATAGATTGGAATTAATTGACAAATTGTATTTCTCCATTTATCAAGCATTTGAATCTGGAAATCCTGCTTATTCCTTCACATCTATCCCTCATTGCTATTATGAGAGTTATGATGAAATTAGAAAAATTGGTAAGGGTCTTCTTACCAAACTTGGTTTGGGTCAAGTATCTAAAGATGAGCTTGATTTAATGGTTACGGGTGATTATTTCATATTTAAATTAAATGAATTATATATCATAATTAATCACCATTGTGATTTATTTGATAATATTGAATACAAGTTATTAATCGTGAAAAATAGAGAAGAAGCTCTTACTCATCGTTACGGTCAATAATTATCTAATGCGAACATCTTGATATTCCTTATATTCAAATTTTGGCATTATACTACCAACTTGAGTATCTGTGAAAGCTCGTTCCAATTCGGTGCCTTGAAATAATAACTTTGATTCAGTGAATACTGGCATTTCCAATTGTTTTTGTCCTAAGGATGTACAAATGGGAGGTTTATAGGGAGGTGGTGGATTACCACGATAGGTTTGTTTATAATTAATGGGATTATACACACGTACATATACCTCACTATCTTTGGGTAGGTTATTTATCACATCCTTATCAATCTTTTCTTTTTCTCGAACCTTGAGTAAATCATCTGGATTTTGATATGTTTCTTTAAGTTCTAAGGGGGATAAGTATTTTCGCAATTCATTTAAATTGACATTTGTTTCTTGTGATTGTTTTACTATGGCTGGTTCAGAAATGGGACTTAGTTTCTTTAATTCATCACTGATAATGGAAGTGCTGATAGTTCTTTTATTTCTATCTAATTTTATCTTTTCTTGTGCTGCTAATTTAAGTTCGAGTAAGTTATAATTATCATTAAATATCTCAAGTAAATTCTTTTTTGTTAATGTTATTTTTGTTAATACATCATCTTCAAATTTAGGATACGATTTACTTTCCAAAAAAGCTTGGAATAGATAATAGTTACTTCGTAGATGTATATAGCAATCACGTAATGGAACTACCATTTTAATAGGTACCTCCTTATCATAAATCCTTTTATACATATCCATTATTTTGGCAGATAAATTTCTTTTTGCTATGGAACTTTCCATATTACTATCGGCAAGATTGTTTTGAAGTTTAGAAATTTTATCATATTCAGAAGAGTTGTATAAATCTTCTGTTAATTCTTCTTTAGTTAGATAAACCTTCATTTTTATTTCATCAACTGTAGGAGAACGATTTAAAGTTTTCTTATATATCTCAATAACCTCATATTCATTTATCTTTTCAGTTTCATAAGGATTAAACGGTAAATAACTAACAGAAATTAAATCTTCAATTGTATTTTGGTCATAATTTGCAAAATCTTCACTAAAATAAATATTGCTATTGAAAATAATAATGGAAACTACTATTATTATTAGTATTATTATGGTAGTTATTAATAATTTCATTCTATTTTATATATAGATTGTTATATTATGAAAGAAATTGAAATTTACACAAAGGAATTATTAAAGTTCAATCCAACATTGCGATTTATATTTGGTATGAGAGATAAATTAACTTTATCACATTATGAAAATCGTATTTGTGACGATTATTTAAAATTATCACGGGAATTGATGGATAAATATAAAGGTACAAGTGATATTGAATTGAGAAATGAAATACTTGCGAATGAAGTATATTTAAATAATCACTTATATTTATTATTATTTTCATCACACGAAAACCAATTATTAACATTCGACTATGAAAATAATTTCGTTTATCCCAAAAATGAGGTTTATAAGAAATTAAGGGTAGATGATTTCGATGATTATATAAGATGGGCAGTTATTCGTGCCAAAGAAGGATTAGCTATGAAAATAACTTATCCAAAAATAATTATAAAAAAGTTTTTACAACAAATCAAAAGTCTTGATAAGTATAAGGATTTATATCTGTTTATTAAAAGGGATTATTATCCACATTGTCGTAATGAAATAGGATTGTGTTATATTCCAAATGGAAAAGAAATTTACAAACAATTAATAAAGGAGTATGTGGGATTTTTGGATATGACACCTGAGGAAATTCATAACTTAGGTTTATCATTAGAAAAAAAAAGAATTGTTAAAAAGGATACTTATAAATCAGAGGAAGAATTATTTGAGGATTGTTTACGTCACTCTATATATATCTATGAGACAGTTATTGATAAATACTTTCATTATAAGATAGATAAGCCATTTCGTATTTTGAGAGTGCCTAAAGAGTTGGAAAGCTCATCATCATTAGCTTATTATAATGAAACAGAGGGTGCTGTTTTTATCAATCTTTCCTATTATGAGGAGGTTAATAAAGGTGATGTATATTCATTATTGATGCATGAATGTTTTCATTATTATCATTTTGAGTTTATGAAATTTTATAAGATACCTAAATATAAGATTTATATATATTCGAATGTTGCTTTGGTAGAAGGATTCGCACATTATATGGAAACGTGTTGTGAAAATTATGATGATGATAATCATTATTCACTTTTACGTAAATTAAGATTGGTTATTGATACCGGTATCAATTATTATGGATGGACGTACAAACAGGCATTCGATTATTTAAATAAATATATTCCAAATAAAAAAACGGATAATGAGAATGAGATTGATAGAGCTATTTGCGACCCTGGACAGTTATTAAGTTATTATATTGGAAAAATACATATCACTCAATTAAGAGATGAATATTTGAAAAAAGGTGGAAATATTAAAGACTTTCATCATAGACTTCTGATGGAGGGATTAGCAAGTTTCACGACAATCGATAAAATTATTATGATAAGATAGAATAAGAGAAAATATGGAGGGTCAAATGATTATTAAAAGTGTTTTAAATAACCCAGAAATACTATCTGTTATTCCTGGTGAAGTTTTTTTATTGAAATTCTTAAGACTTTGTAAAAATAGTGAGGTGCGTAATCTCTTATTAAAAACCAAGGATTTTTCTAAACTTCCTGTTGGATATGTATCTAAGATTTTACAGGTGTCCAATATGAGTTTCATTCATCTTTTCAATTACAATAAAAATTATTTTATTATCAATGATTATTATGATTATGTTATTGATAATGATGAAATTGTTCCACAATTAAATGATATGAATATGTCAACTAAGGATATTAAAACTATGAATAGAAAATTGGTTAATAGCAGTCCTGATATGATAGTTGTACAACATCAATCTGCTATTGATAAAGATTTATTCGCCAATCTTATGGTTTCAAAGAAAGACATTCAAGAAACCATAAATCTTAAGAATTATAATAATCATCATTTCGATAATTTAAATGGGAATACTTATCATTTGGATTTGGTAATTTCAGATGATTATAAGATTTATTTTAAATCGCATCAAAACAAAGAATTTGTATATTCAAATGGTAAACTAAAAGAGTCTGGTTGGGATACTTCTATAAATCCCCTTATATCCATTTATCATATCGATAAAACGAAATCAAGGTTATTTGGTGATTTAAAAAGCCACTCATCTGAGGTCAAAAAGGTAAGTCCTCCAAAGATAGATTTATTTGCCAAATTAATGAAAAATGCTGAAATGGCTAAGAATAAACCTCAAGATTTAAATAATGGTAATATATCAGATATCAGAAGAAAAATAGATTTAATCGTAAATAAATAATATATATTTAGAAATGGAAGGAATTAACAATCTTGGTGGTACGTGTGCTATAAATAGTCTTATTCAAATGATTTGTAGATGTAAGAAATTAAGGGAATGTATTTTAAATACCAATGTAAGTGAAGGAACATTTACATCTGAATTGAGAGAAATAATTGACTTATTACATAATAAAAAGCAATCATTACATCCAGCAAAATTTATGGATTTTTTTTATAAAACTTTTGACAAAACTTTTCATAGATATGAACAGATTGATATTAACGAATTATGGTTTTATGTATTTGAAAAGATAAATGAAGAAACAGCTGTTGCTGATATGATTAATAATAACATCTCATCCATAAGAGATGAACACGATTATAAAATATCAATGTACAATAATCGAAAAACAAGTTCTATTATGAAGTTAGTACAAGGGTCATTTATTAATATCATTGAATGTAAGAATTGTGGTCATAAATCACATTCATTTGAACCATTTATAACAATCGCTTTAGATATCAATGAAGTGAAAACAATTGCCGATTTATTTATATCTACTTTAACAGATGAACATAGAGAAAAGGATGCTTGGACTTGTAATAATTGTAAGGGCAATCACGAATATCTAATGATGAAAAGAATTTGGAAATTACCAGAAATAATATTTATATCTTTAAATAGATTCAAGGATATATATCATAAAAATAATACGGATGTTTATGTAAATGAGATGATTAATTTTGTTCCTGGTAGTGTATTATCAGATATGAATAACAATCATACTTATAAATTACAGGCAATTGGATTACATTATGGGAATTTACAAGGAGGTCATTATATGTCTGTTTGTAATATTAATGATGAAACTTTTAATTTATATAACGATAATCACGTTCAATCGATGGAAAAAAGTTATTTTATAGAACACAATCTTAAAAATAACAGTGCTTATTTAATTATCTATGAATTATTATAAGATATGCCTCCAAGAGATAAATGTTTGGATTTGTCAGTGATTCCGCAATTTAGTGGTACCTGTTGGTTTAATGCTATTCTTATGATTGCTCTTTATAGTGAAAATGTTCGTAAGGTTTTAATGAAGGCTTCTAAAAAATGGGATAAATCAAATTCTTTTTTAATGATTCTTAAGAGAATTTTATTTACCTATTATAAACAAAAAAATGCAAATAAAGTTCAAGAATTTTACAGTCGTATGAAACCCGAAAACATCCTTTTCAAGATGATTAAGATGTATAATGATAAAATGGTATATTTTTTCAGAAACGAACTCAAAGATAAAGAAAATATTAGAGCATTAGGTTATAGTCCTATTTTTATTATTAATTTTTTCAAATATATTGGTATTAATACCCTCGATGTTTTCTATTCAAAACGAGGAGGTTTTTTTTTAAATATAGATAAAGAAATTGAACATTCATATACATCAATAGGCTATGAAGTTAAATTAAAAGATAATATAAAAAAATATAACAAACCTATGTTACTTAAAAAAGGTAAAGAAGTTTTTGATGAAACTACTAAAATATTGCGAAATGTACCTGATATTATTGTTTTAAAACACGAAGATTTAGTGGGAATGGATGTAAAAGATTATGTATATCATTATCTTGTTAAAAATGTGAATGAATATAAAAGTTCAAATTATAATTTTGATGTGAAAGGATTAGATACATATCAAGATATTATTTATTTAAATGGTCATAAATATAAATTAGATGCTTCCACCTTGCAAAATTATAATAAAGGGTCTTATAGTCACGCTATAGCTGGAATTACTTGTAACGGTAATCGTTATGTATATAATGGATGGAATGAGCAAACTACTGACCCGGCATTGAGAAAAGCTAAAGTAGGTTTAACATCGCCTTGCTCTTTAATGAAATATGATTGGGATGTAAGGAAAGATGAAAGTTTTTGTTTAAATCAAAAAACGTGCAAATTAGATTTCATTGTTGATCCAAATGATTTGTGTTTTTCATTTGCGAAAAGTAAACGTTTTCTTGTTTATGCCAGAATTGATGACGATATGACTGATAATAAAGGAAAAATACCATTAAAAACACCTGAACTATCAGGTGTATCTGGAATAATTAGAAGAATTCATAATATCGATAAATTAACAGACGATGAACTTCGTGATGTTATAACTAAGAATTTTAAACAATATAGGTCTTTTATGTTAAATAATTATGATACAGAAGCATTAAGAAAATTATATTATGATTTATTAATTGAATATTATAATATAAAACCTGCGAAGGTAGTCAAAGAGAAACCTTTATTAAAGAAAGATTTGATTGAATTAATTAAAAAACAAAAACCACATTTAAAAGGTTTAGCTAAATTAAAAAAAGCACAATTAGAAACTTTATTATCTATGAATTAAAATAGATAATGCCTCCAAAGGATAAATGTTTGGATTTATCAGTAATTCCACAATTCGAGGGTACTTGTTGGTTTAATGCTATTCTTATGATTGCTCTTTATAGTCAAAATGTTCGTAAGGTTCTAATGAGGGCTTCTAAGAAATGGGATAGATCAAATTCCTTTTTAATGATTCTTAAAAAGATTATGTTTATCTATTATAAACATCCAGATAAAGTTCAGGCATTTTTTAATAAAATTAGACCGGAATCAATTCTTTTAAAGATATTAAAGATATATGATCCTTCATTAATAGATTATTTTAAACAAAAAAATAAAAAGGGGATTCAACTTGGTTTTTATGTGGAATTCATTAGTGATTTTTTTAGATATATTGGTGTTAAGACTCTTCACGTTGCTTATTCGAGTAAATATGGTTATTATTTAGATATAGATAAAGAAATTGGAAGAGAGTATCTTAAAGATACAGGAAGAACACGAACTTATATTAAAGATAATGAAAAATTCAAAACCGATGAGGAATTTTTGAAAAGAAGAGAAAAAGAAGTTTTTATACAAAACTCTAAGATATTAAGTGATGTGCCTGATATTATTGTTTTGGAACACGAAGATTTAATGGGTGGTGTTGATAAAACACCCAGTTATTTTTACATATCTTTAAATATAGATAATTATAGAAGTGCTCATTATAATTTTAATGTTCAAGGATTAGATACATTTGAAGATATCATTTATCTAAATGGTCATAAATATAAATTAGATGCTGTTACATTAGAAAATTATAATTATTTAAAAATAAATGCTGTACACGCAATTGCAGGTATTACCTGTAATAATAATCATTATGTTTATAATGGATGGAATGCAACCACTAATGATCCTGGATTGAAACAAAAAGAGGGGTCTGTTTTACCTTGTTCTTTAATGAAATATGATTGGAATGTAAGGAAAGATGAAGGATTTTGTTTAAATACTAAAACTTGTAAATTGGATTTCATTGATCCGTCATTTGAAGATAAGAAATTATGTTTTTCATTTGCCAAAGATAAACGATTACTCATATATGTAAGGGTTGATGATGATATTGACAGCAATAAAATATCAAAAGGGGATGTATCTTCAAAAACACCAGAACTGTCGGGTGTATCCGAAATGATTAAAAATATTCATAACATAGATACATTAACAAAAGAAGAATTGCGCGAGGCTCTATATGAGAATTTTAAGTTGGTTAATTTAAATAAATATAGCACATCTAAATTAAGAGAGTTATATTATAAATTATTAATTAAAAATTATAATTTAAAACCATCCAAATCAAAACCTAAATCAAAAGATATGAATGACATTATGAATAAATATCCACATATGAAAAATATTTATGTGGACAAACCTAAAGATATGAATGACATTATGAATAAATATCCACATATGAAAAACCTTTATACTGATAAACCTAAGAAGGTCGTAAAGGAAAAGCCATTATTAAAAAAAGACTTAATAGAAGCTATTTTGGCTAAATATCCACATATGAAAAATCTCAATTCCAAAACTAAAGATGAATTGGCTTTGATTTTAAATGGAAAAAAACCAGAAGTAGTACCTATAGTTAAAAAACCATTATTAAAAAAACAGGATTTAATTGAATTAGTAAAAAAACAAAAACCACATTTAAAAGGTTTGGCTAAACTAACCAAACAACAATTGGAAGCGATAATTACAAATATGAGTGAGAGAAAAAAATTATTAGGATATAAACCAATAAAATATTTAGTTATAACTAATCCAGATGGAGGACATACAGGTCAAAGTGCAAGACCAATAACTTTAAAAGAAGCGAGACAATTATTAAAAAATGAGACTA
>JACCEB011603410.1_pt1 | contig 20906 bp, 26 predicted proteins | sample 7454761 | NCBI WGS metagenome assembly JACCEB01 (sample SAMN15323454, study PRJNA562643) | freshwater metagenome | isolation source: river surface water | place: USA:Blue River Watershed | collected 2017-08-18 | reverse complement strand
TATCTTTCCAAAGCTGCTCACCAGCTATGTAGGCATAGATTGCCCCTGTGAGAATGATTAACCAAGCACTCAAAATAAACTCACATCAATTACTTCGCCACGAAACTCCACCATGTTTTCAGCAAACTTGTGGACTAATTCAGGCCATAACAATTGACCATTAAAAAAGGTCAGCACCGCAAAGCCTGACCTGTGATTAGATGGGTTTAACTCGCCATAAGTGAATTGTGGGCCATCTGGCTCTGCAAGTGTTCCTGTATCTACACCATAGCGGTTGCCGTTGTAATCAGAGAAAGGCGTAACCTTGAGTGAGTGCAAGTGTCCAGTAACGATAGACACACCAGCGTTAACAGTATTGTTGTGAGTAGCGTGAACACCACCTTTATAACGATGCTTAACAATTACTTTATCTGTAGGCCAACAAGCCCAACAGAACTCCCAATCAGGGATATGGTCTGACAGCTTAAACCCTTGCACTTCTTTGAACTGTGGTGCATGGTTAGCCAACTTGGTAGCAAACCGAGAGTCATGGTTTCCATAGGTAAAGATTAGCTTTACATTGTGTCTTTCTTCTTTAGCTGCTTCCTCAATCTCACCAAGCATTGCCTGACAAGCCTTCAACTCTTGGATAACAGAAGTCTGGTATTCAGAAGCATCGTGACGAGATATAGACGCACCATCAAAAGCGTCACCATTACAGATAACTGCTTTAGGCTTGAACTCTTGAATAGCCCATAAAAGCCCTTTAAAGGCTGTAGAACGCTGATTTGGAATGAAGTGAGCATCAGAGAACACCAACACCACTCCGTCCTCTATACCAAGGTTTATCTGCTTTAAAGGAGAAAAGGATTTCTGGCGTTTTTTCTCGTAATATTGGGCACGAATATCAGAAGATGATAATTTAATCTTGTAGTGGTCTTCAATCCACCTTCTTCTGAGAAATACAGCACGAGTGTGAATTTTAAGATGTTCCGCTACTGCTGAAGCTGATTGAAGTTCACTCCACAGCTTGATAAACTCAACATCAGAACACGATTCATTATGTGCGCCCATTGGAATCCTTGGTCAATAGGTTTTCTAGCAGATTGATAACCCTATGCTCTTGCATTTCTATATCCTCGTCTGAGGACTTTGGGTCTGTAGCTACACACATCAAGTCATGCAAAAAGATATGCAATAACTCGTGAAGTGCAGTTTTGTCTAGGCTGTCTGGTGTTATTTTCTCAGCACCAAAGTCACCCAATCGATAAACAGCTAGTCTAGCGTTATCAGTAAATTCAACAGATGCCATTGCACCCTTGGCTGGCTTTATGCCCTTCTCAATTCTCCAATCGCCAAGACTTAGCACCTGTTGCCATTTTTTTACGCTTTCAGCAAAGATTCGTGCATCGTCTTGTGTTGGTATGTTAGCCATTCAAAACCTCTAAGGCATGATTGATATGCTTGATTCGGTCATTCAATCCTATCGTGCCTCCGTTAATCTTTTTTGTCATCATCGTGAAATCACGAATATCTGCAAACTTATTTAACTTGTGGGTGTCCCAGAACCAACCTGCTGTCATAGCAGCGTACTTAGGAGTAGCCACAAGGTCTGGATTCATAACAAAATCTTCACCGCAAGCCTGACCAGCATGAAAATAATTAGCATGACCAGTAAGTTGAATGCACCCACGACCACGAAAGCGATAACCATCTCCAGACGATTCATCTCTGTTTCCCATCCTTGAGGCATACACCTTGTTGGCAATTTTCTTAGGATTCCTAGCGTACTCGTTAGCAATCTCAATTGTTGGGAAGCGAGTTTTCCACAACTTCATTAAAGTTTCTGCTTTGTAGTTAAGATTTTCTTCAAGTGTCTTAAAATTACCACACTCGTGACCACATTGCCCAATGAATGAGGCTTGCTGTAGTGGTGTAAGGATATTGAAACGCTGAAAAGTCTCGTTCAGCGCATCAACCCATTGCTCACCAATGTGAAGCTGTTTTAGTTGTTCAGCGTTTACTGTCATTTAAAAGATTCCTAACATTTTCGTAAGCATCAACACAAGCATTTAACGCTGCTGTGTTCCTGTCACCTTGTGCAACTATTTCTGCGATGGCATCGATTGTTGCTCTTTCGGCATCAGAAGCTGTGTCAGCCTGTCTGTCAGGTTGACTGGTTGCTTTTGTATCTGCGCTGGCAATGGGGGTACTTGTGGCGGTTTGTACGTTACTTGTGGGGCAGAGGCGCAACTTGCCAGCACGATTGGCAACAGCAAGAGCAGTAGTTTTTTTATTGATAGCATCGTTAGCCTCCTGTAATTTCGCAGATTGTTGGTTTAACTTCTCACTCATGTTTTGCTCTATCTGACGAGCCTCCTCGTTCTTCTTGGCAATGGCTATTTTCATGTCGTTATCACGCTCTAGCCATCCATAGTGGTGTCCAACTCGGTATGTACCAAAGAGAGATACCAAAACACCAACAATTAACCAAGGAATAGGTAACATTAGTCAGCCTCTTTTCTAGCTTGTGCTAATTGCTCTCGTTCATCATCATCCTCTAGCAAATCTGGAGGCGTAGTCGGAGGAGGAGGAGGAGTCCACGATTCATCTAGTTCTGGGTTTTTCCAAACAGGCATAGCACCAAAAGGTTGGCTTGGCAGACCATAAGCCGATTGTGGAGGTGCATAGGATTGATTAAAACCGCCCATAGAGCCTTGATAGCCCATTGGTTGACACATTGGTTGCATTGGCGGTTGAGGCGCTCCAAAAGCCTTTGCTGCCGCACCTGCCGCCCTCTTGGTCATCACGCCACCAATGCCGCCAACAATCAAAAGAACAATGTCGTTCAGCATCTTGGTATAGGCTTGGTCAATCGGAGCCATGCTCTTGATTGGCTGAGTCACAAATGTCACAGAGTACAAAAGTGCAATCACGATAAAGCACAGGATACAAGTGACCACAACGACCACAAAACCCCACACCCGAACCTCAAATTCTTCAGTTGTTAGGTTTGGCTTCTGATTGGACGTCATTGACTTTTTTCTCCAAGATTGGTGCTACTAAGTATTCTGGGCATTGCTGAGTAAATAAGCATTTAGGCTTCTGACATTCCTCTGCATGGAAGAAGTCTGGATTCTGGCACTTGTAGCGGTATCTGTCTTCACAGCCTGTCAACAAGAGCAGAAGTAGTAAATATCTCATGCCATTGTGTCCACAGAATTAGGTTTGACCCAATTGGTCTTTATCTCGTAGGCTTTCTTTTGCAACTCAGCTTGTCGGTTTAGTTCTGCAAGTCGTTCCATATTCTGCTTGTGTATCACCCTGTGAGCCTCCCACAACATCTTTGCATTTTGTTGGTAAGTGGTGATTTTCATTTGCCAAGTCCAATCTTGCCAAGCAAAAGGTTAACAATGCGGTCTGACAAGTCATCAGGAAGGAACTTCAGAAACCCAAGAAACCAAAGAGCAACCAAACCATAGACAATGATTCGGAGTGCTAAATCAAAGTCTTTTTGATACCGATTCATCGCCCACAGCGTTTAGTTGTTTGGCAGAAATCCATCATTTCATTGATGCCTATACCAACGAGAAGGATTACGAACGCTATCCCTCCAATAAGCATAGCCATCTCCAGTTGCTCTTGTTCCTCTTTCTTCTGTTTTTTTTCCAATGCTTTTAGAGATGCCATCTCTTTGGCATCGTCCCTGTCCATCTCAGCCTGACGAGCCTTAATCTTGTTCCAGACATCAATCTTGCCTGTCTGCATGAACAACATTTTCAATTCTTCTTCAAATGCTCTGGCTTGCTCTAGTGCCATCTCAATCTGTAGAGCAGCACCCATGTTTGAGCCTTTTTTGCTCTTAGCTTGAAGCATAGCCTTAGTAGCTTGGCTCTTGGCATCAAACATCTGCCCAAGCATAGGGGCAAGACCGCCTAGGTCATTGGCTACCTTACTGGCTTTCTTGACCATGCCAATGGCTTTTTGCAAGCCATCAAGCGCAGCAATCGGGTCTAAAGGAATCATTTTTTATCTACCTTTTTCCATTCAATACAGTAGACTTTCCTGTTGTAGACATCGCCCACCCAAGCCCACTTGACACACCTGTACTCAATAGATACAGCTAGTAAAAATTCTATAAATACCATGTCCACAAAATTATGTAGACACACCAAACGATGGTTATACAGAGAATGGCTGCGCTAGTAAAAGCTAACAGCCAATCTTTCATTTTTTAACCCAGCCTTGCCATAATGCGCCAGCAGCCAAGACCAAACCACCTATCCATAAAACAGGTTGAGCAATAGATGCAATCCAGTTAAGAACCTTTACAGCACCCTTGGCAGCATCAATAGCGTCTACCAAGTCTTTTGTGTTCTTATCTATCTCATCTACCTTTGCTTCTACCGCCAACAGACGATTGTAGATTTGCTCGTGGCTGACATCACTCATTACTACTCCGTTGGTTTTTCAAGTGCGGTTTTGAGCAACCCAAAGAAAGCGTCTCTGCCTACCTGAAGTTGGTCAACATTGAATTTAGCAGAATTAAGTTTCCTCTCCAAGTCAACCACATGATTCAGCAGGGTTTGCTGCTCAGGCGTCATGTCCTCAAAGATGTACTCAACTCCATCGATTGTCACAGGGTTTGTTTTTTTCTCGCCCATGAGTTTCTCCTAATGCGCCACTAAATTCAGGTAGTGGCTTCCTGTTTTACCAAGGTGTGCCAGTAGCAGTTACAGGATTCTTCTGCAAAGCAATATTAGCTGCCAGAGCATCTTCTGTGGCTTGTTTATCAACAGATTCCCATACCCAGTTCAATACTTCAGCTTCTGTAACTGAGGCATAAGGGATTGTGGGTGTTCCTGCTTGCCAAGATACTGTGGAGTAGATAGAGGCTGTGTATTCTCCATCTACTGCTGTTGCAGTCCAATGTGCTGTGGTGATGAAGCCATCAGCAGTTTGATAGTCGGTTTGGGTAACTGTCCAAGTTGTTGTCGTAGTCATAATTTTCCTTTCAAAGATTAGCGGAATCAAGTCGTGCCTTGAGTGATTCAATGATTGCTTGTTGTTCTTGAATAGCCGCAGTCAATGTAGCCACCAAGAATGATGTGTCAATGCCTTGGTACTTAGGATTGCCATCAGCATCCACAGCATCTTTTTCACCGCTTACGCATTGAGGCACAACTTCAGCCAATTCGTGAGCAATAAAGCCTTCGCCATCAGAGCCGTCAGCGTTCCACTTGTATGTGCAAGGCTTGAGCAACGCAACTTTAGCCAAAGCACCTGTCATGGGTGCAACGGTGTTCTTTAGGCGGTAGTCAGATGTAGTGTTGTATGCAACGGCTGTTGTGCCGTTTTGAGTAATGTTACCAATGCTTGAAGTTGCGTATGTAAATGAAGCGTAAGTAGCACCGCTTGCAGTTCCAGTATCGTGCTTTACAACAAAATTAGTTTCGCCAGTTGTAGTTGGGTAAACAAGAAAACCACCTGAATCTGCTAAAAAAGTAGCACTCGTAGTCCCCACCAGCAAGTTACCGCTAGAGTCTATTCTGGCTCGTTCTGTGGAGGAAGTCCAAAATGTCATAGGAGGATATGCCCCACTACGAGCATCCGCTTTAATATCTACACTTCCGTTTGCGGCATTTGGAATTACTTGAAGGTAAGTTCCAGTATTACCAGTGTATTGAACAGCCAACCCAGAAGAACCAATACACATCAGGCGAGAACTTAAATCGGATGCAGAAGCTCCCACCAACAAATTCCCACTTGCATCCAGAGTCATCGCCTGAGTAAAGGAGATGGGGTTTCCTGCTGTGCCTGATGCGGCTGTGTACCAGCGATGTTGCCCTGCAAGTTGTTCGTATCTGGATGAGTTTGCGGTAATGTTGTAAATGTAATTGCCGCTACTATTTAAATAGGCGTTGTACGCCAATACAGCCTCGGAACTGCTGCCGCGAATAAGCGACAACGAGTTTCCCACCTGCAAAGCGCGTTCAATACTTCCCCAAGCACTCGGAGTAACTCCCAAGCCTAAATTGCCTGAGGAGTCAACAACCGCACCAGTTCCTCCTCCTCCAAATAAACGAAGTGTTGAACCTGTAAGCGTCAAAGGAAGATACGCGCCTTCTGCGGTGTTTGTTGAGTCAATGACTGCACCATTTGTAGCATCAGCGTAAGGACGAAAACGAACACGACCTGTTGCGGCTTGAAAACTTGTGGACTGCGCGGCATCCGCAACTAACACAGTCAACTTCTGTGAAGGCGAACTTGTACCAATACCCAACCCTGTTGAGGTGAGGCGCATTTGTTCGGAACTGTTTACAATAAACTGAATTGGGTGATTGCTTGTTGTTCCAAGGTAAAGACCAACACTATAAGAACCAAAATAGGAAACAATGCCAGTACCTGACTCTGTTGACCTAAAAAATGGCGCACTAGCACGAGTAAATCCAAACTCAGCACCATCAAAAGTAAGCGCAGACCCACTTGTCAGAACCTTTGAACCATTGAGATAGGTTACTCCATTGGCTGTGCCTCCAGAGAGGGTTACAGAACTAGAAGCGGCTAGTGTTGTGAAAGCACCAGTCGTAGGAGTAGTAGCGCCAACAGTGCCGTTGATATTGATAGAGGCTGTACCTGTAAGGTTAGTTACAGTACCGCTAGAAGGTGTACCCAAAGCTCCACCATTGACAACAGGAGCGCCAGCAGAGCCTACATTGACCGCTAGAGCCGTTGCAACACCAGTTCCTAGACCTGATACACCTGTTGAGATAGGCAAGCCTGTAGCGTTTGTTAGCGTCACAGATGCAGGTGTATTCAAGATAGCACCAGCACCTAATGTAGCCACACCAGTTACACCCAATGTCCCAGAGGCTGTAATGTTTGTAAATGCGCCTGTTGAAGCGGTAGATGAACCGATAGGGCCGTTAAATGAGTCACCAACAGCGCCAGTCTGGAAGTCCTTTAACTGAGCCATCAACTCACGAATAGCATCGTTAATATTGGAAGGCGCACAACCCTCTGCAATGTTAATCGAGTCAATGTCTGTGTTATTCGCAGGGGTGCTGCTGAATTCACTAATCTTTGTTTTTGCCATGTTTATTCCTTGGGTTGATTTGCTTGATAAAGCAGATTGAACATTGTTGGGTAATCAAGTGCAGGTAGTTTGTTCTGTACATCCAGCAGACCTTTAGCAACTCGACCTGCGCCATAAGCGGCTTCACCAACTAATCTTGGTGACGATACGCCACCATAAGCTAAAGTCAATGGAAGACCACCAAGGCTAAATGCGCCTAAGCTAGTAGGAATACTTGTAGCACCTTGAATACCACGAGGCGTAATTTGATTCAATGCTTGACCAGCTAATGAAGGCATCAACTGACGACCACCTGCTGCCTCAAGTTCTTGAGCCAAGCGCAAACGCTGTCCATAGTTTGTATTGACATTGTTTCGCATCAAAGATTGCAATTTACGCATTGCAGTATCTACAGAGGCTTTCTTACCAAGAGACAATGCTTTTTCAATCTCTTTGATTTGCTCACTTGCATCAGCATAAGCCTTCATTGTTTTGGCATATGTAGGAGCTTGCTTGTTAATCTCATTCTTAACAGCGTTATACACCTCGCCAACAACAAGTCGTTGCTGTGTAGATTCAAATGGAATACTCTCTAAAGTCTCACCAATGCTTTGTTTTAAAGCATCTAAACCTTCAGGTGTGTGGAAGTCTTTAGGGTCAAACGATTTCCACTCAGCAACCTTAGCCTCAACTTCTGCAAGTTTTTGTGCAGCAGCCTCATTCTTAATCTTGCCTTTAAAGACAACCTTAGACTGAGCATCAGACAATGCTTTATCAATTCCTGTGAAATCAAGAACAGATTTATCGCCCTTAATGTTTTCCATGTTGGCACGATATGCTTGCTGACGCTGGCGACCTAATTCAGCAATGTTTTGTTTGGCGGCATCAAGAACAGCAGTCTGCTCAACATTGCCACGCATATTTGCTTTAAGAGCCTCTCCAGCCTCACCACCAACTAATCCAGCTTTATAGGCTTGTGCAATAGGCTCACCACCTACACCAGTAGTTAAACCTAGTGCTTGCTTAGTAGCAGCGCCACCAAATTCAGCAGTTTTACCAAGTGCTTTGGCAGATAGCATCAATGGGTCAACAGCACGAGCAGCAGTAGCTAACGCAGGTGCAACACGAGTAGGCAATGTAGCACCAGCAGTCAGAATAGTAGACAAGTCAGCCATAACCCCTGCTGGGTCTTTTGCAATCGCTTGTTTTGCGCCTTCTGCACTACCATATCGGTTGACATAGTATTGACCAACTTTTGCGGCTAATTCACGGCTTGGCTTGTCCTCGCCAATCATTTGAACCAGTTTTTCTGGCAAAACATTTTGCAAAGCACCTGCACCAAGGTCTAAAACTGCTTTAGTTGTTTGAACAGGGCTTGTGACTGCTTGGTAAATGTCGCCAACCATATTGGCAACAGATGGCCCAAAACTTTTTACAGCTTCAAGTGGCACATCAGCAAGAGCAATGGGTTTAGGAGATGAAGCCTTCTCCATCTCATATCTGCGTCTGAACTCAAATTCTTCTAGTTCATCCATGATTAACCCTTAGTCTGCTGTTTTAACCATTGTTGATAGCGGTCTTCTTTTGCAGGAGAAAACTTAAATGGCGTTGCTGCTTCAGGCGCAGGTTTGCTAGAACCTTCAGGAACTTTTGCGTAACGCTCTTGAATTTGACGGATTGTCTCAAGTGCGGCTTTACGAGTTTCAACTGGCAATGTTGAGTCACCAACTTGACCAGCCATTTCACGATAAAGCAAAACATCTTTGTCAGACTGTGGGCCTGACATTTTAGGCATCTTAGCAACCAATGCACCTTGAATTGCTTTCAGCTTAGATGCAGCTTGTGCGCCTTCAGTAGACTTGCCCAATGCACCAGCAACAACATCAACAGCAGTACCAGTCAAAGAGCCTGTAGCCTTATCAAGCAACTTCTCAGCTTGGTCAATCAGCTTAAGTGATTCTTTAGCTTCAGTAACAGGCTTCTGACGTTCTTCGGCTTTTGCTTCAGATTCCAACTGTCGAATAGCCAAATTACCTTTTGCAATCTCACCTTGCAAAGCACGAGCCTCAGCAGACTGAGCAAGCCCTTGTCTACGGAACTCAGCCATTTGGTCTTGTTGAGCCTTAAGGTTAGCTTGTGCTGTTTCTTTATCTTGCGCCCTTTGAGCCATAGAAGCCAACTCAGAAACACGCTTATCAGCCAAGTCTGGGTCTAAACGACCACTTGCCCAACTCTTAGCATATTGGTCTGCCAAAGTCTTAATGTTTTTGGGGATTGTTTCGTCTTGAGTAAATACCAAGAAAGGATTGTCTTCAGCTTTTTGCTCAACACCAAGACCAGCTTTGCGCATCTCTGGAACTAGCTTAGACAACTGAGCTAATTTAGCTTGACCCTGTTCAGAAGTCATCAATTGATTGATAACTTGAGGAGTCAATCCAGCACCAGCAGTCTGTGGCTGATTAGGGCCTGCAACCTCTTTCCCCATCATGTTGGTCAATGGAGTCTCAGCAAAAGTCTCAGGACGATATGCTGACTGCACAATGTTTTGAATACGTTGTTGTTCAGCTTGCGCTTGTTGCTCCATCTGACGCTTACGAATCATCTCTTGCAATTGAGCATTTTGTAGTTGCTCTTGCATACTAGCTTGCATAGCACCTTTATAGGCTTGCTGACCTTGCTGAAGACCTTGCAAGATAGATGGTGCTACCTTACCGCCTTGAAATAAACGTCCTGCAAGTGCATACAAAGCCTGTGCTTGAGCATCATCTCTACTACGAGAAATGTCAGCAGGTGACATACCGAGCAGACCCATTGTGTCTGCACCGCTAGTCCCAAAAATGTCTAATAGTCCTGCCATGATTATTCCTTATGGGCCTGTACCAAACAATTTGTTCCATCCAGAACTTAACCATCCAGTATTCTTCTCAAGACCACCAAGCGTAGCAGCAGTACCTAATAAATTTTGCAACCCAGATGGGCTTGTGTCTTGAGTCTGTTGCGCCCTATTGATAGGGTTTCCATAAATGGAAGACAAGTAATTCTGCAAGTTAACTTGAGGTTGGTTTTGCAAGAAGTTAAAACGCTGAATGTCAGCTTGTTGTTGCTGACCTGTATAGCCTTCACGCATCTGACCTGCGTTAATCAAGTTTTGAATGTCTTGATAATCAGCACTAGCCATAGCAGGAGAAGCCAAAGTAGCGGCTTGCTGTCTTGCTCGTTCAGCATCATAGTTCTGGTAAGCCAGTTGACCTGCTGTGTTAGCCAATGATTGACTAAATGCACCAGTTGCTCTGTCTTGCAATGAACCCATTGCACCAGAACCATAACGCCCTGCCAAACTAGCCTTACCAGCAATATCGCCCAAGGATTGTTTAAACTGGCTTTCAGCCGCTTTAGCAGCAGGAGCAAATGCACCTTGGAAGAATGGATTGCCACCTAAGAATTCACCAGAGACTGTACTCTGCAATTGATTTTGTGCAGACTGCAACAAAGGATTACCCAACTTTGCACGAGCCTCTAAAGCCTGTAAACCAGTTTGAGTAGTAGTAGATGGGCTAACGAATGTAGGGCCACCATAGTACTGTGGGCCACCAGCTTGATACAAACGCTGTGCTTCACTCAGTCCATAACCTAAGTACGGCTGAATAGCAGGGTCAATTCCAGATGATGTTGCCGCAGGTGTCTGCGTCATTGGAGGAGGTGCGGGGTTTGCCGTAGGCGCACCAGCACTTAATTGATTAGCAAACAATGGTTGCATCGGGTCATAATTCGATTGAGGTACGACACCAGCTTTAGGCAAATCAGCAACATTTGTGTAACCCATAGTAGTCACAGGATTAAAGTTACCCTGTGGCATGACTTGAGTATTTGTGAATTTTGATGGGTCAAATACCGCATCTCTTGGGTCTAACATCATCATGGTTTAATCTCCTAAAAGTTCGGATTCCATGATGGGTCATCCACGGAATCCATTATACATAAATTATCAAAATCAACCAATAATTGCATACCGATATGTCTTATTAGCAATTGAGTTTGCAAAGTGGCTAATCGTAGCCGTACCTTGTCCTTGGGAACTAGCATAAATGTTAGTCAAAGCAGATGGAGAAATGTAGTTCATCGTAGCAATCAAAGACGCTGTAGATGGGTAATTTGCACCAGATGGATAGGCTTGCAGACTTACCAATGTGTTATCTGCCTCCCACCAGAGTTCTGCATAATCATTCGCGTTTAGGCTTAGATAGTAGTTCCATCCAACCAAACTATGACCATTAACTGAGCCATGCTTACTAGGAATAGCAAAAAAGCCTGTTGAACCAGTAAGATTTGTTCCGTTAATCTTTATCCAAACCCTTACATCATGGTCTTGGGAGTCAGTATTCTCAAACTGTCCAGACCATTGCAAGTTATAAATGCCTGTGTTTTTGACATTCAAACGAGAACTATTGGATAAAGCTACACCATTGGAAAAATCCGTAGTGTCCATCGTCATTGCATAAGCAGTATTCGCTGTAGCAAGAGTTTGGTCTACAAGGCTCTCAAACGCTCCATAGGGAATGTAATCGGTATTGGCAGCAGCAGAGGCAGGGGCGAACAGGATAACGCTATCTGGGCCAATCCTGCGGTCTGTTAAAGTGGTAGATGTAGCACCACCAGTTGCCAGAGTCAAAGTGCCTGTGTTATTGGTCTTACCATCCATGATGCCACGGACAACCTCTGCCACGGCACGTTGGTCACCACCAAAAGCAGGTAGGCTTCTAAACATCAGCGAACTCCCTGCGGTGTTACATCCACATCCACAGAAACAGCATTATCCCAATTAGCACCAGTTGGGGTAACCTTCAGCCTGTGATACCTTCCAGCACTTCTCAATGGAACACGATTCTCAGAACTAGCCGCTACCGCAGTATTGAAATTCACATCTTGGTTTAGCAATGTACGAGAAGCAATAGCAACAGTCGCAGAACCATTGTCAACAATAGGTCTAGCTAGGGTTACTACTGAGTTAGCACCAATATCCAAGTCTCCAGTAGAAATTACCGCAGTCTGGTTAGCACCTGTAAAACTCATAACATACGCACCTAGCGTACCCCCAAGGAAGTACTTGCCACCTACATACAAACGAGAATCAAGAGATGTAGTCAAAGCATCAATAGAACCTGAGATGCTATCAAGTTGCTCAAGAGTTACAGAAGAAGTAGAGGCTTCAGACAAGTAATCTGTACCCGCATCGCCATAAGTCCACTTCTGTGTCTTAAAGTTGTAAATCAAGACATTTCGGTTGCCGTTAACAGTTTTGTAATTCCAGATTACAAGTTTACGGATTGGGTCAACAGCAGCAGACATAGAGTTGTAATCAGAATCTGACGCTTCTTCTATGAAATACCTGTCAACCTTCTCTGAACCAATAGGTGTGACATTTTGTCCATCACACATATAGAAACCATCGTCTGACAAGAAGAAAGTAATACCTTGGTACTGAGCGATTGAGCCAGCCACCATACATCCCTTGCCACGAGAGATATTGTCAAACTGGAAAATAAAAGGACTGCCGACATAGGTCATTCGGTGAATGGCTCTTTCTAAGAAGACCAAGCCAAACTCACCACCACGAATACCTACAATCTGTCCACCATCAGGAATATCCTGATAATCAGATTGAGTGGTTACATCCTCAGTCCAGTCTGTCTCATTGTTGATAGCAGACCAACGAACACGATATTGCTGTTGAGCAGTAGATTCGTAAGTATTAGCCACAACCACAAAGTCCCGAACAACTGTAATGTACTTAGCAATAGGCGCAGTAGCTGATAAATCAGCAAATGATGTAGAACTGCCTAGTGTCCAAGCCTGAAGTTTCTCAGCGTTATTGCAAGCAATGACAGTCTTGCCAAACTGAGTAAAACGAACCTTGTCTGCGCTTGCTGTTGTTAAGCCTGTTTTAACAGCCGTGATAGCACCGACACCACTTACTGTATAAATCTTGGTAGAACCAGCCGCAAACAAAGCGGTATCACCATTGGGTTGTTTGGCAGCATACAGAGTGGTTAAGTCCTCAGAAGCAGCAGATGAGGAGAAAGTTACTGGCGCAGGGAAAGGGCCGTACCCAATAGCCTGAGAAACCACATTCTTAGCGTCAGTCAAAGCACCTGAAACGCTAGGCTGGTCAGGCATCCACTCACCGAAAGTTAGTTTTGTCGTAGCCATGTGTTACTTCCTTGAGACTGAATTGTCCAATTGTTGTCATTAGCAGCAACTGGTGTCCATGTATTGTCATTTGTCTGGACATTTGTCCAAGTGTTTGAGTCTCTGCTTACTGGTGTCCATGTGTTGTCATCTACGACAACAGGCGTCCAATTGTCACCAAGGATAACGCCATTCGCAGTAATCGTAGCAATCGCAGTAATCGCAATCACATTTCCATATGTTGCATTGGCTTGTGCTGTTACATCAGCCGTAGCCTCAACACTAGCTACCGCATCTCTAACTCTGATAGCTTCAGCCGCAACAGTCGCTGTAGCGTCAACACTAGCAGAAGCATTTTGCTCACGAATAGCAGATGCAGTTACTGTTGCATTACCAGTAACACTAGCAGCACCTTCAGCAACCAAGCCACCATTTGCAATAACATCTGCTGTGCAAGTAATAGATGCAACACCATCCTTAATGATGCCGCCATTAGCACTTACATCTGCACTACAAGTTACGCTTGCACTTGCAAACTGAACACGAATGGCATCGCAAGTAACAATTGCTACTGCATCTATCCCTACTGAAGCGTTCTGTACACGAGTTCCTTCACAGGTAACACTTGCAGACGCAGTAATGCTTGCACTCGCATACTGAACACGAGTCGCATCAGCCGTTACTGTTGCTGTTCCATCTACTGCCGCAGAACCATACTGAACCCTAGTTGCATCGGCTGTAACGCTTGCAGAAGCAGTCACAGACGCATAAGCATCCCATAGGGTTACTGATGTTTCGTAAAGTGGACTATCGAGTGTGAGTGTTAAGTCATCAATGCTTGACTTTAATTGGTCAAGCGAGTCAATCGTCCACGGAGGCAGTAAATCAGCCATCTCACGCCAAAGTAACGCTCAATGAACCAGCAGCAATGCGGAACACATCGCCTGTAGCAATAGTCTTAGAAGCGTCTAGTGGTGAGTGATACAGCAAGTTACCTGCTGTAGAAGCATCACGAATACCAATGTAGGCAACAGTACCCCATGAGCCACCAGCTTGAGGAAACTCAATAGCAGCAGAGTTGGTAGTTGCACCATTGCTAGGCGCACCAAAAGTAATTGACTGACGAGCATAGCTAGTGCCAGATACTTCTGTACCTGTGTCAGCGTCTGTTGGGTCAGATGTGTACAAAGCCAAATACACAGTTGTTGGTGCTGTGTAGCTTGTTGCTCGGAGAGTGCCGTTAATCAGGGCATTTTCGAGGTAATTGGACATTTCAGCCATAGTTTCACCTTGGAGTTAGTTTCATTGCTAAAGGAACACCAGAATACTGACCTTCTTCGTCAGATTTGGCAAGAGATGCAATCGCTCTGTCATACATAGTTCCCCATGTATTGATTCGAGCATCGTTCATCAAGTAAGGCTCTGCCTCAATCAATGAAGCGTAAAGCAAAGCATCTGGTGCTGTTGTCAGGAATACATTAGATGTATTGCTAGACGAGAGATATGCTGGCGCAGCAAAGTACAAAAGTCGTACTGTGTAAACACCATCTGGTGCAGGAGATACTTGGAAGTCGTTAGCAAGAATAGTGTAAGACAAAGGAACACCAACTTCTGATGCTCTTGGGTCATTAGACAATGCTGAAGGACTTGAGTAGCTAAGTGGTTGGATAGGATTTGTCATCACAACAAAATCACGCACTTGCAAAAAGTCAGCAGGTAACTCAACAGTATTGTCACCAGATACTGTAGCTGTCGTTACGGATTTCAACATCTGGCGAATACGCAACTCTCTGCGGAGTCGGTTTTCAGCAAATGTAATAAAGTCTGGAATCTGAGAAGTCAAGTCAGACCTAGCCAAGTAGTTGGCTATTGAAGTCTGCAAGTCAGAATAAGTTGAGAGGCTCATACCACTCCAGTTCTAGTGCGCCATGCACGATTCATTGGGTCATTCAGGAAAGCAGCAAAACGCTTGTCATCCAGAACAGCATAACCACGCATGATGCCTTGTTTGTTAAGGTCATCAATCACAGTCAAAGGAATAGACGCAACCTTATTGCCGAACAAATTATCAGACCATCTTGCTCGTTCATCAAAGGAGTTATATTCCTTTTTATTCTGCTCAATAATGGCAGATACATCTTGACGAGTTTGGATAACAATTCCACCCTCACCATCAGCATGAACAGCAGTTTCTCGAATGTTTGTCATAGCGCAATTCTATCAGTTTGGCTAGAAAAGAAAATGCCCCAGAGGATTAGTCTGAGGCATTTTTTAGGTCACCTTAGATTAAGGTGTCAAGTCAGCCAAAATGCCGTGTGCAGCTTGGTTTTTAACTTCCAAGGTGTACTCAGCCAACAACTGTGTAGACTCATTGTCACCAGTCACAGCCAACTCGTTGGTATGGAAGGGACGCAGGTAAGCTACAGCAGCCATGTCTGGGTCAACGATGAACGCTGTGTCATCGCAGCTATTGGTAGAAGTCATAAAGCGGTTGGGAACCACAGAAATCGTCCCGAAGTCGCTCATATAAACATCGGCCGCGGCCACGATTGTTGTGGGGCTGTTAGATGGAGCCATGAAACGCTGAGCAGCGATACCAGCAAAAGCTGACACCAATTGCTTGTGTGCAGGGTTGACCATCAACACTTTTGGATTGCCACCAGAAGCGTAAACTTCTTTAACAACAGTCTTCAAAATGTCTTCTGTGAAGGTGCGGTTTGTGCCGTTGGTACGAGCAGTAGTACCCAAGTCACCAGCAACACCAGAAGTACCACCATCATAGTTGCTGTTCAACCATGCTTGCAGACCACCCAATTTACGAGCAGTAGAAGAATCACCATTGGAGGCAACTTGGTTGCTCAACAAAGATGTTTCCATGTCTCGCTTAATCTCGGCCGATGCTTTAGCCAGTTGGTAGGCTTTCTCAGATTTACGGCCTGCCTTATCGACAGACTGCAAAGTGCCAGAAATCTTGATAGTTTTCTGTGCAATCTGAGTGCGGTTACCAACACGAGTTGTTGGAGACATAGTAGCGTCAGATGCTGTTGCACCCTCAACTGCGTAGTTAGACAAAGAAGCAGCAGCCAAGCTGTCAGTCTGCCACTCGTGGTACACAGCAGTAGCCTTTGTCTTACCAATGGAAGACATGAAAGGTGTGTCTGTGGGGCTGATGTTATAGATTACATCAGACAGGTCTTCACGCTGACCGATAGCGGTATAGGTTTGATATGTAGCCATTTTAAAACTCCAAATTTAAAAGAATCGTTCAAATGCTTTGGCAGCGTCTGTGACTTTACCAGTCTCACGCAACCTCTGCATAACCTGTTTGTCTTGTGAGTTCTTTGTAGGAGGCGCAGAAGTCCCAGAACGCATCATCTTAGGAGCAGCTTGAAGTTTCTTGGTTACTTCAGGCTTACTCTTTTGAAGTTGCTCATACTTCATTGCTTTATACAAAGAAACCACAGCACGAGAGTCATACACGGAACTGAGTTCTTGGTCAGTCCAACCAACAGACTTCGCATAGTCACGGATTTGTTTCCGAACCGCATCACCCTGTGGTGTCGCCAACTCAGGAATCAGACTAACTAGCTTCTCAGATTCTTGACGCAAGTGGTTTTGCAAGGAGGCTTGTTGCTCTGCTTGTTGCTGTTGGGCAAGGCGTTGCTGTTCGGCTCTCACTACTGCTAACTGCTTCTCACGCTGATTCTGTTCAGCTACCGCTACCGCATAACCGATAGGGTCTGTTTCCTTTAGAACATCTAAGTCCACACCCCGATTTTGCTGCATAAGGAAGCTATCCAATGCTTGCAACTTCTGGGCATATGCCTGTCGCTCTTGTTTCACATACTCTAAGTGTTGACGTTCAGCTTCTACAGCTTTGCGTTGTTCAGCTAGAGCCTGAGACTTTTTAGTGTAATCTACACCTTGCTGATAACCCTTAATGAGTTCTTCTTCATCAACCTCAATCTCCTCACCAGCCGCCTTGACTTTATATCTTGGCTTCGGTTGCTCAACTTCTTCGGTTTCTTCAGAATAATCAGCTTCATCAGATGCTTGAAGTTCCTCTGTGTGTTCTTCAGATTGGCTGTTGTCAGCTTCGTCAGAATCACCCATCATGCCCTCAAACGCTGAAGCGGCTTGGTTTACATTTAGGTTTTCACTCCCTTGTGGGTTGGTGTTTTCCATGTGTCATCTCAAAAATCGCCAGAAACCTTCTGGACGGAGGATAGTCGTTAGACTATAGAATTTTCCACTTCTTCTCTTTGATTAAGGTTTCCGAGGCTAAGCCTTCAAGGTGTCCTACAATCAATTTCAATGTCTTTATGTGGTGATAGGCGTCTTCTCGTCTACCTAATTCATCCACATTTGTGTTAATTATTACACTAATTTGTTCTTTTTCCAAATTATCTATGACTTCTTTGAAAAAGTCATCATTAAGCAGGTTTTTGGCCCATTGTGCTGCTAGGTGCTTGTCCATATTGGTTTTGTATTCCAGAAATAATGTCGTTAATGCTTAAGTTACCTGCTGGCATAGGCGCACCTTGTTTGTTACCCAAAATGTCCATCAAGTTACTGTAACTCATATTTGACGCTGGCGCAGTAGGTGTAGACGTAGGAACTTTGCCATAGTTAGGGTCAAGGAACTTCTCCCATTGTGTACCCTTTAACAAGTTTTGATTACCAAAATCAATAGGTGTTAATGGTTGATATGGTGAAGTAGGCTGTGTTGTTGGAGGCTTCCAGTCAGTAGGAATAGGAACAATTGGGTAAGTTGTCTTTGGAGGCGTTACAGCATTTGCCACGCCACCAATAGCCGCTACACCACCAATCACCTTAAGAACATCAGCAATGCTTGGCGTCTTATCTGGAGGAGGCGCTGGAGGAGTAGGAGTCGTTGGAGGCGTAGGAATTGTTGGCAACACCAATGGAACAGTAGGAACAATTGGAGGAATAGGAGTAGTTGGCGCTGTAATAACAGGTCTTGTGCCAGTTACTGTTACCTCAGGAACTGTCGGAGGCGTTGGAACTACAGGAGTAGCTTTTTCATCTTTTATTCTTTTATCTTCAACTTTAACAGTACCTGCATCTGGAAGTTGTGTGCCAATAGTACTAATTACATTAGCTATAGTTGGAGAAGTTGGAGGGGCTACTGGTCTAGGTGCATTGATAACAAGATTATCAGCAGAGCCTGTAGGCGAAACTGGAGAAGCAACTGGAGGAGCAACTACTGGATTACCAGCAGCGTCATAAAAAGTGCTAGCATTACCACCAACATTGGTTGTAAATTCAGAAACATTTTTAACACCAGCAGCTTTTAAGTCTTCTGCAAAACCTTTGTTAATCAGGTCATTAAATTCTTCAGAAGTTAGCGTAGAAGCGTCAACTGTTGGTGTTAGCAAGTCACTTACTGTTGAGCCAAGTAAAGAAGCACCACCACCGACTAAACCTGCTTTGACAACATCTTTTAAGTCTGCGCCAGTTGCGGCAGTTGTGCCAGCGTTTAGCAATCCAGTACCTACAGCCGTTGCAGTAGCACCAGTACCAAGACCAACAGCCTCACCAATTCCTGCTGGTAAACCTGTCGCCATCAATACAGCCTTGACAACAGGGTCATTGACCATATCAGCTAAACCACCAAGGAATGACGGGCCTTTATCATATTTACCAACACTTGTAAGTTCTCCTGTTGGTGAGTAAAGTTCAGTTTTACTTCCTTGTTCGCTACTAACTTTAGATGTGGAAATACTATCAATTCCACCTACTATTTGTTCTTCACCAGATTGTGTGATTGAGTAATTAGGGCTTACATAAGTGTCACCAAGTCTTGTAGAACCTTGCACAGGCGCTAATGATGCTGCTTTTGTAATAATTTCGCCAACTGGAACTCCTGTTGCAGCAGCAATTTGAGTTGGGTTTAAATTGCCAGCTTTAATTAAACTATCAACACTTTGCGCAACAGGGGCAGGAGGTGCAGCAACTGTTTCAACAGGAGCAGCAGGAGGCTCATCAATAGGTGCTGCTACAGGAGCATCTAAAAGACTAGTTACTGGCGCAGCTTCTTCATATCTTGCCTGAATAGTTGCTTCATCAGCACCAGTAGCGGCAGCAACATCAGATGGACTTACACCAAATTGATTCATTACAGATGCTATTTCAGCATCGCTCATGTTTGGGTTAGCGATAAGAAAATCTACAATCTGTTGAGCAGATACAGCCATGATTAACCTTTAATCTCTACGTTAGAAGTAATACCAGCACCAATCTTCATTGCTTTCAATTGTGCTTCTGCTTCAAACTCTTGTTGTTTCAGAGCAAAGTAAGCCTGTTGTTTCTCACGCTCAAGTTGCAACTTAGCTGCTTCTTTCTCACGCATAATCTGCATCTCAAGACCAGCCTTCTGTTGAGCCATCTGCATATCAATCTGCTGTTGCTGTTGCTGTAGTTGCATATCAGCTTGAGCCTTTTGTTGATTAGCTTGTATCTCAGCCTGTGTCTTAGCCATCAATGCTTGCACTTCTGGAGGCATCTGAGGCTGTTGCTGTGGAGGAGGATTCGAGAGCATCTGGTCTTGCTCTGGTGTAATCGCTTTGTAGAACTCAGTTGAGTCCTTCAGACCAGCAGTCTCTACCATGCGTCCCAATGTGTTGCGATACTGAGCAGGTGTAACGTAAGGATTGGCAGGGCCGTACTGACCAATCAACTGCTCTTGTTTAGCAACAATCATAGACAGCATAGCCATCTGCTCTTGTCGGTTACCAGCACCCAAACCAACATTGATAGACACATCATATTGGTTAGCCCATGTACGAGGGTCAAACTCTACGAACTCACCACGCATACGAACCAAACGAGGCTTGTCTTGGTACTTGCAGAGCAGATGCAAGATGCCTTTGAACAAAGACTTAACGCCAGTCTCAGCAAAGATACGAGCCATTAGTTCAATCTTACCTGCGCCAGCTTGTTGCATTGAGGCAACCGCAGCAGCAGTTACGTTCTGCAAGATAGATGGGTCTAAGCCCTGTGACGCATCAGACACACCTGTACGCTTAGACTGGACTGTATCCAAGTACTGAAGCATTGGGAACGCTTGATTAGCTACGTTCTGAACTGTTAACTGCTGAACAGCACCCTGAGACTTAGCACGAATAACACCACCTGCGGTAGATGTAAGCAAGTCATCAAGGTTTACTTGACCTTCAACAGCAACAACTCGTGCATTGTTTGTCAGATATAAGTTATCCAACATCTGACGAGTGATAGTGGTTTTAATCAGTTGCAAGTCAACTGTTCTGTCAGCAAGTGAGTTGCCAAAGAACTTGTGTGGAATTGGGATAGGGCAGATTGAGTGGAAAGGAACATAGTCCACTTCCTCAACCATTTCCTTACCTTTTTTGTTTTGCAGAATCTCATTACCTGCATAAAACACTTGGACTAATGATGCAATGCCTTTGCCATCTATATCAGTTTTGATATAGCACTCAAAGACTTCAATCTCTTGCATTGAAGGGTCATCAGTCTGGACTTGGTAAGGCTGCTCACCTGCTGAGAAACGAGCAACTCGCTCTGGCGTATAAGCAAGAGCATCGTCCATCTGCAAACCTAAAACTTGCTTCTTGTTGAAACCCATAGCAATCAAGTCACTACGAGTCAACATCTGACGATGGGC
>JACCEB011593140.1_pt1 | contig 20906 bp, 18 predicted proteins | sample 7454761 | NCBI WGS metagenome assembly JACCEB01 (sample SAMN15323454, study PRJNA562643) | freshwater metagenome | isolation source: river surface water | place: USA:Blue River Watershed | collected 2017-08-18 | reverse complement strand
CGCTGCGCCAGGCCGCCAGCCAGGCGCCGATGATCACGCCGGGCACCGTGACGATGCCCAGGGTCAGCACCTTGCTTTTGTCGCTGAAGTAGGTGAGCCAATCGACCGCGTAGCCCACGGGGCCGACGAAGGTAAAGCTTTCCATGCCCTTGGAGTTGGTGGCCAGCACCACGGCCTCCAGGGTCTCTGGATGCTCGGGCACGAATCCCAGCACACCCGATACGTACCACAAGGCGGCCGTGGCCGCGCCGATGCCCAGTCCGCCCAACAACACATCACCGCTTCGGCCTTCGGGCTTGATCACGCTCCACAGCACCAACAGGCCACCGATCGCCCCGCCGGCCCACAGCGCCCCTTGAGCAGGCGTCAGGCCAAGCCCAGAGGCCAGCAGTCCACTGAGGTGCTGGCCGCCGCTGATCTGAATGCCCACCGGGTCGAGCCACTGCACGCGGGCCACGCCGAACACACCGCGCATCGCCGCCAAGGCGGCAATGGCCATCACGGTAAAGACCACCAGGGACTTCAGGTTGCCACCCCCGATGCGCACCAGGGTCTTGCTGCCACAGCCCGATGCCAACACCATGCCCACACCGAACATCAGACCGCCCAAGGCCAGAGACAGCACCGGCACGCGGGGCTGGGTATAGAAGGTGCGGGTGGGGTCGAGCCAGCCGGCAGCGGCCATGCCATTGAAGCCCAGCATGGCCACGCCGATGGCCAGTGCCCACATGCGCATGCGGCTCCAATCGCCGATGTTCAGGATGTCGCCTACCGCGCCCATCGTGCAGAAATGGGTCTTCTGTGCGATCACGCCAAAAACGATCGACAGGGCAAAGGTGGCCCACAGCACCTGATGGCCCAAGGCCACCACATCGACGTCCGGCATGGGGAACTCCGATTTCTGAAGCGGGCTACTTCAATGCCGACAGGCGCTCGCGACCCGCCTTGGCGGCTTCGCTGTTCGGATGCGCCTTGAGCAGCTCATTGAGCGTGGCCCGCGCGGCTTTGTTGTCCTTCATCTCGACCTGGCAGTTGGCAATGGCCAGCAGGGCCTCGGCCGCCCGGGGATGGTCGGCCGCCGCAGCGGTGACGCGAAAGGCCGCAATGGACTCTTTGTAGTCACGCTTGCCGTACAGGGCATTGCCCAACCAGAACTGCGCCGACTCGGCGTAGCCGGTGGCCGGCCAGCGACGAAGGAAGGCCGACAGCGCATTGGCCGCCGCGTTGAAGTCGCCCGAGCGCAGTTGGGCCACCGCTTCTTCGTAGCCTCGCCGCTCCTGAGGCTCGACGGTGATCTCGCGTCCGTCTACCGTCACCTTCACGGGCTCCAGGCGACGCACGCGCTCCTCAGTGGCATTGAGGAGGTCTCGCTGCTTGCGTTGCAACTCAGACAGCTCACGCGTCAGGTTTTCCTGGGCACCACGGCTGGCGGCCAGTTCACCACGAAGCTGGTCGATCTGCGTGTTGAGGTCCAGCAGCGACTTGCGCAGGGTCTGAAGCTCCTCGGACTGCGCCTGCGAGCGCGCATCCATCTGGGACAGCCGCTGACGCAGATCAACGATGGCCTTGCGGGCGTCATCGTCAGCGAAGATGGAGGCCTGGGCGGCGACGGTGCTGAGGCTCAGCAGCAGCGCGGTTGCCAGACGGAGTGCCATCTCAGCGGTCCTTCAGCTCGGCGCGGCGGTTCTTCGCATAGGCCGCCTCGTCAGAACCCTGAACGGCCGGACGCTCCATGCCAAAGCTAACAGGCTCAAGCTGCGTACCGCGCGCACCCAACAGCGTGAGCGACTTCACCACCGCCTCGGCACGCTTTTGGCCCAGGGCCAGGTTGTATTCGCGGCTGCCACGCTCGTCGGTGTGGCCTTCGACGATCATCTTCAAGTTGCCGTTGGCGGACAGACGCTTGGCGTGGGTATCGATGACCGTGCGCGCGTCATCGCGAACGACGAAGCTATCGAAGTCGAAGTACACGACCCGCGTCAGGGAGTCGCCCGTGGTCGGCCGGCTGTTGAGGTTGACCGTGGACACGCCCGACTGCGCGCCACCGGCCGAAGCGCCGCTGGTGCGGCTGGCGTTGCGGTCTTCCACCGGCACCTTGTTGCCATCTTCCAGGTTGACGCTGGACGCGCAGGCGCCCAGGACCAGCGCAGCCGCAGCGGCCAAGAACCCGGTACGGGCCATCGAAACGGAAAGTGCACGCATGTTCAAAACTCTCAATCGATCAGTAAGAGGTGCCTCTTGGCGAGCACCTTCTGGGGTCAACAGGAAGCGGGCCGGCTCTGGGTGCCGCTCGCCTCAGCGACCGAAGGGCCCCCAGGCCGGCTCGCGGATGTCGGCCCCGGAAGAGGCCAACCGCGCTTTGATTTTACCGTCCAAGGTGGTGGTCATCAGGAGGTCCCGTCCAGCGGCGCGCGTGTTGTAGACGATGAGCTTGCCGTTGGGTGCAAAACTGGGGCTCTGGTCGTCGGTCGATTCGGTGATGGCCACCGGCGGTCCGCTGCCGTCCAGGGGCTGCACCACCAGCCGGTAGGCGCCAGACTGCCGGCTGATGAAGGCCAGCAATCGACCGTCGGGGCTGATGGCCGGACTGAGGCTCTGGGCGCTGTTGAAGGTGACGCGCTCGGCCGCTCCGCCCTCGGCGGGCATTCGATACACCTGGGGGCTTCCTCCGCGATCGCTCACGAAGTACAGCGTCCGTCCGTCCGGCGCGTACACCGGTTCGGTGTCGATGGCCGAACTCTGCGTGAGCCGCCTGAGGCCCGTGCCGTCGCGGTTGAGGCTGAAGAGCTGCGAGCCGCCTTCCTGAGACAGGGTCATGGCCAGCCGATTGCCGTCGGGCGACCAGGCCGGGGCGCTGTTGCTGCCACGGAAGTTGGCCACCATGCGCCGCGCACCGGTGGCCACGTTCTGAACCCATACGACCGCCTTTTGCGACTCGAAGGACACGTAGGCGATCTCCTTGCCACCCGGCGCCCAGGCGGGAGAAATGATCGGCTCGCTGCTGTTGAGCGCCACGGCCGCACCCTCCCCATCGGCATCGGCGATGCGCAACTGGTATTGACGGCCCTGCTTGCTGACGTAACAGATGCGGGTGGAGAACACACCCTTCTCACCGGTCAGGCGCTCAAAGATGTTGTCGGCAATGCGGTGGGCCACCAGACGAAGGTCGGCTGCCACGACCGCCTCGCTGCCGCCGCCCAGGTCAGTGGCCTTGACCGCATCCCACAGGCGGTAGCGCACGTCGAAGCGGCCATCGGCCAGGCGTGTCACGGAACCGCCGACCAGCGCATCGGCTCCGCGGCTGCGCCACTCGCCCATGGCTGGCAGGCCGGTTTCCTCGACGACGGCAGCCGCCTCGATGCGGCGGAAGAAGCCGCTGCGCTCCAGGTCGGCCATGACGATGGCGCTGATGGCCTGGGGGGCGTTGTCCTCGCCCCTGAAACGGGCCACGGCAATCGGCAATTGCGTGGCGCCCACGCCGCCGATCTCCACGCGAAACTGGGACCACGCCGCGCCGGGCGCGGCAAGCAGACCGACGGTGCCGGCTGCCGTGGAGAGAAAACGGCGACGGCCGTTGTTGTTGCTCAAATCACTCATGGCAGCAATTTTAGGTGGGGGTGTCGCGATAATCGAGGCGCTCGTTGAACCCCTGATGACCAACACGACTTTGCAGGACCCCGCGCCTTCAAGCGCATCGACCGTCGCCCGGCCCTGGCGTGTGCGGCTGCGGCGATTGGCACCGTATGCCAAAGGGTCCATGCCTGGCGTGTGGGCCGCCTTGGCGGCCGCGGCCGTGGGCGCCGCCACCGAACCCCTCATCCCTGCCCTGCTCAAGCCACTGCTGGACGAAGGCTTCAGTGGACAGGGCGGCTTTCCCTTGTGGGCAGTTCCAGCGGCACTGCTCGGCCTGTTCTTCGTCCGGGGCCTTGCCAGCTTCGTGGCCAACTATGCGCTGGCGTGGTCCACCAACCGAGCGGTGCTGCGCCTGCGCGAGGCCCTGTTCGACCGGCTGCTCGACGCCACGCCGACGCTCTACGCCCGCACCAGCGCCAGTTCGCTGACCAACACCGTGGTCTACGAGGTGCAGCAGGGTGCCAACCAACTGGGCGGCGCGGTGCTGGGCATCGCCAAGGACGGGTTGACCATCATCGCCCTGCTGACCTACCTGCTGTGGCTGAACTGGGAACTGACGCTGATGGTGCTGCTGCTGGCACCGGCCGTGGCCGGGGTGATGCGCGCCGTCTCGCGCCGACTGCGGCGCCTGGCGGTGGCCAGCCAAGAGGCCACCGACAACCTGGCATATGTGGTCGAGGAAAACGTGCTGGCCTGGCGTATCGTGCGGCTGCATGCGGCCCAGCAGGTTCAACGCCTGCGCTTCGAGCAGCGAAGCCGCTTTCTGCGCAGCCTGATGCTGAAGTCGGTGGCAGCCAGCGCCATCAGTTCACCCCTGACGCAGATGCTGGCCGCCGTTGCCTTGTCGGGGGTGATCACCGCCGCACTGTGGCAGCAGGGTCAAGGCACGGTGGGCGGCTTCGTGGCCTTCGTGACGGCCATGCTGCTGCTGGTGGCACCACTCAAACACCTGAGCGACGCCACCGCCCCCCTGGCACGTGGCCTGGCAGCGGTAGAACGTGGCCTTGACCTCCTGGAGACCAGCCCCCCTGAGGCCGGTGGCCCAGAGCATCTTCCTTCCGGCGGGCGCGTGCAGGGCGACATCGAGTTCGTGGATGTGGGCCTGCGCTATCGTGACACGGGCCCGGCGGCACTGGAGGGTGTAAGCCTTCGCGTCAAGCCAGGGCAGACGCTGGCGTTGGTGGGGCCGTCAGGCTCGGGCAAGAGCACCTTGGTGCAGCTGCTGCCGCGCTTCCTGGACCCCAGCAGCGGCGAGGTTCGACTCGACGGTGTGGCGCTGCCCCAGTGGGACCTGGCCTGCCTGCGCGAGCAGTTTGCCTTGGTAAGCCAGGACGTGGTGCTGTTCAACGACAGCGTGGCGGCCAATGTGACCCTGGGCGAAACCGACAACGCCGACTTGCGTGCGCGGGTTCGGCAGGCTCTGCAGGACGCCCACCTCATGGAGTTCGTCGATTCACTGCCCCAGGGCATGGACACCCCCGTGGGGCACAACGGTGCTCGCTTGTCGGGTGGGCAGCGCCAACGCTTGGCCATTGCGCGGGCCCTGTTCAAAGATGCACCGGTGCTGATCCTGGACGAGGCGACCTCGGCCCTGGACAGCGAAAGCGAGCGCGCCGTGCAGTCGGCCCTGGAGCGCCTGATGCTGGGCCGCACCACGATCGTGATCGCCCACCGCCTGTCCACCATCGAACATGCCGACCGTGTGGCGGTGCTGTCCGAGGGCCGGGTCGTGGAAGATGGAGCGCCGGCCGAATTGCTGGCCGCCAATGGCTTGTATGCGCGCCTGCATGCGCTGCAGTTCCGCACGGATTCGAACGAAAGGCAAAGCCCATGACCCAGCCCCCTTCCGGCGCAGCACGCCCCATCAGTCGCTGGCCGGTGCCGGCCATGGTGGACTTGCCTGAGGACCTCAAGGCCCGCATCCTGGAGGTGCAGTCCAAGGCGGGCTTTGTGCCCAATGTGTTCCTCGCACTGGCGCACCGCCCCGACGAACTGCGCGCCTTCCTCGCCTATCACGATGCCCTGCTGCTCAAGCCGGAAAAGACGCCCGGCCCCGATGGTTCCCCGCGGGGGCTGTCCAAGGGCGAGCGCGAGATGATCATCGTGGCCACCTCCAGCGCCAACCACTGCCTGTACTGCGTGGTAGCGCATGGGGCCATCCTGCGCGTCTATGAGAAGAAGCCGCTCGTGGCCGATCAGGTCGCCATCAACCACCGCAAGGCTGACATCACACCGCGCCAGCGAGCGATGCTCGACTTCGCGATGAAGGTGTGTCTGGATTCCGCCACGGTGGACGAGGCCGACTTTGCCGTGTTGCACGCTCAGGGCTTCACCGACGAGGACATCTGGGACATCGGCGCCATCACCGCCTTCTTCGGTCTTTCCAACCGCATGGCCAACATGACCGGCATGCGGCCCAATGACGAGTTCTACCTGATGGGTCGGGTGCCGCGCAACAAGACTTGAACGGCACAGGCGCCTAAAGCAGCACGATGTCGTACTGCTCGGGATTCATGGAGGGCTCGGCCATCAGCGAAATCGGTTTGCCGATGAATTCGCTCAGGCCGGCCAGGTGCACGCTTTCCTCGTCCAGCAACATCTCCACCACCGCCGGGCTGGCGACCACCCGGAACTCGCGGGGCTGGAAGCGCCGGGCCTCTCTGAGGATCTCCCGCAGCACGTCGTAGCACACCGTGCGCGCGGTCTTCATCTGGCCGCGGCCTTCGCAGGTGGGGCACGGCTCGCACAGCAGATGGGCCAGTGATTCCCGGGTGCGCTTGCGGGTGAGCTCCAACAGCCCGAGTGGGGTGAAGTCGCCCACGGTCGTGCGCGTGCGGTCCCGCGAGAGCTGCTTGTGCAGCTCGGTCAGGACGGCCTGGCGGTGTTCATCGCGGGCCATGTCGATGAAGTCGACGATGATGATCCCGCCCAGGTTGCGCAAGCGCAGCTGCCGCGCAATGGCACCTGCGGCCTCCAGGTTGGTCTTGAAGATGGTGTCCTCGAAGTTGCGACCGCCGACGAAGCCTCCAGTGTTCACGTCCACCGTGGTGAGCGCCTCGGTCTGGTCGATGACCAGGTAGCCACCGCTCTTGAGAGCCACGCGCCGCTGCAGCGCCCGCGAGATTTCCTCATCGATGTTGTGCAGATCGAAGATCGGCCGCTCGCCGCTGTAGTGGCCAAGCTTGGCCACCGCACCGGGCGTGTAGATGGTGCCGAAGGCTTGCAGATGCTCGAACTGCAGTCGCGAGTCAATTCGGATGGACTGGGTGTCGTCGTTGCTCAGGTCGCGAAGGACACGCTCGGCCAGGGTGAGATCCTGGTGCAGCAGCGTGCCCGGTGGCTGGCGGTGACTGCGCTGTCGAATGCTGGACCAGGTGCGCCGCAGGTAGGCGATATCGGCGGCCAGCTCGGTGTCGCTGGCATCTTCTGCATTGGTTCGCAGGATGAAGCCACCGTGCCCGGCACCGGCCGGCTCATTGCCCTGGTCGGTTTGTGCAGCCTGCGTGGCCAGCATCAACACCCGCTCACGCAACTGCTCGCGCAACTCCGCCGACTCGATCTTCTGCGAAATGCCGATGTGGCTGTCTTGCGGCAGGTACACCAACAGCCGCCCGGCGATGCTGATCTGCGTGCTCAAGCGCGCACCCTTCGTGCCGATGGGGTCCTTGAGCACCTGCACCATCAGGCTTTGCCCTTCGAAGACAAGGCGTTCGATGGGCGTGGGGCTGGCCGCCGCACTGCCCTGCTCTTGCCGCGCGGCGATTTGCGAGTGCAGATCGGCCACGTGCAGGAAGGCCGCACGCTCCAGGCCGACTTCGACGAAGGCGCTTTGCATGCCCGGCAGCACCCTGACCACCTTGCCCAGGTACACATTGCCGACCAGGCCGCGCTCCAGCGAACGCTCCAGGTGCAGTTCCTGGATGGCGCCGTTCTCCACCACCGCTACCCGGGTTTCCTGCGGCGTCCAATTGATGAAAATGTCTTGCATGGCGCAAGTCTCGCACTAGAAGGCCACACGGCAAGCGCGCAAAACGGCCGCCGTTTCGTGCAGGGGCAGGCCCATGATGCCGCTGTAGCTGCCCTCGATGCGCGAAATCCATGCGGCCGCGCGGCCTTGGATGCCATAGGCCCCGGCCTTGCCTCGTGGCTCACCGCTTTCCACATAGTTCATCAGGGCATCGATTGCGATGGGCTCGAATCGGACCCGGGACACGCTCAGGGCCGCATAGCGGCGCCGTCCCAGCCCCACGGCCACAGCGGTGAGCACGCGATGGGTTCGGCCAGAGAGGGCGCGCAACATGGCCAGGGCCTCCTCATCGGATCCAGGCTTGCCCAGGATGCGCTGGCCGAGTACGACCGTGGTGTCGGCGCACAACACGGGTGCCATCGGAAGGCCGCGGCTGCGAAGGCGCTTCAAGGCCGCCTGCAGCTTCAGCCCGGTGACGCGCTGCACGTAGGCCTCGGCACCCTCGGCGGGTAAGCCAACTTCCAGCGCCTCCGCATCTTCCTGCGGCCCCGGCAGCAGCGGTTGGTGGGCCACACCCAGTTGATCCAGCAGCTGCGAGCGGCGCGGGCTCTGCGAGGCGAGGTAGACAAAAGAGTAGGCGCGCATTCGCGGGGGTTCGTCACTCTCGGTGGTAAGGATGGCCGATGGTCACGGTCCATGCTCGGTAGAGCGCCTCGGCCAGCATCACCCGCACGAAGGCATGGGGCAAGGTGAGATCGGACAGGCGCCAGGTTTCGTCGGCCAAGGACTTGATGCGCGAATCCAAGCCATCCGGGCCCCCGATGATCAGGGCCACGTCACGCCCCTCTGTGCGCCAGGCCTCCAGCCGCGAGGCCATGACCACGGTGCTCAGGCGCTGTCCGTGCTCGTCCAACACCACCACGCGACAGCCTTTGGGCAGGGCCGCCTCCAGCCGGGTGGCTTCGGCCGCCATGCAGGACTCGGCCGAGTGGCCCGTGCGGCTCTGAGCCTTGATTTCCTTGAGTTCAAGCCGCAGCTCGGGCGGAAAGCGCTTGCAGAAGTCCTGCCAGGCCGCCTCGGCCCAGGCCGGCATGCGCTGCCCGACGGCCAGGACCCACAGCTTCATGGCTCAGGGCGCGCGTGACTTGCGGGCGGCGGTGGCCTGCTTCGCCGGGGCAGCCTTCTTTGCTGGGGCAGCCTTCTTGGCGGGAGCTGCCTTCTTGGCGGGGGCAGCCTTATTCGCCGGCGCCGCCTTCTTGGCGGGGGCTGCCTTCTTCGCGGCGGCTGCCTTCTTCGCCGCCGGGGCACTGGCCTTGGGCAAGCCCTTGGCGGCTGCGGTCTTCAGGGCCACGGGTTTGTCACCCCAAATCTCCTCGAGGTGGTAGTACTCGCGGATGGTGGGCTGCATGATGTGGGCCACGGCAGCGCCACAGTCCACGATGATCCACTCGCCGTTGTCCTCACCCTCGGTGCGCAGCACCGCAAAACCGGCGGCCTTGACCGCATCGCGCACACTGGCCGCGAGTGCCTTGGTCTGGCGGTTGCTGGTGCCTGAGGCCACGATGACCCGCTCGAACAGCGGCGAAAGGTGTTCGGTGTTGAACACGCGGATGTTCTGGGCCTTGACGTCCTCGAGACCATCGACGATGGCGCGCTGCAGCTTGCGGATGTCCATTGGGCTCCTGGCGAATGGGCGGTAGGTGGATCAGGCCTGGGGGCTAGGGTCGACCGCATCACGGTACAAGCCCTGGTCGGCAATATAGCGCGCCACCGGCGCGCTGACGCGGTCAAGGACCGGACGCCCTGCGGCCACATCGTCACGAATGGCGGTGGATGACACGTCCCACGGCGCCATGTGAAGAGGCTCGATGGAAAGCGCCTGCAAGCCCGGCGCCAGGACGTCGGCCCCTCCCGGTCGCTGGGCCACTGCCAGACTCACCTTGGCCACCACCTCTTCCCAACGCTTCCAACTGGGCAGGTTGAGAAATTGATCCCAACCCAAGAGCAGGTGCCAGCGCACACCGGGGTAACGCTTGGCCAGCGTGCTCAGGGTATCGATGGTGTAGGTCGGGCCCTCACGCTCAATCTCGCAGGGCTCTATGCGCTGGCGCTCATCTGGGCCGATGGCCCGCTTCAGCATGGCCACACGGTGCGCGGCTGCGGTCAAGGGGCGGCTCTTCTGCCACGCTTGCCCCACCGGAACCCACCAAAGCTCGTCAATCGGCAACTGATCCAAGGCGGCCTGCGCCATGGCCATGTGACCCAGATGCACCGGGTCGAAACTGCCGCCCAACAAGGCCACTTGGCGTGGACGGGCATTCATGGTGGGCGTGCTGAAGGGCGGTTCAGTCGGGTGGCGTCGTGCGCGCGGCGGATCACCCGCGCAATCAGGCGATCGATCCGGGGCCTGTCCACGAGGCCCAATCGCGGGCACGAAGGAAGTCGGTGTACAGCCGCGCTTCGGGTGTGCCGGCCTCTGGCTTCCAGTCGTAACGCCACTTCACGATGGGCGGCATCGACATCAGGATGCTCTCGGTGCGGCCTCCAGACTGCAAACCGAACAAGGTGCCGCGGTCGAAGACCAGATTGAATTCGACATAGCGACCGCGCCGATAGGCCTGGAAATCACGCTCGCGCTCGCCGTAGGCCTGATCCCGTCGGCGCTGCACGATAGGGCGATAGGCCGGGATGAAGGCATCACCCACAGCCCGCATCATGGCGAAGCTGTCCTCAAAACCCAGGTCGGAGAAGTCATCGAAGAACACGCCGCCAATCCCGCGCGGCTCACCCCGATGCTTGAGGAAGAAGTACTCATCGCACCACTGCTTGAATCGTGGGTACTTGTCTTGTCCAAAGGGCTGCAAGGCAGCCTGGCAGGTTCTGTGGAAATGTGCGGCGTCCTCTTCCTGCCCGTAGTACGGGGTGAGGTCCATGCCGCCGCCGAACCACACAACCGGCTCGCGGCCCACAGGCCGCGCCGCAAACATGCGCACGTTCATGTGCACCGTCGGCACACAGGGGTTGCGGGGATGGATGACCAGCGACACGCCCATGGCCTCGAAGGGCGCGCCTGCCAGTTCGGGTCGGTGCTGGGTCGCCGACGGTGGCATGGCCTGCCCCATGACGTGACTGAAGTTGCACCCGCCGCGCTCGAAGACATGGCCTTCCTCCACCAAGCGCGATACGCCATCGCCCTGCAACCGCTCACCCGGCGCGCGTGTCCAGGCGTCGCGCAGGAAAGGTTGACCATCCTCTTGTTCAAGCGCAGCAATGATCTGGTCCTGAAGACCCAGCAGGTAGTGGCGAACGGGGGTGGTGTCCAGGTGCATGCTCATCGTGGGGTGATGTCAGGTCGAGTGTGGGCCCGCGCAGGCCCATGGAATCAGGCCATTCGCACGGGCGAGGCATTGGCCGGGTGGTAGCCCTTGGGATCCCCCAAGAGGCCGGCGATGTGGGCCATATCGGATTCCTGTTGCCCACTGAGTCGAACGAAGGTCGACACCGCAATGTGCTTGCGGGAAAAGTCGATGGTGGCCAGCCCCAGCGGGACTCCGGCCTGATGGGCCACCCGATAGAAGCCGCTGCGCCAACCCGGGGTCAGGCTTCGGGTTCCCTCGGGTGCCACCACCAGCCAGGCGTAGGAGTCCTGAGCCACGCATTGCTGCAAGTGCTCGACAGCCTGCTCGACCAGCCCACCGGGGGCCGACCGGTTGACCGGCACGCCGCCCAACCACTTCAGCCAGGCGCCGAACAGCGGGATGCGAAACAGCGAGTCCTTGCCCCAGAAGTTGGCCGGCAGGCCCATGGCCCATTTGGCCAGCAGGCCAATGGGAAAGTCGACATTGGAGGTGTGGGGATAGACCACCATCACGCCCTGCCGCCCCGGCAGGCCGCCAAAGTCCAGCGTCCAGCCCAGGCGCTTGAACATCCAACTGGCCACGCTGCTGCCCTGGAAGTGGACGGTTCGCTCGTGTATCGGTGTGGTGCTCATGGGTACCTCGTACGGCTTGGCTTGCGGTCTACCACTCAACGCTTGATCGCGCGCCAACCGATGTCGTGGCGGTACTGCGCGCCGTCAAAACGGATGTCGGCCAGGTGTTGGTAGGCGCGCTGCTGCGCCGCCTTCACCGAATCGCCCAAGGCCGTCACACACAAGACCCGTCCGCCGCTGGTGCGCAGGATGCCGTCGGAGCCGCGCGCGGTCCCCGCATGGAACACGGTGGCGTCGTCGGCCGGCTTGGGCAACTGGGTGATGGTGTCACCTTTGCGCGGGGACTCGGGGTAGCCCTGCGCGGCCATCACCACGCCCAGCGCCACGTGGCGGTCCCATTCCATGGGCGCGGCGTCCAATGCACCACTGGTGGCATGCAGCATCACGTCCACCAGGTCGGTCTTGAGCCGCATCATGATGGGCTGCGTCTCCGGGTCACCCATGCGGGTGTTGAACTCCAGCGTCTTGGCGCGGCCCTGTGCATCGATCATCAGGCCCGCGTAGAGGAAGCCGGTGAATGGAATGCCGTCTGCCCGCATGCCTTCCACCGTGGGCATGATGATCTCGCGCATCACGCGCGCATGCACTTCGGGCGTCACCACGGGGGCAGGCGAATACGCGCCCATGCCGCCGGTGTTGGGCCCGGTGTCGCCGTCACCGATGCGCTTGTGGTCCTGGCTGGTGGCCATGGCCTGCACATGGGTGCCGTCGCACATGACGATGAAACTGGCCTCTTCACCATCCAGGAATTCTTCGATCACCACGCGCGCGCCGCCCGCGTTGTGCTGCACACCCAGCTTGTTGTCCAGCAACATGAAGTCGATGGCCTGGTGCGCCTCGTCCAGCGAGGCAGCCACCACCACGCCCTTGCCGGCCGCCAGGCCATCGGCCTTGATGACGATGGGAGCGCCTTTGGCGTTCACATAGTCGTGCGCGGCCGCCGCATCCGTGAAGGTCTCGTACTCGGCCGTCGGAATACGGTGCCGCTTCATGAAGTCCTTGGCGAAGGCCTTGGAGCTTTCCAGTTGGGCCGCCGCCTTGGTGGGGCCGAAGATGTGCAGACCGCGGCGGCGGAACTCGTCCACCACGCCGGCCGCCAAGGGGGCCTCGGGGCCCACCACCGTGAGCTCCACCTTGTTGGCCAAGGCAAACTCGGCCAAGGCAGGGATGTCGCTCACGCCGTCGTAGGCGATGTTGGTCAGGTTCGGATCCAGTGCGGTGCCGCCATTTCCAGGTGCCACGAACACCTTCTGCGCCTTGGGGCTGCGCGCGAGCTTCCAGGCCAGCGCATGTTCGCGGCCACCTCCACCAATCACCAGGATGTTCATTCGTCGATCTCGGCGTTGTGGAAGACGTTCTGCACGTCGTCGAGGTCTTCGATCACATCCAAGAGTTTTTGCATGCGAACGCCGTCTTCTCCGCCCAGGGCAATGGTGTTCTGCGCGCGCATCGTGACCTCGGCCACCTCGGCCTTCAAGCCGGCTGCATCCAAGGCCTTGCCCACGGCTTCAAAGTCACCCGGGGCGGTCAGTACCTCGATGACCCCATCGTCGCCTGTGAGCACATCTTCGGCGCCGGCGTCCAGGGCCACTTCCATGACCTTGTCTTCACTGGTGCCGGGCGCGAATATGAATTGGCCACAGTTCTTGAACTGGAACGCCACCGAGCCTTCGGTGCCCAGGTTGCCGCCATACTTCGAGAAAGCGTGGCGAACCTCGGCCACCGTGCGCACCCGGTTGTCGGTCATGCAATCGACGATCACCGCGGCGCCACCGATGCCGTAGCCCTCGTAGCGGATTTCCTCGTAGGTCACGCCGTCGAGGTTGCCGGTGGCTTTGTCGACGTTGCGCTTGATGTTGTCGGCCGGCATGTTGGCCGCCTTGGCCTTGTCAATGGCCAGGCGCAACCGCGGGTTCATGTTCACATCGCCGCCGCCCGAGCGCGCGGCCACGATGATTTCGCGGGTCAGGCGCGTCCAGATCTTGCCGCGCTTCTCATCCTGGCGCCCCTTGCGGTGCTGGATGTTGGCCCATTTGGAATGTCCGGCCATGCCGAAGGCTCCTCGGATGCATCAGGGGCGCTGCCCGGGGCGCGCCCTCTCGGTGTGTGAAGGTGTTGAAACCGGGGCGGTTTCGCTAGACTGCGATTCTAGGCGGGGTCTTTCGGCGCACGATGCACGGGTGCGCCACCGCCCCAGTGTCCTTCACTCCTGCACAGCCCCCATGGCCGAACCCATACTGCTGGCCCAACGCGGCGCCACCACCTGCCACCTGCTGCCCTCACTGGCCAACCGACACGGGCTGGTCACCGGCGCCACCGGCACCGGCAAGACCATCACACTGCAGAAGATGGCCGAGAGCTTCTCGCGCATCGGCGTGCCGGTGTTCATGGCCGATGTGAAGGGCGACCTCACCGGGATCAGCCAGCCGGGGAAGCCCTCGCCCAAGCTGTTGTCGATCCTGGCCGAGCGCGGACTGGAACCTCCGGCCCCGATGGCATGCCCGACCGCGGTGTGGGACGTCTTCGGCGAACAGGGTCACCCGGTGCGGGCCACGATGTCCGACATGGGCGCGCTCTTGTTGAGCCGCATGCTGGAACTCAACGACACACAGGCCGGGGTGCTGAACCTGGTGTTCAAGATCGCCGACGACGAGGGCCTGGCGCTGCTGGACTTGAAGGACCTTCGCGCCATGCTGGCCCATGTGGGTGAGCATGCGCGGGACTACACCACCGAGTATGGCAATGTGAGCGCGGCCAGCATCGGCGCCATTCAGCGCGGGCTGCTGGTCGTGGAACAGCAAGGCGGCGACCGATTCTTCGGCGAGCCCATGCTCGACATCCATGACCTGATGCAGACGGTTCAGGGCCAGGGCGTGGTCAACATCCTGGCGGCCGAAAAGCTGATGGCCGCGCCGCGGCTGTACGGCACCTTCCTGCTGTGGATGCTGTCTGAGCTCTTCGAGACGCTACCCGAGGTGGGCGACCTCGAAAAGCCCAAGCTCGTCTTCTTCTTCGATGAGGCGCACCTGCTGTTCAAGGATGCGCCGTCGGCGCTGATCGAGCGCATCGAACTGGTGGTGCGCCTGGTGCGATCCAAGGGCGTGGGCGTGTACTTCGTGACGCAGAACCCGCTGGATATCCCCGAGACGGTTCTCGGCCAATTGGGCAACCGTGTACAGCATGCCCTTCGGGCCTTCAGCCCGCGTGACCAGAAGGCGGTGAAATCGGCGGCCACCACGATGCGGCCCAACCCGGCACTGAACCTGGAAGCGGTCATCACCGAACTGGGCGTGGGCGAGGCCCTGGTGAGCCTGCTGGATGAGAAGGCGCGGCCCAGTGTGACCGAGCGGGTGTACGTGCTGCCGCCGGCCGGGCAGATCGGGCCGATCAGCCCTGAGCAACGGCAAGCCCTGCTGCAGGGCTCGCTGGTGGCCGGCGTGTACGAGCAGGCCGTCGACCGCGAGTCGGCCTACGAAAAGCTGCGCGGCCGTGCGGTGGCGGGCGCCGAGACGGCGCAAACCCAGGGTGGGCGTGGGGGCCGAGCCTCGGGCGGAGCCGGTGGCGATGCAAGCCCTTCCGCCGAGTCCGGTAGCCTGTTGGGTGGCCTGTCCGATCTGCTGTTCGGTCAAACCGGGCCGCGCGGCGGGCGTCGTGAAGGCTTGGCTCAAACCGCAGCGCGCAGCGCCATGCGAAGTGTGGGCTCTGCCGTGGGCCGCGAGATCGTGCGCGGGGTTCTGGGCTCTATCCTGGGTGGCGGGAAACGGCGCTGAGCCCGCTGTCGTGAGGTGCCCGGGCTCAAGGCCCGGGGCATGCCCCTCGATAGAATCGTCGGATGCCTGCCAACCCCAAGACCGAAGCCCCCAAGCCCTCGAATTTCCTGCGCGCCATCATCGAGCGCGACCTCCAACTGGGCACCTACGCCGGTCAGCATTTCGCCGGCACGCCAGGTGACGGCACCCACCACGCCGCAGGGCCGCTGGATGCGGCCCGCATCCGCACCCGCTTTCCCCCCGAGCCCAATGGCTACCTGCACATCGGACATGCCAAGAGCATTTGCCTGAACTTCGGCCTGGCGCGAGACTTTGGCGGCGTGTGCCACCTGCGTTTCGACGACACCAACCCCGAAAAGGAAGAGCAGGAGTATGTGGACGCCATCGTCGAGATGGTGAAGTGGCTGGGATGGTCTTGGGAGACCGAACTCAACGGCGTCAAGACATCGCACCTGTTTTACGCGAGTTCCTACTTTGACTTCATGTACCAGGCAGCCGAGTACCTGATCACCACCGGGCATGCCTATGTGGACGAGCAGACGCCCGAGCAGATGAAGGCCAACCGAGGCGACTTCACGACACCGGGCACCGACAGCCCCTTTCGGGCCCGCACGCCCGAAGAGAACCTCGCTCGGTTTCGAGAGATGCGCGATGGCCAGCACCCCGATGGCGCCATGGTGCTGCGCGCCAAGATCGACATGGCCTCGCCGAACATCAATCTGCGCGACCCGGCCATCTACCGAATCAAGCACGCCACCCACCACCACACCGGTAACCGCTGGTGCATCTACCCCATGTACACCTTTGCGCACCCGATCGAGGATGCGCTGGAAAACATCACCCATTCGATCTGCATGCTGGAGTTCGAGGACCAGCGCCCCTTCTACGATTGGACGCTGGAACGCATCGCACCCATCCTGCGGGCGCCGCAGTTCGCCCGGGCAAAGGCCCTGGTGGAGCAGATCCGCGCCCAGGGCGTCGAAGCCGGCAAGGCCTTTGCCCTGGCGTGCCACAACCGCCGCGACAAGCTCTTTGCGAGTCCGCAAGAGGGCCGGATGCGGGCCATGTTCGAGCGCTGGGAACACCAGCCCGATCAGGTACTGCAAGACCTAAGCGCCTTCTTTGAACTGCTGTTGGCGAACACCGAACAGTTCGCGCCGCTGCTGGCGCATGCGTTGGATAGCCGTGAGCCCAACATCCTGAAGCTGCCACACCAGCACGAGTTCGGCCGCTTGAACCTGAGCTATGTGGTCACCAGCAAGCGCAAGCTCAAGCAGCTGGTGGACGAGAAGATCGTCAGCGGCTGGGACGACCCGCGCATGCCCACCCTGGCCGGCCTGCGTCGGCGTGGCTACACGCCTGCCTCCATTCGCAAGATGGCCGACGACAGCGGTGCCAGCAAGACCACCGCATGGCTGGACTATGAGGTGCTGGACATTGCCCTTCGCGACGACCTGGAAGGCCAGGCCCCGCGGGCGATGGCCGTGCTCGATCCGCTCAAGCTCGTGATCACGAACTGGGCCGAGGTGTTTGGCGATGCAGCGCACCGCGAGGCCTGCCACGCGCCCGCCCACCCTCAGCGGCCGGAGCTGGGCCAGCGCGGCATGAAGCTGGGCCCTGAGGTGTGGATCGAGCGCGAGGACTTCGAGGTGGAGCCACCCAAGGGCTACTTCCGCCTGTTCCCGCCGCACGCCGATGCGCAGGGGCTTGAAACGCCGGGCAACAAGGTGCGCCTGAAGTACGGCTATGTGGTGGAGTGCAGCGGCTATGAACGCGATGCCTCGGGCCGAGTGGCGCAGGTGCTGGCGCGGCTGATCCCGGACACCAAGAGCGGCACGCCCGGCGCCGACAGCGTCAAGGTCAAGGGAGTGGTGACTTGGGTGGGTTGTGATGAGGCCGTGCCGGCCGAGCTGCGCCTGTTCAACCGGCTCTTCACCGAGGAACAGCCCGATGCGGGCGGGCGCGACCCCAAGGATGTGCTCAACCCGAACAGCCGCCAGGTCGTACAGGGCTTCGTCGAGCCTTCGCTGTCCGCCGTGGCGCCAGGCGACCGTTTCCAGTTCGAACGCCACGGCTACTTCGTCACCGATCGCTTGGACCACGCCCCCGGGAGCGTGGTGTTCAACCGGATCACCGGTCTAAAGGACTCACGCGGCAAGGGCTGAGCGCCTGGCCCTGGGGCAGCGTCAGGCAACCGATGCGCGAACACTTCCTGCTCGACCCCTCCGTCGTTTTCCTCAATCACGGCTCCTTCGGCGCCACCCCGCGCGAAGTGCTGCTGGAGCAGCAGCGCTGGCAAGCCGAGATGGAGGCCAACCCCGTGGAGTTTCTGGGGCGCCGATCCGGTGAACTGCTGGCATCGGCCCGTGCGCACTTGGCTGCCTACCTGGGCGCGGATGCGGATGATCTGGCCTTCGTGCCCAACGCCACCACCGGGGTGAACACCGTGGCGCGTTCACTGAACCTGCAAGCCGGCGACGAGGTGCTGACCACCGACCACGAGTACGGTGCTTGCGACGCGACCTGGCGATGGGTGAGCGAGCGAACGGGTGCAATCTATCGAAGGGTGGAGATTCCCCTGCCCTTTTCTTCGGCCGAGTTTGCCGACCGCCTATTGGCGGCCGTCACGCCACGCACCAAGCTCATCTTCTTGAGCCACCTCACGTCCGCCACGGCGCTGATCTTTCCGATACAGGCCGTGTGCGCCGCCGCGCGCGAGCGCGGCATCCCGACCCTCATCGATGGGGCGCATGCGCCGGGGCAACTGGAGTTGAATCTGGAGGCTCTGGGCGCCGATTTCTATACCGGCAACGGACACAAGTGGATGTGCGGCCCCAAGGGCTCAGCCTTCCTGCATGCGCGGCGCGAACACCACGCGATGCTGCAGGCCCCCGTGGTGAGTTGGGGCTATGTGGCGGAAGGGATGGGCGGGCGCAGCGGCCTGGATGCCTACACCGGCGCGGGCACCCTGCAGCGGCGCCTGCAATGGCAGGGCACGAGAGACCTCTCAGCCTGGTTGGCCCTGCCGGCGGCCATCGCGTTTCAGCAGCGGCACGATTGGCCAGCGGTGCGCGCGCACTGCCACGCACGGGCGGTGGCCGCGATGCATGCCCTGAGGGCGCGATGGGGGCTGGACGCCGTGGCAGCCGACGCCGACCTGGGGCAGATGGCCGCCATCCCGGTTCCCCACCAGGACGCTGAGGCACTGCAGCGAGAGCTGTTCCAACACAGCCGCATCGAGGTGCCGGTTACCCAGCATGCCGGGCGCACCTTCGTGCGGATCTCGGTTCAGGGCTACACCACCGATGCCGACATCCAGGCCTTGCTGAATGCGCCAGCCTTGAAGCCCTGAAGGCACCGAGGACCGAGGACCGAGGACCGAGGTCTGAGGAGTGAGGCCCACGGCCAAGCTGGCGCCCTTCCCCGCATCCGAGCGCGCTCAGCCGTAGCGGTGCTTCAACACGCCGATGCCATCGATCTCCACCTCGACCTCGCTGCCCGGCTTCATGGGCAGAACGCCCACGGACGTGCCGCACAGGATGAGATCGCCAGCCTGCAGCAACAGGTCTTGCGAGATTCGGCTGACCAGCTCGGCCGGCTTCATGATCATGTCCGACAGCGCATAGTTCTGGCGCTCACGCCCACCCACGCGGGTGCGCAGCGTGGCCCGTGAGAGATCGAAGTCGGTCTCGATGACAGGCCCGAACACGCCAAAGCCCGGCAATCCTTTGGCACGCGTCCATTGGGCGAAGGTGGCGTCACGGTTGAGCAGTTCGATGGCCGTGATGTCGTTGGCGCAGGTGTAGCCGGCAATGTGCCCAGCCGCTTCTTCTGCGCTGACCCGATGGGCGGAGCGTCCGATCACGATGGCCAGCTCGCCTTCGTAGGCCACACGGCCCACCGCCTCATCGGCGGCGGGGGTGGTGCTGCCGGGGCCAGCCAAGCTGCCGGGCGCCTTGATGAAGTACAGCGGCTCGGGCGGTGCGGTCCAACCGTTCTTGTCGGCCAAGGCCTGGAAGTTGTTCCACAGACCCACCACGGTGCGGGGCTCGCAGGGCGGCAGCAGCTGCACCGCGCTCAGATCCAGCACCTCGCCCGAGGGTGTCTTGTCCCCGAACAGTTCACCGCGATAGGCGATCACGCGCTCGTTTTCGAGCACACCAAAACCGATTTGCCCATCACGGGCGTAGCGCAGCCATTTCATGCTGACGATCCTTCAGAAAGGAGCGCTCGACTTCAGCGCGAAGAAGATCCCTTGCGCGACGCGCGAGGGGCTTGGGGACTGCGTGTGGAACGGGAATCGCTGGGCTGGTGGCGCGCGCCCTTGGGGGCTGTCGAGCCTTTGGGTGAAACGCCAGTGGGTGACGCGCCGGTTTCCCTCGGGGGCAAACCTGTGTGTTGGGTCAGGATTCGGCCCTGTGTGACACCCGAAGTGCGCGCCCCGGTGGGCGTGCTGTTCTTGCGCCTGGCGCTCTGGTAGCTGCCGTCGGTCTGCGGCTGCCAGGTGGGAATCAGGTGGTGCTTGCCGTTTCCAATCAGGTCGGCTCGGCCCATGGCCTTGAGCGCCTCGCGCAGCAGGGGCCAGTTGTTGGCATCGTGATAGCGCAGGAAGGCCTTGTGCAGGCGACGGCGCTTCTCGCCTCGCACGATGTCAACCTTCTCCGAACGCGACTCGTCGCGCGTGACACCCTTCAAGGGGTTGCGGAAGGTGTGGTACATGGCCGTGGCCGTGGCCATGGGACTGGGGTAGAAGGTCTGCACCTGGTCGGCGCGGAAGCCGTTCTTCTTCAGCCACAGGGCCAGGTTCATCATGTCCTCGTCCGTCGTACCCGGATGGGCCGCGATGAAGTACGGAATCAGGAACTGCTGCTTGCCCGCCTCGGCACTGAACTTGTCGAAGAGTTCCTTGAACCGGTCATAGGTGCCCATGCCGGGCTTCATCATCTTGGACAAGGGGCCGCCCTCGGTGTGTTCGGGCGCAATCTTCAGGTAACCGCCCACGTGGTGCGTCACCAACTCCTTCACGTACTCGGGTGACTCAACCGCCAGGTCGTAGCGAAGGCCCGAGCCGATCAGGATCTTCTTGACGCCCTTGAGGGCTCGGGCTCGGCGGTAGAGCTTGATCAGCGGGCCGTGATCGGTGTTCAGATTGGGGCAGATGCCCGGGTAGACGCAACTGGGCTTGCGGCACGCCGCCTCGATTTCGGGGCTCTTGCAGCCGATGCGGTACATATTGGCCGTGGGGCCGCCCAGGTCGCTCACCACACCGGTGAAGCCCTTGACCTTGTCTCGGATGTCCTCGATCTCTCGGATGATCGAGTCTTCACTGCGGCTTTGGATGATGCGGCCTTCGTGCTCGGTGATGGAGCAGAAGGTGCAGCCCCCGAAGCAGCCGCGCATGATGTTCACGCTGAAGCGGATCATCTCCCAGGCTGGGATCTTGGTGCTGTGGTCATGGCTGCCATTGGCATCGGCGTACACCGGGTGCGGACTGCGCGCATACGGCAGATCGAACACGTGGTCCATCTCCGCGGTGGTCAGCGGG
>JACCEB010782088.1_pt1 | contig 20935 bp, 18 predicted proteins | sample 7454761 | NCBI WGS metagenome assembly JACCEB01 (sample SAMN15323454, study PRJNA562643) | freshwater metagenome | isolation source: river surface water | place: USA:Blue River Watershed | collected 2017-08-18 | reverse complement strand
GTCATCACGAACAGGCAGGCGAACGTGGCGACGAGGGACGAAAGCGCCGCGATGAAGCTGCGCGCGGCGCGTTCCGCCAGTACGGCGAACATGAGTGCCACGATGACCCAGATGATCAGCGTGACGGTCCTGCCGGTGGCGTGCGTCAGCGGGAGTCCGGCCAGGTGCAGGGCCCAGTGGGCGACGAAGGGGAGAGGTCCGTATTGGCTGAAGACTTCGCGGTAAAGGCCCCCGTGCTCGGCGAAGTTGCGCAGCGAGAGGAGCACGTAGCCCTCGTCGTCGTAGAACATGTACGTGCCGAACATCAGTCGCGCGGCGACGACCGCGAGGAACGCCGTCGCCGCGGCAAAGCCCAGGGTGGCCGGCCAGCGCAGCCGGGCGGAGGCCGCGCCGTTCACGGGCCAGCGGAGGAGCGGCCGCCCTTCGTCGCAGGCGCCGGTTTCACGATGTAGGTGGGCCGGCGCTTCACCTCGTCATAGATGCGGCCTAGGTATTCGCCCAGGATGCCGATCCCGATCAGCTGCACGCCGCCGAGGAAGGTGATGAGCGCGGCCAGCGTCGTGAACCCGGTGGGGCTTCGTTCGAAGTCGAGCAGCCGCCAGAAGATGAAGAACAGGCCGGCGGCGAAGCCGAGGCAGGCGACCAGCATTCCCGCGTACGTGACCAGTCGCAGCGGGAGGTGGGAAAAACTGAAGACGCCGTCGAGGCCGTAGCGAATGAGCCGGCGCAGGGTCTGTTGCGGTCGGCCTCCCGCGCGCTCCTTCCGGTCGTAGGGCACATCCGCGGTCGGAAAACCGATCCAAGACCGCAGCCCGGGGAAGAAACGATGGTGCTCCGGCAGGTTCCGGAAGGCCGCCACGGCGGATGGGCCGAGCAGGCCGAAGGTACCGGTGTTAGGCTCGATCGGATGGTCGGAAAGCGCCCCGAAGAAACGATGAAAAAGGTCGAAGCCGAACCTTCGCCAGCCTCGCTCGGAGCGGGTCCGCCGCACCGCCCTGACCACCTCGGCACCGGCTCGCCATGCCGCGACCAGCTCCGGGATGACTTCAGGCGGATCTTGCAAGTCGGCATCCATCGTCACCACCGCCTCCCCGGCTTCCGCTTGGGCGAGGCCGGCCGACAACGCGCTTTGGAATCCGAAATTGCGCGACAACTCAACCAGTTGGAATCGTTCGTCCTGCTCCGCCTGCGCGCGAATCAGGTGAGCGCTCCGGTCAAGGCTGCCGTCGTTGACGAGTATCGCCCGCCATTGGAAGCCGCTCCTGGCGGCGAACATAGCTCCGAGCCTTGCCAGCAATTCCGGCAGCACCGCCTCTTCATTGAACACGGGCACGACGATCGCGATCCGTGGCTTGGCGGCGGCCTCGCTCATGCGGCGCTCAGCGCAGGAAGTTGTACTTGAAGATCGCCCAGAGCGCGCGGAAGCCGTCGCGCCAGCCGATCTTCTTCCCCTCCGCGTAGGTGCGGCCGTAGTAGCTGATCCCGACCTCGTAGATCACCACGTCGAGCTTGGCCACCTTCGCGGTGATCTCGGGTTCGAAGCCGAAGCGGTTCTCCTCGATCTCGATCTTCCGGATCACCTCCCGGCGGAACACCTTGTAGCAGGTCTCCATGTCCGTGAGGTTCAGGTTGGTCGCCATGTTCGAGAGCAGCGTCAGGAACTTGTTGCCGACCATGTGCCAGAAGTAGACGACGCGGTGCGGCTGGCCGCCTTGGAAACGGGAGCCGAAGACGACGTCGGCCTTGCCCTCGGCGATGGGTTTCAGGAGCGCCGGGTACTCGTTCGGGTCGTACTCGAGGTCGGCGTCCTGCACGATGACCACGTCGCCCGTCGCCGCCTGGAAGCCCGTCCGCAGCGCCGCCCCCTTGCCTTGGTTGACCTCGTGATAGATCACCTTGTCCACCAGCGGCGTGATCTGCGTGCGCAGCAGGTCTCGGGTGCCGTCCCGCGAGCAGTCGTCGACGATGATGATCTCCTTCTCCGCCACCGGTGCGGCGCGCACGCGGTCAACGATCAGCCGGATCGTCTTCGCCTCGTTGTAGCACGGGATCACGATGGAGAGCTTCATGTCGGCGGCGCGACCGTAGCCGCGGCGCGGGGCGGGGAAAGTCTTTATTCCGCCGGGGCGGCAATCTTGACGCTCACGCGTGCCGCGGGAGGATGCGGGGATGTCCGATGGTCCGCAGGTTTCCCCGCGCCGGCCGCCTCTCGCCCTGCTCGGGGCCGGGGCGGCTGTCCTGCTGCTGGTCGTCGCGGCCGTCGTCTGGCGGATCGGCCCGCAGGCGGCGCTGCAGGAAGGGCGGCGGCTTTGGGCGGTGGGTTTCGCCGCCTGCGCCGACGCGGGACCGGGCGTCTTTTTCACCGCGATGGCGGTGCTGCCGGGATTCGGGGTGCCGATGTCGCCGTTCGCGCTCTCCGCGGGGCCGCTGTTTTCGGAAAGGCTCGGCACCGCGGCGGTGCTCGGCGCCGGGCTCGCGGCGATCACTTTCAACCTTGTCGTCACCTACTGGCTCGCGCGCCGCTGGCTGAGACCGGTGCTGGAGCGGCTCGTGGCGTGGCTGGGCCACCGGCTGCCGGAGGTGGAGGGCGGCGACGCCACCGATCTGGTCATCCTTCTCCGTGTGACGCCCGGGATCCCGTTCTTCGTGCAGAACTACCTGCTCGGCCTCGCCGAGGCCCCTTTCGGGCGGTACCTCGCGATCTCCTGCGTCGTGCAATGGTCGTTCAACGTCGCATTCATGCTCTTCGGCGACGCGCTCAGCCAGGGCCGGGGCCGGCTCGCTTTCGCCGCGATCGGCCTTGTCGCCGCTCTCGCCACCGGCACGCACTTGCTGCGGCGCCACCTGGCTCGGCGGAAGGCCGCCCCATGAACGACGCGGGCGGCGGCGGTCCGGGGGACGTCCGGGCGGAGAGCGTGACCGGGTTCACGCGGCGCGTGAAGGAATTGCTGGAGGGCGGCATCGGCTCGGCCTGGGTGCGCGGCGAGGTCTCGAACCTCCGCGTGCAAGCGAGCGGGCACTCCTATTTTTCCCTGAAGGACGCCGGCGCCCAGCTGCGGGCCGTGCTGTTCCGCGGCAACGCGGCGCGGCAGACCGTCCGGCTGCGCGACGGCCTGCAGGTGGTCGTCCTCGGGGAGGCGAGCGTCTATGAGGCGCGGGGCGAGTATCAGCTCATCGTCCGCGTCGTGATCGACGACGGGGTGGGCCGGCTGCAGCGCGAGTTTGAGGCCCTGAAGGCGCGGTTGGCGGCCGAGGGCTTGTTTGCGGCGGAGCGCAAGAAGCTCCTGCCGGCGGTACCGCGGACGGTCGGTTTCGTCACCTCGCCCACGGGTGCCGCGGTGCAGGATTTCCTCCGCATCCTGATGCGCCGCGGCTGGCGGGGGCGCGTGGTCGTCCTGCCCGCCAAGGTGCAGGGCGAGGGGGCGGCGGCTGAGATCGCGGGCATGATCGCCGAGGCGGAGCGGATGGGGATCTTCGACCTGCTCGTCGTTGGCCGCGGCGGCGGAAGCCTCGAGGACCTCTGGGCCTTCAACGAGGAACCGGTCGTACGTGCGGTCGCGGCCTGCCGGATCCCCACGATCTCCGCCGTCGGGCACGAGATCGACTTCACGCTCTGCGACTTCGCGGCCGACCGGCGCGCGGAAACGCCCAGCGCGGCCGCCGAGCTGATCACGAGCGAGTTCGTGGCTGCCCTCGAGCGCGTCGGTCAGGCGGGCGATGCCATGGGTGCGGCGGTGGAATCCGCGCTGGAGCGCGCCGGGGCGCGGGTCGACCACGCCCGCTCGCGGCTGCGGCTCCTGACGCCCGCCGCGCAGGTCGAGCGCGGCTTCCAGCGTGTCGACGACCTTGAGGGGCGCCTCGGTTCGGCGCTCCGCCATGCGGCGCTCTCACGCCGGCGGGAGCTCGACGCCGCCCGTTCGCGGCTTGCGCTCGCGTCGCCCGAGGGCCGCGTCCAGCTCGAGTCCCACCGGCTGCTGGCGCTCTGGAAACGCCTGCAGGCCGCCAGCCCCGCCTCGGTGCTCAACCGGGGCTTCGTCATCCTCCGCGACGAGCGTGGCCTCCCGGTCACTCGCCGTGCCGCCGTGCGGCCGGGCCAGCCGCTGGCCGCCCAGTTCGCCGACGGTTCTGCGCCGCTGCGGGCCGAAGGCCCCGGATCCTCATCCGCCCAGCCGGGCTAGGGCGGCGCGGGCGCGGGCCTTGGCGGACTCATCGTGCTTCTCTCGCGATGGCAATGCCAGGCCGCGCTTGAAGGCGGCGCGGGCATCGGAATTCCGGCCGGCCGAGAGGTACGCGAAGCCGAGCTCGAGATGGTGCTTCAACTGTCCGGGTTCCAGCTCCGCGGCGCGCTCGAGGTGGCGCACCGACTCGGCGGCCGATGCTCCCGGTAGACCTCCGTAGAAGAGCTTCACGAACCAGCGGGCGGTGGCCCCGAGTTCTGCCACTTCGTGGTGCCAGCGGCCCACGATGTGGTGGGCCCAGGCGTAGCGAGGGTCGAGGGCGAGGGCCCTTTCGGCCTCCGCGCGCATTTCGCGGGAGAGGCGGACCTTCTCCTTCGTGCCGCTGAACAAGGCGAGTTTCCCGAGGCAGATCGCAACGGAGAGCACGCACTCGGCGTCCCTTGGCGCGAGTTCCGCCGCGCGGCGGGCGAGGGCGAGCGCGCGTTCCACCGAGGCCTTCTTCTCCGCTTCCGTGGCGAGGTCGTTGATCAGGTCCGAGTGCTGCCGCGCCAGCCGCTGCAGGATCCTGGGGTCGCCCGGCCGGAGCCGGTCGGCCTCCTCCAGCAGCGCCAGCGCGCGCCGGGTGTCGAGCGCCGCCTCGGCGTCCGCGGCTGCGCGGACAAGCTCGTCGACAGAAGAGGGCGCGGCACCGTGCAAGGTGGAGGCGAGAGTGAAGATAAGCAGGAAGACCAGCGGCACGGTGAGGGGAACGTGGGGGAGGCGCGACCGGGTGCAAACGCGGTCTGCGGGGCGCCGTTTCTCGGTGGACAGTCCGCCGGACCTCTCCCGGACCCAACCCATCCTTGTCACCTCCCCGTGAATCTGCGCGACTCGCCAATTGAACGTCCGCCCGAAGCCATGAGCGCCATCAACCGCTTCCTGCTCGAAAACAACCTCCGCATCGCGACCAACCCGTGCGTGAGTCCCGACTTCTGCCTGGATTGGCCCGCGCTGCGCGCGCAGCTCCTGGCCGGTGATTCCCTGCGGGAATACCCGAAGAGCCGCTTCGCCACCCGGGCCGGCGCGTGGACGCTGGTGGAAAACGCCCACGGCGACTGCGCCTGGCGGCTGGAGGGCCGGGGCGACGAATTGGCCGACGGCGTGGACCTGCCGGGCGGAGGCCGGGCGTTTCCCGCGACCTTCGCGAACCTCCTCCGGCTGAAGAACCTGGTGCAGGAGCATGATCCGGCGAGCACGATCTTCCCCGGCACCGCGGGCCGCCTCGGCGAGAGCACGCTCGGCGTCGGCGCGCGTTTCACGACGCTGCATTGGCCGGCGGTCGACTGGGCGATGAGCGCCCTCGGGATCGGGGTGACGGCGAACCAGAACTCCATCCCGCGCGAGCTGGTCTACGACACCGACGTGATGCTCGCGGGCCGGCTCGACTCGGTGCCATTCCCGTTCATCGGCACGAACGTGCCGGAGGGGCATCAGGGCCAGAGCGTCGAGGGCATGAGCCACGGCTGCGTGCTGGCCAAGCTGCGGAGCGGCTTCCACCGCCGCGGCATCGCGTGGAGCTTCAATGCCGACCACCAGCCGATCGGCGGCAAGTTCGATGACCGCGAGGACGCGCTGGTGGCCGGTTGCGTGCTGGCGAGCTACATCACCTTTGACCTTTCGCCGGAACTCGCGCGCACCGAGGTGCCCGCCGACGCGGCCGGCTGGGTGCGGGGCAACGTCCCGGCGGAGCTTGTTGCCCGAGTGAAGGCCCGGGTGGCGGCCGCGGGGCTCGTACTCGACGAGGCGGAGTTCATCCGGTTGCTGGCCTACGTCTGGCCGTCGCTGCGCAAGATGAAGCGCCGCGACGACAAGTACGCCGCGGCGCGCGCCCGGCTGTTCACCACGGAGGCCGGCCGCGCCTACCTGCGGGAGCTCTCGATCGACGAACTGCCCGGTCTCACCACGCCGGAAACGACCGCCGTGATGCTCGCGTTGTGCGAGGCGCTCGGGATGCGGATCCATTTCGTGGCGCCGGCCTTCGGGTTCCAGAAAAACATGCCCTATCCCGACAACGACGCGCTGCGCGGCCTGATCACCCGCCAGTGGGACGTGTGCCGGCGCTTCGGGGCGAGCATCGGCTTCCATTCGGGCTCGGGGAAATCGGCCGAGAACTACCGCGTGATGGGCGAGGTCACGGGCGGTCGCCTCGAGATCAAGACCAGCGGTCGCTACACCTACGAGATGGGCCGGGCGCTTTTCGTTTCGAAGGACGCCGGCGACCAGGCCCTCTGGCGCGACTGGCACCGCTTCACGCTGGAGCTGGCCCTCACCGGCGCATTCAGCGCCGACGCCACGGAGCGGAAGATGGCGCGCGTGTTCATCGCCGACGCCCTGGCCCGCGCCGGCCGCGGCACCGAGGTGTTTGCTGATCCCGCCGTGGCGCGCGCTGCCCTCGAGTCACTGCCGCCCGAGCCCGACCACATGTTCTGGTTCGAGTACAACTTCCTGTACGTGCTGGCCGCCGGCGGCCGCGCGGACAAGACCGCGCTGGGCGACCATACCCCGGCGGGTTACCAGCAGCGGGCGCGCTTCTACTCCATCAGCCCGGAGGGCCGGCTCAACTTCGCGCGGAACGTCGCCTCCTACCTGATCTTTCTCGCGGAAAACACCGGCCTCGCCCCCGCCGCCCGCTGCGCGGCCGCACGATCCCTCCTCGCCGGCTATGTCTCCTTGCAGGCGATGCTCGACGACGTCTCCCGCTGATCTGCCTACCTGACTTTCAACCGGACTCTCCTTCCATGCCCCCCCGCCCCTTCATCCACGAAGATTTCCTCCTCGGCACGCGGCAGGCGCGCGAGCTCTACCACCGCTACGCGGCCGACGAGCCGATCTACGACTACCACTGCCACCTGCCGCCCGACCAGATCGCGTCGAACCACGCGTTCGCCGATCTCGCCGAGCTGTGGCTCGGCGGCGACCATTACAAGTGGCGCGCGATGCGCACCAATGGCGTCAAGGAGCACTTCATCACGGGCAAGGCCACCTCGCGCGAGAAGTTCCAGGCCTGGGCGGAGACCGTTCCGCACACCCTGCGCAACCCGCTCCACCATTGGAGCGCCCTTGAGCTGAAGCGCTACTTCGGCGTCGACGAGCTGCTCGACGGCCGCTCGGCCGAGCGCATCTGGAAGAAGGCCAACGCCCGGCTGGCCAAGCTCCGGGTCCATGACCTCATCAACCTGTCCAACGTCGCGGTCGTCTGCACGACCGACGACCCCGCCGACTCACTTCAGCACCACGAGGCGATTCGCCGTAACCCGGGCAAGTTGAAGGCCCGCGTCTACCCCGCGTTCCGGCCCGACAAAGCCCTCGCCGTTGGCAACCCCGCCGCGTTCAACGCGTGGCTCGAGCGCCTCGCCGGTGCGGCCGGCGCCGCCAATGGCATCCGCACGCTCGACGACCTCCTGTCCGCGTTGAAGAAGCGCCACGACGACTTCCATGCCGCCGGCGCGCGCGTCTCCGACCACGGCCTCGAGAGCGCCCTCGCCGAGCCCTGCACCCACGCGCAGGCGCGCATGGTCTTCGACGCCGTGCGCTCCGGCCGCGCCGCGACCTCCGAGGAGGCGGCCCGGTACGGCTCTTACCTCATGCTCGAGTTCGGGCGCTGGGACGCCGCGCGTGGATGGACGAAGCAGCTCCACCTCGGCGCGCTGCGGAACAACAACACCCGCCTGCTCACGCAGCTCGGGCCCGACACCGGCTTCGATTCCATCGGCGATTTCCCGCAGGCCGCCGCGCTCTCGCGCTACCTCAACGCGCTCGACTCCACCGACCAGCTGCCGCGCACGATTCTCTACAACAACAACCCGGTGGATAATTACGTCCTCGGCACGATGATCGGGAACTTCCAGGACGGTTCCATCCCCGGCAAGGTGCAGTTCGGCAGCGGCTGGTGGTTCCTCGACCAGAAGGAAGGCATGGAATGGCAGATGAACACGCTCTCCAACCTCGGCCTGCTCTCGCGCTTCGTCGGCATGATCACCGACTCGCGCAGCTTCGTGAGCTACCCGCGGCACGAGTACTTCCGCCGCACGCTCTGCAACCTGCTCGGTACCGACATGGCGGCCGGCCTCATTCCCAACGATCTCAAGGTCGTGGGCGGCATGGTGCGCAACATCTGTTTCGCCAACGCCCGCGACTACTTCGGCCTCGAGCTCGCGCCGGAATTTGCACGGCGTGGCTAGTCTGCCGTTCCCTTCGACGTCGCTGGTGCCGGGGTGGGGCGCGCCTCCCGGCTAAACTCTACGGTCGTTCGCGGTCGGTCTGAGGTTCCCTTTCCGGGTCGTGAACCGGATCAGCGGTGCCGCACGACGCTCGCGGCGTAAGCCGCGAATTTCGGATCGGTCGTGAACACCGGTGCTCTCGCAAGGAGAGCGGCGGCGATGATCATGCGGTCGAAGGGATCCTCATGGTGCGGCGGCAGCAACTCCGCCGCATGGCAGATCTCCGGCGTCACTGGCGCGAGGTGCAGGGTATGGCGCGCGCACACTGCTTGGACGAACTCCAGCACGCCGTCCTGACGGCAGGGCAGCGTGAGTTTACCGAGGCGCAGCTTGCGGGCGATCTCCCAGACCGAAACGCTAAGTACCACAGGATGATCCGCGTCCCGCAGGGCGGCGCGGGCCGACTGATCGGTCCAGCGACCCGCGGCAAGGTCGAGCAGCGCGCAGGTGTCGAGCAGGTGAGAGGCGGTCATGCCTCGTCCTTCCACTCGCTCGCCCAGACGTCTGCATCGCGAAACTTGATCGCGCGCGCCCAGCGGGGATCAGGCATCAGCGTCCGCTCACCGTCGCCCGTGAGTGCTATCAACTGGAAGGCCGTGCCGCGGCGACCACGGCGGATGATGACCTGTTCGCCGCGTTCGGCGTGCCTGAGGAGCTTCGATAGTTGGTTCTTGGCGGCGAGCACGGTGGTTTCCATGTTGGCCAAGCTAGCCAGAGTTCCGGAGCGGTCAAGGTCCGCCCGCCGTCACGCGGGCCAGGTACCAGTCGAGCGCGTACCGCGTGAGTTGGCCGGCGGGACCTCGCAGATTGAAGTCGAAGGCATGGGTCGCCCATGGGAGCAGCAGGTTGAGGTGCGGCACGCCTTCATCGGCCAGGCGTCCGGCGAGCCTTTCGCTGTGCCGGTGCCACGCGATCGAGTCGTTCACCCCGTGCAGCAGGAGCGTGGGCGGCGCCGCTGGCGTCACGTGGAAGATGGGGCTGGCCGACTCGTACGCCGCGCGCTCCCGGTCGGGCGGGCCGCCGAGGAGTTGTCGCATCAACGTGGGCGAGCGCAGCATGTCGTCCTCGTGGGTGTTCACGTAGCCGAAGATCAAGTCCGAGGGCGCGTAGAGCGCGACGACACCCCGGATCGCGGGGTCGTGGGCCGTGTAGGCCACGGTCTGGGCGATCTGCCCGCCGGCCGAGCGTCCGAGCAGCACCAGGCGCGCGGGATCGATCCCGAGTTCGTTCGCTCGTGCCTTAAGGAAGGCGATCGCGGCGAGGGCATCGTCGCGCTGCGCCGGCCAGCGATGGGCCGGCGCGAGGCGGTATGAGATCGCGGCCACGGCGTAACCGCGGCTGGCGAGCCAATGGTTGAGGCCGGGCAATTGCCCGCGGTCGCCGGCGTCCCAACCGCCTCCGTGGATGACGATCACGCACGGCACCCGCGCACCGCGCGGCGACTCCGGTGCGTAGAAGTCGAGGGCGAGACCGGGCGCGAACTCCATCGTGAGGGGCGGCACCGGCGGCGGGTTTCCCGGAACGTACAGCTCGCTCCACTTGAAAGGCGGATGCCCGTCGCCCGACCATTCTCCGAATCCCGCGCCCAGCCGAGCGCGCAGCGGTCGCGCCAGCCGCGCCGCCTGCCATGCCGGCTTCAGGAATAGAGTGGTCGCGACGATCGCGAGAGCGGCCGCGGCCGCGCCGGCGTGCCCCGGAATCATGCGCAAGGCCACGGCCGCGAGCAGCGCCGAGGGCAGCGCGAGCCAATGGCCGAACTCCCCGGCGAGGAGGGCCAGCTTCCAAGGCGACCAAGGCGGTGAACGGAAGACCGTGAGCAGGCTCAGCGTGGCGAGCGCGGTGGCGGCGAGGAGCGGAAGCCAGCTGGACATGAAAAGGGTTCGCCCATGGGGGAACCCAATTCAAGGTAGGCGCTTTCTGCCGGATTGCGATGCGCCGTCTCGATCAACTTCTCGCCAACCTCGGCTACTGCAGCCGAAGCGAGGCGCGCGACTGGGTGCGGTCCGGCCGGGTCACCGTCGATGGCGAGCCCGCGCGGGATGCGGCCCTTAAGGTCGTCGCCGCCGCCGTGCGCATCGACGGTGAGCCGCCGGATCATGCCGACGGCCTCCTCGTGCTGCTGCACAAGCCGCTCGGACTCGTCTGCTCCCATGACCCGCGCGAAGGCCCGGCCGTTTACTCGCTCCTCCCGCCCAGGTGGCTCCGGCGCAACCCCGTGGTCACGACGGTCGGCCGGCTCGACAAGGAGACGAGCGGCGCCCTGCTCCTTACCGATTTGCCTGACCTCGTTCACCGGTTGACCTCGCCGCGCCACAAGGTGCCCAAGGTCTACCGCGCCACAGTCGACCGCGACCTGCCGCCCGGCGTCGCCGAGTTGTTCGCAGCGGGCACCCTCCGACTTGAGGGGGAGGAGAAGCCCTGCGCTCCGGCGCAACTCGAAGTCATCGGACCGCGTGAAGCGCGGCTCACGCTCACGGAGGGCCGTTACCATCAGGTGCGGCGGATGTTCTCCGCCGCGGGGGCGACGGTGCTCACGCTGCACCGCGACTCCTTCGGGCCGCTCGATCTCGGCGGCCTAGCGCCCGGGGCGTGGCGGGAACTGCCGGTCGACACCTTCGCGAGCGTCGGTTGAATTCGCGCTGGCGGCGGCGAGGGTCGGCGAACACCGTGCGTCTATGTACGAGCTCCCGCTCACCGGCGCCCAGAAATCCCACCTCCGCGGGTTGGGCCAGACGCTGCCCGACCACCTCAGGGTGGGGAAGGCGGGCCTCACGACCGAATTCTTCGGCGAGCTGCAGAAATTCCTGCGTTCCCAGGAACTGGTGAAGCTGCGCTTCCTCGGGGCCGACCGCGACGAGCGCGCGGAGTTGTGCGCTCGGGTCGCCGACGAGGGCCGTTGCGTCTGTGTTGGCGCCGTCGGTCACACCGCGCTTTTCTATCGTCCGAATCCCGATCCTAAATCGCGCGGCATCACGCTGCCCTGAGGCGGTCGCGCGGTGTCGGGCGTTGAAAGTGGGCCGTTTGCTGCGGCTGAATCCGGGAAAGCGTTCGCCGAACGATGTACCGACGTGTCCACGGGAGCACCCGTGGCCACAGCGGCGGCGGAACCGATGCGCGGGGCGGAATATGGATTTGGGAATGGTCTGCCGACGCCGCAGGACCTTCGGTGTGGCTGCGGCTGTAGCCGCGGAAGATTCACGACCTGCCATCTGCCGCGCACGGGATTCAGTGGTAAAAAAGGATTTTTGCTGCGGCTGAATCCGGGGAAGGCCTTCGCCGAAGGTTGCATCGACGTGTCCACGGGAGCACCCGTGGCCACAGCGGCGGCGGAACCGATGCGCAGGGCGGAATACGGATTTGGGAATGGTCTGCCGACGCCGCAGGACCTTCGGTGTGGCTGCGGCTGCAGCCGCGGAAGATTCACGACCAGCCATCCGCCGCCTTCAGGGCCGGGCAGACGCTCTTCAGTTTTCCGCGCGGCCGGCCTTGCGTTTCCCCTTGGCGGTGGAGCCTTTTTCCGGCGCCGGCTTTTCCGTCCATGGGATCGTGCGGCTAAATAGCACGGGGTACTTCTCGTAGCCGTGACCCTCGATGCGCGTGGCGGCGATCGCGGTGAGTTCCGCGTCGTAGCGGCGGCGCATCTCGTTCAGCGCCGCGGCATGGCGCGGGTCAGAGGCGACGTTCACCATCTCATGGGGGTCCTTCGCCAGGTCGAAGAGTTCCTCCGTTGGCGGCAGGCCGTCGCCGCCGTGGGCCCAGAAGATGTACTTCCAGCCTGGCGTGACGATCGCGAGCGCCTGCGCGGAGGATACGCCCCAATAGTTGAACAACGGCATCGCTTCGCGAACGCGGCCCGCGGGGTCGTCGAGCAGCGGCAGCAGGCTGCGGCCGTCGATGCCTTCCGGGGCCGGCACGCCGGCGAACGCATGCACGGTGGCGGCGATGTCCACCTGCCCGGTCAACGCGGTGCTGATCCGGCCGCGGGATGCCGCGGGGAGGCGTGGATCATGGATGATGAGCGGCGATTTCGACGCCTCCTCGTAGGGCAGCACCTTGTCGCCGAAGCCGTGCGCGCCCATGTTGTAGCCGTTGTCGGACGAAAAGAGGATCACGGTGTTTTCCGCCAACCCCTCGCGCGCGAGCGCCTCGCGGATCATGCCGACGGCGGCGTCGACGCCGGTGACGAGTGCGTAATAAGCCGCGGCCGATTCGTCGTAGGCGTTGATCCACTCCCGGTAACCGGTGGCGGCGCGGCTGGTGCGCGCCTGGGCGGATAGGTGACGTCCCTTCTCAACGCCGTAGTTGGGCGGACGCGTGAAGGTCTTGCCTGCGTAGAGCTTCGCGTCCTGCGGATCCGGGGTGAACGGCAGGTGGGGCGCCTTGAAGCTGATCGAGAGGCAGAACGGCTTCCCCGAAGCCTTCGCGGCCGTGAGGAAGTCGGCCGCCCACGCGGCGTAGGCCCGGGAGGAATGCGGGTAACGCGCGGCGTACTTGGCGATGCCGGGGTTCTTCTCGGTCTCGTAAAACGTCTGGCCCGGCCCGCCGGCCCACTGGTCAAAGAAGCCGGCGAGGGTCTCGAACTTTTCCCCCTTGAGGTCAAAACCGACCTTGCCGGCGAAGCCGGTGTAGTACCCCGCTCGGCGCAGGAGCACCGGGTACGACTGCTCAAGGAACCGGCGTTGCAGATCGCCGTGCTCGAAGTTGCACCCGTGCCGGTGCTCGAAGAGCCCCGTGAGCACGCTGCAGCGACTCGCCATGCAGATGGCGGTGTTGTTGTAGTGGTGGGTGAAACGCACGCCCTCGCGGGCCAGGCGGTCGAGGTTCGGCGTGATCACCTCGGGGTTCTCGAGACCGATCGCGCGCGCGGTCTGGTCGTCCGAGAAAAGGAAGATGATGTTGGGCCGAGCGGTCGCGGCAGCGGCTTCAGCGGCGCCGGCGGCGAGAAACGCGGGGATCAGGGTCAGGAGACGGGCGGCGGGAATGACGCGCAGGGGCATGGTGAAGAATCTCGGAACGGCCGGGGCACGACAACGAATCTTCGCGGGCGAGAATCGGGCCCTAGGATGAATGGACGGCCTCTCCGTTGATCAAGTCGGCCAAGGCACGCCGGGTCGCGGGGCAAAGCGGGTCCCGGGCGGGAACCGCAGACCGAAGCCGGCGGAGAGCACTTCGAGCAGTTCGTCGGCATGCTCGATTTCCCGCCGCTCCACGCGGCCGTCGGCGTGCCGCACGGTGAATTCGCGATTCAGGAGCGTGTGCCGCCGGTCCCCGAGCGTGAGTGAGGCGCGCAGGTTGTGTAGGAACGGCGACTCCGGATGGGTGCAGGCGTGCCAATTGCCCATCTCGAGGTCGACGCCCGGGGCGGGATCGAAGGTGAAGGTGTAAACGTCGCTCCAGCTCGTTCCGATCCGCGCCTGATGCGCGACCAGGGCTCCGCGGCGCGCGAGGCGACGCGGCTCGAGGCAGCCCTCCTGCTCGACATCGTAGATCAACCGCAGTGGGCGGTGCAGCGACATGCTGCCGAAGCCGACGTCAGCCACGCAGGGTCCGGCGTCGGGAGTCTCGACGCGCAGCAATTGGTGGACGCGCGGGGTTTCGATCTCGTCGGGGACCTGCCACCGCACGCGGCCGATCAGGGGTGTGACCGTGAAACCCAGCTGACGCAGGGCTGCGCCGAGCAGCGCGTTCTGCTCGAAGCAGTATCCGCCGCGGCGTTCGTGGACGAGCTTGCGCTCGACGGCGGCGAGGTCGGTCGCAATGCGCCGACCGAGGAGGATGTCGAGGTTCTCGAAGGGAATCGTCCGCGCGTGGGCGGCATGGACCGCGGTCAGGGTCGCGAGGCCGGGTTCACGGCCGCCGTCGTGGCCGATGCGCGCGAAGTATGCGTCGAGGTCGATCAGTTGGGCGGGGTTGGCCATGGTTCGTGGAGCCCGTTTGCCGGGATGGACAGCGGCGGCCGCTGCTATCCGTTCGAGGCTGAGGCCGCCCGAGGGTATCCGGCAAGGCCGGCCTACTTTCAGCGGGCGCGATGGGGTGCGGTCTCGAGCCAAACTCGAACCATCGAAGATCGGGGAGAAGCGGCGATGGATGGTCGAAGCGGGTAATGAGCGCGAAGGAGGGTCCGGGCACGGGATCCGCCTGCGCGACACAAGGGTGCGGACGTCGCACCCGCTGAAATTTCGTTCCGTCCCTTGGGCCGGACGGGCCCGGATCGACGGCCGGACGCCAGGGAGTGCGGCGGCGCGGTCAGACGGTATCCGGCCGGCCGATCGTCCCTTTTCAGGCGAGAATCTCGCGGACCACCTTTGCTTCCTCGACGCCCGTGAGGCGGACGTTGAGGCCGCGGAACTTCGTGGTGAAACGCGCGTGGTCGATGCCGAGGCAGTGCAGGATGGTGGCGTGCAGGTCGCGCAGGTGCACCGGCTGCTCGGTGATGTTGTAGCAGAAGTCGTCGGTCGCGCCGTGGTCGAGGCCGCCGCGGATGCCGCCGCCGGCGAGCCAGACCGTGAACGCGCGGCCGTGGTGGTCGCGGCCCATGCCGGGGTCGCCGAGCTTGCCCTGGCTGAAGACGGTGCGGCCGAACTCGGTGGCGAAGACGACGAGGGTATCCTTGAGCAGGCCGCGCTGCTTCAGGTCCTTGACCAGCGCGGCGGTGGGCTGGTCGATGTCGCGGCACTGGTTGGGGAGCTGGCGGGCGATGGCGATGTGCTGGTCCCAGCCGCGGTGGAACAGTTGCACGAAGCGCACGTCGCGCTCCAGCAGCCGGCGGGCGAGCAGGCAGTTGGCGGCGTAGGTGCCGGGCTTGCGCACTTCAGGCCCGTAGGCCTCGAGCGTGGCGGCGGATTCACCGCTGATGTCGGTGAGCTCCGGCACGGAGGCCTGCATGCGGAAGGCCATCTCGTAGGCGTCGATGCGCGCGAGCGTCTCGGGGTCGCCGAGTTCGGCGGCGCGGCGGCGGTTGAGTTCGGCCAGGTCGTCGAGGAGGGCGCGTCGCTGGGCTCGGTCGACGCCCGGCGGGTTTCCAAGGTACAGGACGGGGTTGGCGCCGGCGCGAAGGCCGACGCCTTGGTGCGAGGCGGGCAGGAAACCGCTGCCCCAGAGGCGGGAGAAGATGGGCTGGCCGGGGTTCTTGCCCGTGCCCTGCGAGACCATGGCGATGAATGCGGGGAGATTTTCATTCTCCGAGCCGAGCCCGTAGCTCGCCCAGGCGCCCATGCTCGCGTAACCGGGCAGCTGGTTGCCCGTGTTCATGTACGTGATCGCGGGGTCGTGGTTGATCGCCTCGGTGTGCAGGCTGCGGATGATGCAGAGGTCGCCGGCGATCGTCTGGATGTGAGGCAGCAAGTCGCTGATCCAGGTGCCCTGCGGACCGCAGCGGCGGCCGGGCGAGAGCGGCGGCACGACGGGGTAGGCGCTCTGGTTGCTGGTCATCCCGGTGAGCCGCTGGGTGCCCTTGACCGAGGCAGGGATCTCCTGGCCGGCGTGGCGGTGGAGCATCGGCTTGTCGTCGAACAGATCGACGTGCGACAGGCCGCCGCTCTGGAAGAGGCACAGCACGCGCTTCGCGGTGGGCTTGAAGTGGGGCAGGCCCGGCTGGCCGCCGCGCCGGCCCGCTCCGCCCGCCGCGGTCGCAGCCTCCGCGAGGCTTGAGGCGATCAGGGTGCTGAGCGCGATGCCGCCCACGCCGCGGGCCGAGTTACCGATGAACGTGCGGCGCGTGAGGTTGCGGAGGGCGTCGCCGATCGGGGAGGCGGGGTTCATGGTGGGGCGGAAGCGGGTTCCAGCGAACGCGGACGCGAATCGGGTTTCAAGGATTCAGGGCGGAATCACCGCGGTGGCTCCTGGCGCAGCGGGTCACCCCAGCAGCGCCATCGCGGCATGCATGGACCGGCCCACGGCGGCGCAGGCGGGCTCGTTGTCGAGCGCGTTGAGCTTCTGGTTGAAGGGTTCGCAGCGCACGGGACCGTCGAATCCGGTCGCATGGAGGGCCTTGAGGAAGGTGCGCGCGTCGATCACGCCGGTCGCGACGGGCAGCTCGCGTTCGCCGTCCTTCTGCTGCGGCTTGGGGATGCCCGCGGGCGCGTCGTTGAGGTCTACGCTCACGACGTCGGAGGCGCGCAGGGCGCGGATCTCGGCCTCGGTGTCGCCCGCGGTCCACCAATGCCAGGTGTCGAGCACGAGGCCGACGTTGCCCGTGCCGATCGCGGCGATGAGCTCGCGGGTCTCGGCCATGGTGTGGACGAATGGGTAGCGCTTAGCGACGAGGTTGAGCTGGGTGCCCACGTACTCGAGGCCGAGGCGGATGCCGTGGTCGGAGAGGATGCGCGCGACCTCGCGCAGTCGGGTGGCGTGGAGGTCGAAGTTGGCGCGGTAGGTCAGCTCGTCGTGGGACGGCGGAATCCAAGTGCCGATCCGGTCCGCGCCGGCGCGCCGCAGGCCGGCGGCGAGCCGGGGCAGGGCGGCGAGGCCCTGGCGGAAAGTCGCGTCGTCCTTGCGGAAGTCGACGCTCAGCGAGGTGGCGGCCCACGTGAGCGACTTCGCCGAGAGCTCGCCGCGCAGCGCGTCGACTTCCCCGGCCGGCGCCTCGGACAGCTCGGCCGCGCGCGGCTCCACCGCCTCGAAGCCGTGGCGGTGGGCGAGGTCGATGAGTTCCCGCTGGGAACGCACGGTCACGCCGATGCTCCCGGGCACGAGCGCGATCCGCATGCGCCGCACGCCCTGGGCGGCGGTGACCGGAGAGGCTAGGGAGGCGGCGGTGGCCGAGAGCAGGAAGGCGCGGCGTTGCATGGAGCGATCCCTGCCGCAAGTCCCGGCCATGGCAAGCGGCGCGCGCCGCGCCTCCGCGACGCTTGACGCCCGTGCCGGCGCGGTCGGAGGTAATGGTGAAGCGGGCCGAGTCGGCCCGTCCGACCCCGCCCCATGAGACCGATCCTGCCGTTCCTCCTCCTCGCCGCGCTGACGTGCGCCGCCCCTGCCGCCGCCACGAAGCGGCCCAACTTCGTGATCTTCCTCGCCGACGACCTCGGCTGGGGCGACCTCGGTGTCCAGGGTCATCCCGTGATCCAGACGCCGAACCTCGACGCGTTCGCGCGGCAGGGCGTGCGCCTCTCCCAATGCTACGCCGCCAGCGCGGTCTGCAGCCCTTCCCGTTCGGCGATCCTCACCGGCCGCACGCCCTATCGGAACGGAGTCTTCACGTGGATTCCCGAGGGGCGTGACGTGCACCTGCGCACCAGCGAGATCGCCCTTCCGCGCCTCCTGCGGGCGCAGGGGTACGCGACCTGTCACGTCGGCAAATGGCACCTGAACTCGCACTTCAACCAACCCACGCAGCCGCAGCCCGGGGACCACGGGTACGACTGGTGGCTCGCCACCCAGAACAACGCCGCCCCGAGCCACGAGAATCCCGTGAACTTCGTGCGCAACGGCACGCCGGTCGGCCGCGTCGAGGATTACTCGGCGCCGTTCGTGGTCCGCGAGGCGGTCTCCTGGCTCCGCGAGCACCGCGACCCCTCGAAGCCGTTCCTTCTCTCGGTCTGGACCCATGAGCCGCATTATCCGATCAAGTCGGCCCCCGAGTTCCGCGCGCGCTACCCGCAGCTCACCGACGAGGTGCAGCGTGAGCACCACGCGAACGTCACGCAGCTGGACCATGCCTTCGGGATGCTCATGAAGGCGCTCGATGAGCTCGGGCTCGCCGGCGACACCGTGGTGTTCTTCACCTCTGACAACGGCCCCGAGGGTGACGGCGTGCGCACGCCGGGCCGTGGCTCCACCGGCGGCCTGCGCGGACGCAAGCGCGCGGTGCACGAAGGCGGCATCCGCGTGCCCGGGCTGGTGCGCTGGCCGGGCCTCGCGGCACCGGGAGCGGTGAGCGAGGTGCCCGTCATCGGATCCGACCTCTTCGCGACCTTCGCGCTCGCCGGCGGCGCCGCCTTGCCGGCCGACCGGGTGATCGACGGCGGCGACTTCCGTCCCGCGCTCGCGGGCCGGCCGGTCGAGCGGGCGCGGCCGCTTTACTGGCGTTGCCCGATCGCGCCCGGTCCGTTCCGGACGGCGATGCGCATCGGCGACTGGAAGATCCTGGCCGACGAGGAGCTCACGCGGTTCGAGCTTTTCCACCTTGGGCGCGACCCGCGGGAGGAAAAGGAACTGAGCACAGCCGAGCCCGCCAAGTTCGCGGAGATGACGCGCGAGCTACGGCGCCTGAACGCCGAGATCGAGGCCGAGGGGCCGCCATGGTGGCGCACCTACAATCACGGCGGCGCGGCCGGTAAGCGAAAGTCGTCGTCCCCGCGGCGGCGCCCTTCCCGGCGCCACGCTCGCGCGGATTCCTGAAGTGCCGGCTCCGCCGCGAGAGCTCGCGGGTAAAGGGGAAGCGAGTCGCGGCCGCGGTTTCGAACGGGACAGCGCGAATGTCACTGCCAGAGGCGTACCCGATGTCGGCCGCCACCCACCTGCCGCCGCAGCGGAATGGATTTCCCGAGAAGGGCGGTGGCTTTCGCCGTCGCTGGACGTGCCGGGGGTTCCGCGCATCGTGCCCGCCATGCGAAGGCTGATCTCCCGCCTCCTTCCCCTCGCCGCGGCCGCATGGCTCTGCTGCGCCGCGCTGCCGTCCTCGTCTCCGCTCCTTGCTGCCGGCGCGGAAATCATCGCCTCCGCCGAGCCCGGTTGGCCGCAGTTCCGCGGCCCGCGGCGCGACGGGCTGAGCGACGAGCGCGACCTGCTCGGGGTCTGGCCCGAGGGCGGCCCGCGTCTGCTCTGGTCCGCCCGCGGCCTCGGCAAGGGCTTCTCGTCGCCGGTGATCGCCGGCGGTCGGCTGTTTGTCACGGGCGATTTCGGAGAAGAGGTGCGCGTGCTCGCCTTTGATCTGGCCGGCCGGCCGCTGTGGTCGGTGCGCACCGGCGACGCGTGGCTCAACCAATACCAAGGCGCGCGGGCGTCGGTCGCGGTTCGCGACGGGCTCGTCTACCATCACAACGCCCACGGCCGGTTGACGTGCCTCGATGCCGCGACGGGCGCCGAGCGTTGGGCGGTCGATCTTCCGGCACGCTACGGCAGCGAAAACATCACGTGGGGCCTGAGCGAGTGTCCGTTGGTGGATGAACGCGCCGTCTATGCGACGGCCGGCGGGCGCGAAGCCCTTCTGGTGGCTTTGGACCGCCGCACCGGAGCGGAGATCTGGCGAAGCGAACCACTCCCCGATCCCGAAGCCTCCGGCGCGATCGACAACGCGAGCTACGTTTCCCCGATGCTCGTGAGCTTCGCCGGGCGGCGGCTGCTCATCGGCTGCTCGTTGCGCCACCTGTACTGTGCCGACGCCGACACCGGGAAACTGCAATGGGTCCGTCGCCGGCCGACCTCTTATTCGGTCCTCGCCATGATGCCGGTGCTCGTGGGCGACGCCGTCTTCATGTCGGCGCCGCACGGCCCGCCGGGCCGTCTGCACCGCCTCGTCGCTCCTGCCGCGCCGGGCGCTCTGGTGGGCGTGGAGGACCTTTGGACCAATCCGCTCGATTCCTGCCAGGGCGGGGTCGTGCACGTCGCGGGCCGCCTCTACGGAGCCTACTATCCGGCCCGGCGCGGCTGGGCGGCGGTCGATGCGGCGACCGGAAAGACTTTGTTCGAGGCGCCCGAGATCGTGAAGGGGGCTGTCCTGCACGCCGATGGTCGCCTCTACGCGTTGAGCGAGGATGGCACGATGCTGCTCCTCGAGCCGACTGAAGCGAAGTTCGAGGTCCGCGGCCGCTTCCGGTTGCCCGAGGCTCGCGGGCGTGATGCCTGGGCGCATCCGGTGATCCTCGATGGAAGGCTCTACCTGCGTTACCACGACACGCTTCACTGCCACGACGTGAAGGCCGCCCGATGAGCGCCGGCGTCGCTTCGCCGGAGCGCGAGGTGCACGCGGCCGAGGCGATCGCGTGGCTGCGCGCGCGGGGTCGGATCGAGGGGGCCTGCGCGGTGACTTCCCTGCCCGACGTTTCGGAGGTGAACCTCGGCCTCGAGCCTTGGCGGGCGTGGTTCCTCGAGGCAGCGTGCGGTGATCGATGCCGTGCCCGCCGATCGCGCGGCGGTGTTCTTCCAATCCGACATCCGGCGTGACGGCCGCTGGGTCGACAAGGGTGCGCTGGTGGTGCGGGCCGCGGAGGACGCAGGGGCTGGTGTGCTGTTCCATAAGATCGTCAGCCGCCGCCCGCCTGGCTTGGTGACGACGGGCCGGCCGGGCTTCACTCACCTGATCGCGGTGTCGCGTGAACTGCGCTGTCCGGGTCCGCTGGCGATCCCCGACATCATCGTGGACGCGGGCCGGCAGCCTTGGGTGCGGGCGATGGGCATCCGGGCGGCGGCCCACGCGGTGCGCTTCGCGCGCGACGAGGCGCGGGCGGAGCGCATCATCGATCCGTTCTGCGGCGTCGGCACCGTTCTGGCGGTGGCCAACCGCCTCGGACTTCCCGCCATCGGGGTGGAGCGTTCCGTGCGCCGCTGCGCCCTCGCGCG
>JACCEB010188695.1_pt1 | contig 20959 bp, 10 predicted proteins | sample 7454761 | NCBI WGS metagenome assembly JACCEB01 (sample SAMN15323454, study PRJNA562643) | freshwater metagenome | isolation source: river surface water | place: USA:Blue River Watershed | collected 2017-08-18 | reverse complement strand
CGATGTACGCCACTTTCGGTTTTTAATAAACCGTAAGCATACGCGCCCTGTATACGAGCAGTCAGCCCTTTCAAGCCTGCTACATCCCCTGCGGCATAATCTAGCACCTCATAACTAAAACCTTTTCTTTCAATCCAGCGGCGATACATTCTCCAAAGCATATCTGCCCAATCTTGTGCCTCTGTCCCTCCCGAGCCTGATTGAATTTCGAGAAAGGCATCTAAGCGATCGGCAGGATCGCTAAAAGTGGCTTGAAATCGCAAATCATGCAGAGTTTGAGTTAAAGCCCAGCGCTGATGCTCCAGGTCATCCTGGAGACTCTCTAGATCTTCAAGAGCCAAGCTGTAGAGCGCTTCTAAATCTTCATATTGGGCTTGTGCGTGTTGATAAGGATCGATTTTTAATCGCAAAGATTTATATTCTTTTTCTAGCGCAGTCAAAACATCAGGATTTGACCACAAGGCTTGATCTTCGCGCAATCTTTGTATTTCTTCTTGCCTAAACAACCCCTTATCGATGTCAAAGAGACCTCCGCAATGAGGCTAATTCTTGAAAAAACGTATGTAATATAGAAGGATAATCACTCAGAGTGGCCATAAATATTCTCTTAAAAAAGCAATGTCTTATTATACGTAAATTGAAGCAATTGAGCCACATCCAATTTATAAAATTCATCACACTCACTGAGCCTCTTCCATCAGCTTATATGCTCAGACAATGAAAATTTTTTATACACACAACATGTTCACAAGACAGGACTTTTTTTTAAAAGAGAATAGTCATCTATAATAAAAATATCCATTCAAATTCGCTTTTTACGCAGCTCAAGGATCAAAAATGTCAGTACATCAGAATAAAAAAACCCCTCAGAAAGAGATAGACATCGACGAAATGATAAAAATCATGTCTCGGGCAGAAAATCTATCGAACGCATTGCAAACAGAATACCAACACTATCTCAGTGCAAAAGAAAACAGCCTCGAATACAAGGAACTTGCTCACCAGAATCTCCTAAAGACAGCTGCGGCGTTAAACCAACACCTCATTGATATTCGGACAGAACAAGAAAAAGATAGCACGCCATCGCAGTTTAAAGAAATGCTACTTTCAATTTCTCTAAAAATCGAATCGCTCCTTAACTCAGTGGACAGTATCACCAATTTAAATCTCAACAAATCTCAGCAAAAGATAGATATCGAAAAAATGCTCAAACTCACGTCTCAAGCACAGGAGCTCTCGAACGCATTGCAAACAGAATACCTACACTATCTCAGTGCAAAAGAAAATCCAAGCTCACCTGATCAGTGGCTAGCATGGAACACTATGCAAACAATTCTTGCTAAACTCACAGCGGTATACGAACAATTTGATACACAAATAGAAAAAATTACACTAAATGACCAGTTAAAAGAAAGTCTATTTTCGAATATTGCAACCCTCAAATCATTGATGAACTCTGTTATGGCAGATATACCGAAAAAATTCGATAGCTACCTGACAAAGGAGATAACCCAGGCTCCTACTCACATCGAAATGACTAAGACGCCTACTCACATCAATATTCACCAATACAACGTACAATATTTTCCAAGTAACAATAACAGATCTGAAAAATCCCTGTTTAAAAATGTGAATGAGGAAAACTCTCAAGATCAAAAAAATAAGCCAAATTAATCAGGTCTGTGTATTTTCTAACATGGTATCGAATGATTCTTGAACATTGTGCTCCATGCGAATTGACATCATGGAGCATATCATCTAGTGCCCTGCACAACCTAATAAATAAAAAAGTATTCTCTTTGTAATCATTGCTCTCAAACGCCCCTGATTTGATTGAACTCAAAGATTCATATAAAGCGTCGTGCACTCTCAAAAATCCAACCTATAATTTTTAGCAAATCTTGCCTTTTTTAAAGCGGCCTAAAACTCTCAATCCTGTCTTTTAAGATAGGTCTCATGCTTTTAACACGCGCCCTGTGATAAAACTATAACAAATAACTGCAATCACATTCTTTGCTTATCATTCCTCATGAGTAAACTCATATGCTGAAATAAAAAGAATCCTGATTAAAAATCCGCCATACATAGAGAGCCAGGCTACCTGTAACAAAAATATTTAAATTCAATATCTATCATAAAATAGGAGTGTGTTATTGCAGTTGAGTTCTTGGAAAAATCATATAAACAAAAAGACATATATCAATCATATCAGCAATAGAGACTCTGTACTCGCACCGATCATACAGATGGTCCAAATCAAAAAAAATTAGAGAAAATACAAAATAGCCTTTGATATATCCTGACATATCAAAAAGACAATCAAAACTCTCATCACCTAAAAATCATTAAAAAATTAATCAAGCATTCTTTTGTGCATTTTGATACCAAAAAGGAATCAAAATACAGTTGAAGCACACAACAACTCGGAACAATATGAAATAGAGACTGATATGCACAACACAAAAAATGTAGATATAAAAACTCATCTCGCGTCAAAACAAGAATTGATAAAACTGATTGCAAACACATCGCAAATATTAGAAAACTTTAATCAAGCTATCCCAACTTTCAAGCAAGATTTAAAGGAGACACTACAAGAAAACGACAAAGAAGCATCAGCACTTTTCATCAAAATAGAGAACACACTATCACCCTGCAACAGACCTTTTGGAATTCGAAAGCAGCTGCAACGCGAATGCCCGAAAAAACTCAAAAGTAAATAAAAGAGAGCGCAGGCCTACAAGCACTGATGTATGAACAATATATCGAAATAGAAAATCTCACAAACGCAATACCGATTGAGAAGTCATCGATATCTGAGCACCTAAAAAATATCCGCGATCTCATATTTCCTCCAATATCACTAAAATTAGAGAACACTCACTGCAATACACCACTACTGACCAGGTCGATGCGCTTTTGAGCTCAATATCAGAGATGGTAAAATCTTATATCCAGTCTAATGACGATGATCATGAAAATGCCCTAGCTTTTGAAAAAATAAAAGACTAATCATACGAGACTGTCTCTGATGACAATTGCGCAAAAGCTGATTGCATTTTCGATGAAATGATACAAGCAATAAATGCTTATTCAGCATACATCTATACGCATTCCACTGCGGAGACGTCTGTACACATAGACCAAGATTTGTATCAGCTATTATTGATGGTTGCCAACCAAAATGCGCTCAAACAGGCACTGAAAAAGAAATGGATTTTACAAAATAATTATAAACAAGGCGATGAAATCACAAAAAAAATAGCAACAGGCCAATGGCTATGGCGCACCATGCGTAGATTTTTTATCAAAATTCCAGCGCAAAGAAGAAAATTGGGACGTTACTTAAAAGATCAATCTCAAAACTCTTTTCAGACGCAAAAAAAACCGAACCTCACAATGCTCAGAAAAAAATGAAATTCTAGCAAAAAATGCGCACGTTAATAAAGCGATTTTCTTTTAGATCACAGCTTCTAGAGATAAGAGGCAATTTGGCTCCATACTTTTTGATAAAATGGAGCAAACCATCATTTCAGATGAGCGACTTTCTACGCAAACAGCATGATCACTGTCAATGACAGCGCTCAAATGAAAATTGACCTGATCTTGTTGACGAAAACGATCAAAAGAAATCGTGCCAATTGCGAAAAGCTCAGTACCAATACGACTACGAAAAAAGTCAATCGATTTAGAAAAAAAGAGCATGCTTTTTACCACTTTTCCACTGCGAGTATGCCACAGAACTTCCAAATGATTTTTTTCTTGCCCCAACAAGCGCACGGCCAGTACTCGCATCTTAAATGCGAGCACCGGTAATACAAAATCTTTTCCAAATGGCTCTAAAGATTCATAAAATTTTTCAAAAAATCTCTCTTCAGACCACAGAGCACATGGTAAATACAGGTCTACCCGAAAAGAAATAGTGCGGTGATCGGCCTGTTGCCCATAAAGTTTAAAAAAAACTTTTTGAGCTAGATCTTCAAAACGCTGTATATTTGTTGCATATAAACTTAAGCCTGCAGCTTGCGCATGACCACCATATCGAATAAAAATTGATGAGTCCTGCTCATGGATTTCATTCAGAAGCTCTAATAAATTATAAGCTTGTGGGCTTCTTGCAGAAGCAGATAAAATTGGGCCTTTACACGAATCCAATGATGTTTGAGAAAAAACAAATGCCATTTTCCCAAGTTCCTCAGCACAACGTCCAGCACTAATACCATGGATGCCATGGTGACCTTGATCACCTAAATTGACAACACACACAGCAGCCGTACGATCGATTTTTTCATAAATGAGCTTCATTTGTCGCAGCTGAAGTGCTTTACGATAATCATTTGTTTCAATCAGAATAGAGAGTTTTTGTTGTGCATATACCATGTCTTGTGCGCAAAGAAACTCTATTCCTGTTAAACCATCTTCCAAACGACCGTCTGCATTGATCAAAGGAATCACTTTAAACGACAAATAGGTGCTATCGGCTTTTTGATTAAAAACATGTTTTAATACCCTCCAGCAGGGACGATGACCTTGGGCTATTTTTTTTAAACCGTAGCGCACAATAGCTCTGTTAAACACACTAGACTTGAGAGAAACACAATCCGCTATTGTTCCCAAAGCAACATAATCCAGCAATGAAGACAGCGTCTCCAGTGCGAATCCTGCTGCTTCGATATGTTGCTTGAGCCCCCATAAGAGCATCCAAGCAATTGCACAACCTGCCATCATTTTATCTGGAAAACTGCAATCTGTTTGTTGGGGATTAATCACGGCATAAGCTGAAGCAGCTGGACCTTTTAGTCCGATCATATGATGATCTGTGACAATCACATCAATATTTCTCTGTTTGAATATAGAAATCGCAGATTCATCATTCGATCCACAATCTGCGGTAATCAGCAAAGAAGGGAGCTGCGGACTTTGTAGAATTCTTTGAAGCAATTTTTCAGATATTCCATATCCCTCTGCTGTTCTATGTCCAATATAGACGATAAGCTTTTGCTCATCGAGACCGAAGATATCTAGAAGCCCTCTTTTTAAAACACTACACGCACTTTGTCCATCACAATCATGGTCACAAATCAATCCTATAGTTTCTTGATTGTGCAGCGCTAGACCAATCCTATGAACAGCTTTTTGCATATTTTTAAGCATAAATGGTGATGGAAGCTCGCTCAGAGCATGCTGTGAATTGCAAATTAGATCAGCCTTGAGATCTCTCGCTTGCAAAAAAAGCTTCAGCAATTCTTGCAGATTATCCCCCTGATAGATCTGAGGAAACTCAAAAAATCGCATACTCCCCCTAAAATCTTGATCGGCCCTTTAGGCTAAACCACATATAAGAAAAGATCAAGCACATCTCATCAAAAACTCAATAATTCATTGAATATACTTAAAATAACGAAAGCATCTTACAAAGGCACACCGAGATAGATCTCTTCTCATAAGAACGCAAAAATTTTTATAATTTTTTAATATAAAAGGGGCCTTAAAAAGAGACCTGCTCGTCTCTTTTTAAGGCGATCACATTCAATTGTACACACCTTTTTGATGCAAGTGCTGCAATTATGCGAACTTTGATTTTAAAATTCCCATCATCGCAGCGAGACTCAGCTTTTTTTCTTAGATTGGCGGAGCCACTCTCTCTGTTTCTGTGGCGAAGAAGCACTGAGCTCAGCAGTCGTAATGACCTTATCAAACTGAGAAGAATATTCAGAGGAAAACAGCATTTTTCTCTGCGTTTTATTCGCCAAGTTCATTTGAGACAACAAACGACGCATTATCCGCACTAACATGATGAGACAGTTCCTAAGATTGTTTAGATCAAAAATCTTCACTTTATCATTGATAGCACTCTTGTTAAACCGCATATCTTCGGTCTTGCACTGATGTTCTTTGGGATCGACGATCATACAACGCGTTGAAGAAATAATGATTTCCTGTCTTTGCAAATCTGGAATTTTGGTTTTACAAGAATCATCCAAACTATTGAATCTCTCCGATCGCTCTTCCAACAAGGCGTTGAGGGCCGTCATACATTCATCTTCTAGTGATTTTATTGCGTTTTGAATGATGCTATTATTTGCGATATTGACTAATCCATGAATCGCAAAGAATGCTGTCTGATATACTGAAATTAACTGATTAATTTGCATATCAATGACTTCAATATTCTCTTTCTGGGGATTGCGATCAAAAGAAAAAGTAAAATCATTCTTTTTCTTTTTATAAGCAGCGAATTCCTTATAATATCTCTGAAATGCCTCTTTAAATGCATCACGATAAATTTTTGGCGCCTTTGTCTGGCTCATCTCGTGATCACAAAAGGCTCCTGGATCAAAGGTTTTATCACCCAACTTTTTGTCCCTCAAAGCACCCGTGATCATCTTTTGTGCATGATTGTGTGCTCTTGCAATATCGACTTTTCGAGGTGTTACACTCGTCTCTAAGTCTGTTGTTTGTGAGGTAGTAGCATGGATTAAATCTTTTTGATCATCTCTGACAGCATTAATCTCTGTCTTTAATAAATCAAAAAAAGATTTTGTTATATCGCTGTGCGTCGTTAATAACTTTTGTTTACACTTCTCCATCACCGAAGTACTTAAGTCCACAAGAGCAGTTTTTAGATCGAGCTCTCGTTTGTTGATCTCGTTTTCAGGCAAATTTACAGAAGCAGATAACGTCAAAGACTCAATCCACAAAGAGTATTTATATTCGCATGCCAAAAGTGCTGCTTTAATCGGCTTTTTGTCTGCATCCGATAGAGCCAGACGCTCTACAAGATCTATGAGCGGAACAAGTTGTGCATTATAGTAGTATTGGCGTGCATATTCTTGACGATTCAATTCAAAGTAATTAACTGCATACCCTTGATTCAGCTTATCGTTCTGATCGGACTTTGGAAAAACGCACATCTGTGCCTTATCAGCTTTTACAATAAAAACCTGGTTATTGACCTTAAATGATGGTGCCTTGCTGCCGTCTTCTAGAGGTGATAACTCACATTTTTGAATAAGTGGCATAATAATCGAGCTCAACTCTTTTCTCTTGGCTCTATCGTACAAAGAGAGTGTGCCAGGGTAAATTTTTGATATATGTTCCTGGATTGTCTTTTTCTCCTTTGGAGAAAGCGATAAATAGCATTTATTTAAAGCAATCTTATCTGTCAGCTCTAATTCTTTTTTTTCTATCAGTTTCTTCGCAGCTTCTAATAAAGATTCTGGTTTTACAACGGAGCTCTTAGAACTCCTGAGCGTACTGCGCTGTGCTGAAACTTCCAGGCTTGTACTCTTATTCTGACCATCCTGATTTGTATTTTCTGGTTTTTTTATCAGGTTGTCTAAAAAGTTCTGATACTCTCTCTCCCATCCAGAGCTCTTGCCAAACTCATCATTCATCTGAAACAAAAGTCCATCTCTGAACTGCTGGATTTGCTGATGCCCATCGCGACTCACCTTCTGATAACATAAATTAAAAAATTCTTTTTCTTTTGCTAACTCAGGTGAGTTCAATAAAGAATTTATATCGAACTCACTATTAATACGCGTCATCGAATATTGTGCTATGCCCATTTTGGAAGCCACCCTGCGACTCCAAATCATACGCGTGAATATCGCCAAATTCTTATACATATTAACAGTGTTTTTGCTATAGACTTCTGAGCTCTGATTCCGTTTATTCAATTCATCCAACAGTTCTTGTGGTTTGTAGATACGCATCAGATTTTCTAAGTTTTCGCTACTGCGACAGAGTTGACCCAACTTCTTCGCATCGAGCGGATTCTGATCAGATATAAGTCTCCATGTGGACGCAGAATCGCACACATCCAAAATCGCGCCACGTCGCAGCTGATGATAACTTTCTAAAACGCTCATGGGACCCATAAGCAGCCAAGCGTCTAACTGCGCGTTGAGATTGAGAATCGGAGCACTCTTGCTCAGGCGCTTGCTTACGGAGATATCCAGGTATTGGATATATCTTTGGACTTTTTCAGTCTGGAAAAACGTGAGTATCCTATCGACCCTGAATACTCCCTGACATTCCTTTTCCAACAATTCTTTCCACATGGAATCCAGATTGTCTTTCGCAATTCGGTTAGCACAGTACAGGAGAACCGGTCCTTCACGTTTTTCATCCAGCTCACTCAATAAGTTATACAGTCCAGCTGGACCATGGCTTTTTAGTTGATTGTCGAAATATTGACTGATGTTCAAATCAGTACTCTCTAACTTCATCTTCTGCACCGTCTGCGCCCAATCAATCCAGTCCTGATTTGAGAATCTCTTGGAGGAATACTCAACAGCAACAGGCTGTTTTGAGAGCATCTTGTTAGCGATACTTTTTTTCAATAAATTACGCCTATCCAAAGTCAACTTATCCTGCTGCTTCTGAGTACGAGAAGACGCCTCAGCCTCATATAGATTCTCTAAGCTGTTTTCTATGAGCTGCTGGCCATTTTGATCTGCCCTTTTATAACATTGCTCGAAAAAATGCAATTCTTGATTTGATACTACAGACCCGCTCTGTACACGGCTTGACCTGTTTTGTATCGCTTTGTCAATGAACACATGCACCACTAAAAGCGCAGCATTCAAGCCAAACTTTTGCAGTTTCTCTTGTCCTAATTCTTGTGTCCATTTATCCCAAAACGATTCGCTTTTTTTTGGGGTCTTTGGATATTTTTTTAATAGAGCCTGGATTTGCTCGCAAGCCCCTTGGAGCTCACCTTGTTTTTGAACCTCAGTCGGTATGCTCAGACTAGATATCTCATCAAACAATCTTCTAATTTCATCGTCCTCATCTTTTCCATCAACTGCAGTCCGATTTAAAAGTATATGAGTAGCGGGAATCGTATTTGGTGTTTCTGCCTCAGTAATATCTTTATCCTCTCGAACAACTGCAGTCTGATTTAAAAGTGTATAAGCATCAAGAGTCGTATTTTGTGTTGTCTCAGCATTTTCTGAAGCCTGCGGCACAGCAGAAGGTTGTGAAAAAACGTCAGTGAGCTGATTCTTGAGTTGTTCAGCGTGCAGTCCCAAAGCAGTCGCTCTATTCTTCTTCGATGGCAAAATTTGAATCTCTAGGGTGTCTTTGAATGTACGGATTGTCTCTTTGTCTTTATCAGAAACGCGCGCATAACATTCAGCCAAAAAATCCATTTCTAATTGAATATTTAGCTGGGCACCGCTTGTGTTTGAATTAGATTTTTTTGTTTCGTTTAATTGTTCTTGAAGTTGTTTGGCTTTTTCGCTACACCTAATACGCATTAAAAACGCAGCATTCAAATAAAATTTTTGACGCATTTCTTTGCTGAATTCAGAACCACTCACGTACTGCAGAAGGTCTATTTTGATTTTCTTTTTCGCTAATTCTTTTAATGTCCCAGTCAATTCTTCTAGCTTCTTTGGACCGCATGAAAACTGACCTTTTGAATCGCTTGCCATACTTAACCCAGATATAGTCTCTGCTAAGTTTTTGATTTTTTCTTCCCTATCCTGAGATGAAACAGAATTGTTGCCTTGATTATTTAACATACTCATACTCTCTTTTAAATTTTATCGAATACTCTGTCCCTTATATAGGACATACGGCAAAAAATTTGAAAAAACTTTATAGCCGCAGCACTTTACATCAAAAAGTTGCACGGATTTTTATCCTGATTTGATTCATTATCCCATCTTTCAATTGATCTTCCTCATAAAAAGGTTAAAAATTGAAACTCGTAGACAAGTTCAAATTCAAATGCTTTGTTTTGAAGCGAAAAGAGCATTAAATGAAGAAATCATTCGATTTCCTTCGTAAGCCAGTATGATAACAGATTCATCTTGTTATTGATACAATAAAACGCCATCTCCTTGTCTTATCTGACTTTATTTTTCAAAAAAACACCTTAACTCTCTTAAGAGGGGAGTGGCATTATGATACAGCTGCGTATTCTGACCATGAATGCCCCTCTAACTCAGCTTGATCTTTGTATGTATTGCCTAAACACATAAAAACCATGTCGTTCACGATTGAAAAAACAAATATATGTTGACTCATGATTGTTTATTCGGGGGGGGATTACGCATAGGAGTTGTCTATGAGCGTCTTTGGTCTTTTCAATCAACAGAATATCTCCCTCTCGTATTTGAACGCAGATAACACGCAATCTGAATCCTCAATGAACACATTCTCTACCCAAAACGGAAGCAGATTGACGCCCTTTGCTGAACCTGCAGAGGGCGCTATAAGTGTATAATTCTGATATTGTTAAATGAGATCTCTCTATAAAGCCGTCCGTTCTATCTGTATCCAATCGCTTTATCACAAAGACTGCGAGCTATGTTCACTTATGCAATTTCTTCACTGCATTGTCTGAATTCAGATCTTGGGGAGAGTGATTAGGCTGCTTCCATATCATCGATGAGAACAATTGCAACGCGGGCTGTCTTGTGATGAAATTCATGATTTCTTTTGCTACAGAATGTGTATCTTGTGCTTGAAAATGGCATGTAAGCGAAGCTCGCAAATCCTTAATATTTGCGTATCGATCTTCGTGATTGTAATTTATGCTCTTAAAATGATCGACTATCTGATGTATTGTGTTCGAATCTACGCCTGCAGCTTCAGCTATTTTTTTTAATTTATCGATCTCGATATCAACAGCCGCGCGTTCAATGATGTTCAGCACAAAGAGATCATTCGCAATATACGACTGTGCTTTATTGAAATTAGCAAACTTGACTGTACCTTGTAAGATTCTATTTCTTTCTCCATTTTTGGGATTCAAGTCGACCACCTCCCAAAATCCGTCTTCACTTCTGATAACCGCAAAGATATCAGCACCCACTTTTAATGAAAGATAGCTTTTGTCATGAATTGTCATAGGCTGAACCACTTGATAATCTTTGCCATATTGCATCCATTCACAAAATCCTTGAGAGGAATGCATTACGTCAAGCACTCGATGTTTTTTTACGTCCGTAATGAAATTGTTTTCTCCGGAAAAGGAACGAACATGCGCGATACATTCATACAAATAAAAAAGATACGCTTGGCGTCTCTTGATATCTTGCACATCTAATCTTTCAGAATTCAATCCTTCTATATCCGAAAAAAAAGCATCTAACTCAGCAGTATCAGCAAGACTGTCAAAACAGGTGCATACCTCCCAGGCTTTTGGAACCGTCGCATTGCAATCTAAAAATGGCGCGAAAAGCCGCAACCGTGCCTCTTGTGGGGTTTGTTTGGCAACATGGGCAGAATCCATCATCATTACTCCTTATTAGAATAGATACAGATTTTCAATCACTATGCAGTGCATATAGATAACTCCCAGATAGGACACAATTGCAAAAAAAGACATATTGCCTCTCTCGAAACATATGAAAAATATTCATTTTTGGACATTTTTCATAAAAGAAAATGCGCTTTTATTGAGTTCCATGATCTGAGAAACAGCACTCATAATTCTTCTATCCCATCATCGTTCAATAAAAAGATATGTTATAAACAACACTATATCAGGCACGTTGCAAAAACAGCTCAAAAAACATCTATACTTACAACTGAAAATTGTGTAACGAGTATTAAGACCCCAAGATCAATGAGAGCTTTCTTAACAAATCCGTAAAAATTTCAAGATAGCTAGCCTGTATAGCACTCTCATACCTTTTCAGAATGAGTCGCGACTATTCTTTGAACTTTGCAGGCATAATTTGATAGGTTTATCTGACATAGAGATTCTCAAAAAAACCAACTGATTGTCCTGTGTAAAAAAATCAAAGAAATTGTCATTTTGAGGTCTTTACGCAAAAATGAGTGCATACCTCCAAAACACACAAAGCCGTACAATAAAAGTTCAACCTTATCTCAATCAGCCGTCGTTATGTCCAAAAATTTAAAATGATAGAAAAGATTGCAGATCTGGTTCCAAAAAAGTCTGAAAAATATCCTTAGACTTATAGAAATAGCCCAATCGACTTCATTTGAATCTATCGTGCACTTCGGTGGCTCATATCTTGCAATATGTTTATACGTTTATTGACCAAACGGGTTCATCCACTTGTGCTGTGCATATCTTGATTGATACTCAATTGCATCATATCTCCTCATGAAACTCTATAATCTTTATCAGATTACACATGGCCATTATCCAAATAGGATCTTTTTTCAAAAAATCGTGATTGCTCTCTTACGAAGAGCATAGTCAATTGGGCTTATTGAGTTCGTTTTATAAAAAAGGCTCGTTGAGAATCGTTTGAAAACTAAAAATTTGAAATCCTTTTCCATCGATGTGCGATATATATTATCTCAGTACAAACCAAAACATAAAAAATGTCATTTCATAGACTCAAACGCTATTTGAAATCTATGTAGGCTACATCGATATCTGAGCTCTTGAATCGGTTCTTTATTATTGCTACATTTTTCTCGTCACACTATGAGAGCCCATGTTCTGCGAATCCTTTTGATCGCAAACGTCTTTTTGACACTCAGCTTTCACTCTGTATTCACTTTCAGTATTTTTAACTTTAGCAATATCCGTATTATACGCACCTATCTTACCTTTAAAAATCAGCATGGCTTGATGAGCTGAGGTAAGCATAGAAAGGTATCGTTTGAGAACTCTTGTCATCACAATCATATAGTTGAGCATATTGTCCAAACTCAATATTTGAATGAACTCTCCTTGCTTTTTCCAATCTAATAGTTCTTGTTTCACTTCACCTTTTTCAGAAATTTTTAAAATTTTTTCGCAGGAAACAATAATCTGATATTTGGGCACAGAAAGAATTTCACGGTGCTCTATTAAACACTCTGCCCTTTCTTGGAGCAAACCATGAATTCGTTTTTTGAAACGATTTTCTAAATTTTCAAGATTCTTTTGATTGAATTTTGCACCACCTAAAATAAAAAATGCAGTCTGATATGCAGAGACAGTTTCTTTGATTTGCTGTTCAATAACAAAGAGATTCTCTTTTTGAGGACTTTTTTCAAAAGAAAATTCAAATACCCTATCTGTAGTAGCAGTCTTTCGCGCTTTTGAAGAAGGACGACTGATTGAATAAGGTCGCGATGGATTCTCATCACCTCTCCTCTTCGCATCTTTTTTTGCGTGAATGAGCAGTTCTTGATAATATCGAGTAAAGGCCGCTTTAAATGCACCACTATAAACATGAAAAGCAGCTTCTTTTTCTTCCTTTTCCTTTGGATCATTTGGATTGATGATAGGAAAGTGTGCCCGCAAACCATCCTTGCTTATGTCAGCTATATAATAATCACAGAATTCTATAGGATTAAATGTCTTATCAAAAATACTAAAACTCTTGGTCTGATTCTTGCCACAAGCAAGCTGCTTTTTATCATCATACCCAAAATTTACAAGATCGACGATCAGCTGCTGAGCATGATTGTGAGCTCTTGCAGCATAAACTTTCCCAGATTTCGTCTCAATTTCAACCGTGCAGTGGCTGAGACCCTCTTCTTTTGAAACCTCGTCTGCTGATCTGGATCTATCAATAAAAGTTTGTATTGCAGGTGTCTTTAATCTATTTTGATTTTTCTCCAGTACATCAATTTCTTGAACCACCTCTTTTAAAAATTTCGCTTCTAATTCTAAAGATTTTCGCTCCAATTCGCTCATAATTTGAAAATTTAAATCACAAAGAGTTTTATAGACTTCATAAAAATTTCTCTCGCTCTCAGAGTGCAAGGAAAGCATGTTCAGGCTGTTGATTTGTGTCTGCACCTCTAAAGACAATAAGAGTGTGTTAGCTGTTGTCTTTAACTTATTGAATTGTATTTTTAAATAGGCATCTTCAATCTCTTTTTTAAACTTTTGATTATTGACCACAAGATCATCAGCAGCCAGATCAATGAAATACTCACGCGCAGGCTGGGCCATAAAACTTAAAAAAGCACTTCCCATCAGATATTCGCATAAGTGACTTCTTCGTCTCTCCATCTTCCAGGAATACAAATGTGTTGCATTCTTTTGATGAATGACCGGATAGACAGCGTAAGTCCTTGAACCCAAAATGAATGTAGGGTGCTTTTGACCATTGATAGAAACATTCTCACCTACGCGATATGCCAATTGCTCTTGTATATATTGCAAAGCCAAGTGATTGAGTTCCTCTAGAGATTGTAAAAACTGGCTCACCTTTGCTTTTTCTGTAATCTGATCAAAATTCCCTATCTGCTTCAAATCATCTAATAGCGATTGACAGCGCTCCTTTAAAACTTTCATTTGCCTATCATCTGTTTGATAATCAGCAAAGTGTTTCATCGAATCTTTGAGTCTTGCGATTTGCATTTCAGCATATCCTTGTAGCGCATGACCAGTAAAGTGAACATCAGTCCAATAGAGATCGCCATGCTTTTTCTCAGCGACTATCTGAGTGCTCTGATTCACACTCGAAAGAGCGGAGCGCAGTTTTCGCCACTTTTCTAAATTATACAATTTATGTTCTGGATTAAAATATAGATCTATGCTTTGAGCTAATTTCACTCTCTTTTCAGGAGAAAGGGCTACATAATAAGCATGTAACTGCTGAATCTCCTGATCAGAAACGCTGTCCGAGGCTATCAACCGTTCTGCTTCTTGGAAGCAGAAATCATCATCTACAGTTTCTAACAAAGAATCATTCGGACTCATTGTGCTAGCAAAACGCTCTGAAGATTTTGAATCAAACTGTGACCGTTTATTAGAATGATTATGCGCATGAAAGACCATATGCTTATTCTCTTTTTATTCTTTATGCTTTATCTTTCTTTTAGATAGGACATATTTTCTCAATACACTGAAATCAAAAATAATTTTTATCATATTGATATTCATTTCAAAAAATCTGACAAATTAAAACAGCGTCTCAAAAGAAGCATCTTTTTTAAATTCAGAAAAGTGCATCTTTCAATAAACTCAGTATCTTTTTATTGAATTCACTGAAATCAGATATGGCATGAATCAAAAAGAAACTCCCGAGTCTCTTTTTCAGATACTCAGACAAAAAATCTCATCAGCTTTAAATCATGTCTATCCTGACCCTAGAGCTTAACGTTTCAAAACTCGTTTTTTATTCTCTTTAAGATCTGGGCGAGATTGAGAGAATAACGCCATATTCTTCAACATTCGCTGAGCTGCTGCATACAAGTTATACCACTGAAACCTTATGGTTTCTTTTTCAACTCTCTCAGAGGCTTCAAAAGTGTACTCTTCATCACTAACATGAGGAGTGCTTTTACTTTCGATTGTTACGCTGAATTCTGCAAGTGTTTTTCGTGCCGTATAGCGTAGGATTATTGGGACACTGCAGGTCATGATAAGCCTTCCTGATCGCCTCGGAATGAACATTGTGAGAAGAAATCGTCCCATTAAAAATCAGTGTAGCGTGATGAGCAGAAGTGACCATAGAGATATGACGCTTGCTAACTCTGTGTAGCATAATGAGAAAATTGCGAATATTTTTCAAACTAAATATTTGCTTCAAGTGTCTTTCGTTGATCCACTCTAATAATTTCTCTTGCACTCTTTGTTCATTTTTGACATTCACCTCTAAGACTTTTTTTGATGATATAATGACATGATAAACGGGTGCAGGTGGAATTTCTTCTTTCTGCTCCTGGGTTAATTCTGCGTTTAGACAGGCTTCCCTTTCTCCTAACAAAGAATCCATATCTTTTTTGAATTGCTCTTCTAAGTCCTTGATGCTCTTTTGATTAAATTTGGCATCACCTAAAATAAAGAATGCAGTCTGATATTCTGACACCATTTCCTTGATTTGTCGATCAATCACCGCAATATTCTCTTTCTGAGGATTCCTCTGAAAAGAAAACTCAAACTCTCTTCCTGTCTTGGGAGCATTGCGATTTTTGGGAAGAGGATGAATAATAAAACAAGGCCCAGATCTCTTATGCTCGCCTATCTTCTTTGCGTGAGTCAGAATTTCCTTATAATATCGGGCAAAGGCCTCTTTAAATGCTGCACGATAAGCATCAAATTTCTCTTGTTCAGATTCGGAAAAGAGATATTTCAAATCATCTTCATACTCATCCAAGAAATCTGTCAGGTTGAAATCCTTATTCAATATATAAAAATCGCGTGGCTGTTTTCTCTTTTCCCCCAGCGTTACGCCCAGATGAGCCTGCCTGAAAAGATATAAGATAAGCTGTTGAGCATCGTTATGCACTCTGGCATGATATTCAACCCCTACTGTATCTGACTCGTCAGAAGTCACTTGTGGTTTGTTTGATGTAAGGTTCTGTGTTTTTGATGGAAGTGCTGTGGAAAGGTCCTTATCCAGTAAGGGTATTATTCGATCTGATTTCAAACTGTTTTGGTGCTTTTTGAGGACAGTGAGTTCCTGCAAAACAGCTATTGAAAATGTTTCTTCGACCCTATCATAATATGTCGGTGAAGATCGATCAGGTGTCAATTGAAACTGTTCTAGCAAAGAGTCTCGAACTTGACGGAGTTGATAATATTGCTCTTGGATAGACTTCATTTTAAAATCTTCGGAGAGCACTGGGCTAAATATCCTTGTAATTGTTTCACCAGATACTGCAGCATCTGAGATAATTTTAAGTAATCCATTAAGCTCCATCTGAATAATATCATTTTCAATATCACGCCAAATGCGAAAAAAGGGAAACCTATCATCGACTTTATTCAGACGAGCACAATCCACAAAAGCACGGGCTACCTTAGTAGAAAGCGCATTCTCATCCATATCTTCATCAAGTTCGTATTGTAAAGTTCCACGCACTTGCAGCACCTGAAAATCATACTTTTTGTCGATCATGAATGCAAAGGTATGCTCTCCCACTCGTAATGTTGGATAAGTCTGGCCCTTGATTGTGATGCAGCCTTGTCTTTGATAAAAATTCTGAAGATTAAAAAGCACAATACATGCTGGAGATTGATTCATTTCAGAATTCACACTCGCCATTTTGTCTGGTGATTTCATCACTTGCTGATAACAATCCAATAAAGAATCTAGATTAGGAGCGCTTTGCAAATCAAAATTTTTGATACGATCACATAAGTCATCCACATGCGCCTTTGGATTATCTCTTACGTCTTCTGATGATGGTTGAATATATCCTTGAGAGCGATTTTCTAAAGGGTCTGGCATACTTATTCATTATTGGCAGTGATATATATCAGATAGGATATATTTTGAAAAAACGTCATATTATATAATCCAAAATAAGCATCTTAGGGTGCTTGTTTTATAAGTGCGCAAAGTGAGCATCCATAACAGCACACATGAGATGCCTGTTTTAGGCCCATCAACATGCGGCCCGTAGAATTAAAAAGCAAGAGAACGCGCTGAAATCGCGCCATAATAATACAAAATAACTCTCGATATCTCGAAGATTTGAGCTCAATCTAATACTTATAGTAAAGAACAAAATTCATCATGTGATATTACAATTCATCAAGATTTTTATAAAAACAAGCTGTTGTTGTGTATTGGTTCAGGATTCTATTTATTACTTTCACTTGACCATTCGTCCAAGGATGCTTCAAATTTATCAGCCTATGTTCAATTTGATTTTTTTACAAATCCTATCAAAGGGATGAATTGTGCTTTTTGGTTTCAGATGTTCTGCTAAAAGCTCATAAGGACCTTGCGCACCATTATCTGTCAAAATTTTATGTCTCTTAAAAGAACAATGGGCACTGAGCTTGTTCAAATTTTGGTAAAAGATTCAGCACATTTCTTTTAAGAGATCTCTGTAAAACGAACTGCTAAGATTTGGAATTTTATCTTTTAAGGAGCTATACATATCATCATAATGAAAGCAGAGAGACAGGGCTAAATTCACAGAACACAATTTTCCCCACTTCAAAATCCTCTGAACATTAAGATTCAGACACTTTGATATTTCTGCGACGCTTTCTTAAGAGTTTTGTATTGTTCAGATTCAAGGCCTTATCGTGGCATTGCCATGCAGTACACTTGCCATAAATGAGCCTAACCGCAAGAATGAGGAATGAAACGGCTACCATCGCAGAGCTCATCTATATTAAAGGATGAGTGCATCTTGTAAATTAAAGCGCGGCTTTTTCGCTATGTCTTTTTTAGCAGCATCCTGTTCAATAGGGACTTTTGAGAAAGCAAATGTTCCCATATCGTAGCGATGCGCAGCTGTCTGAGTATACTCGAATCTTTGTTTTAGCGTTTGGATTGAGAAAAAGAGCCAATGATTTCAGGGCTGATCTGAGACTTCTGGCTTATAAAAAAAAGAGACCCTGAGGGTCTCTTTTTCAAATCCTAAAACTCAAAGCGTCTCATTTTACATACTATTACGGTTTGTTTTTAAATCAGGTTCTTGATTATCTGCACCTGCTGTTTTTCCTGTATCCACAGATGCAGCATTTTGAGTGAAGCACATGAGTGTGTTGTTTATCTTTGCATACTGCTTAGTATAAGCTGCATGCTTTTGATTCATCTGTCTATGATGAGAGGAGGTCAGCGCAGAGACATAGCGTTGGAGCACTCTCGTTAGCATACGAAGGCAATTGAGAATGGTTTGCAAACTCAAGATTTGTTTCAAGTAGCTTTCTTCCCACTTTAAATCTTTCTCATGCAGATATTCTTTCTTTTCCGCATTTGTATCAGGCGCACGAACCTCTAAGACTCTCTGATAGCTTACAATCACATGATAGGTCGGTGCTTGTGGAATGTCCTTTTGCAACTCATCAGATAATGTATTGATGCAAGCTGCCCTTTCGTTGAGCAATCGCCCTATATCTCCCTCGAATTTGTCTCTTAAGTCCTTGTACCGTTCTGCTGCTAATTCCTTATTGGAATTCATACTCTCTAAAATAAAGAATGCAGTCTGATAGGCCGACACCATTTCTTTGATTTCACGGTCAATCACTGCGATATTCTCTTTTTGAGGGCTTTTCTCAAAAGAAAATTCAAACTCATGCTTTACTCGCGCGCAACCATCCTTAGGACGACTGACAGAGTAATAGGTCCGGCCATCATCCTGTTTGCTCCGTGTAGAATGGCTTTTCATATGTTTATGTAGTTCTTGATAATAACGCGTAAAGGCCTCCGCAAACGCAGCATTATAAGCATCAAAATGCGCTTGATCACTCCATTTCATGGCTCTCCGATCCTCTGGCTTATTCTTTAAGTACTCTGTCAGGGAAAACTGCGTATCAAGTAGAGAATAGTGGTAGCAATTATGTTTAGGGCCGATTTGTGATCTCTTAAAACCCTGTTTGTCCAATAGTTCTAAGATTGTTTCTTTGGCGTCATGATGTGCTCTGTAACTATAACGTTCTAAGGATTTTTCTGCATATCTAACGAGAGGTTGAGTCTGATTCAAGGATGTGCGAACATCGACATTTTTCGACGCATCATACAGTCTTTCTTCGGGTACAGGAGCATCTAACCTGAATCGTTTTTTTTGGATTTTAAGTGCATTAATATCTTGTAGAACCGCTTTTCTCAATTCGTCCTCTGCATCATTCGCAGAAGATTTTAAATGATCTGTTATATTCTGAATCTCTTGAGTCAGAGCTTCATATAGTATTTTGCAATCTATGGATTCCTCTTCCCGGGAAAACAAAATATTGGATATCTGGTCTAAAAAATTCGTGCTGTCTATCGGCAAATCAGAAATGAATTGACTCACAGCTTCACGGAGATCAAGGAGTGCTTTTGCCCTTTTATTCAATTCATGCAATTTCATATAGATCATCGAGTATGAATTTGTATCTGTATCCTGTATGAGAGAATGTGTTTTTTTAAAATCACGTTCAAGAGCTGCTTGAGCCTTCTCTATAGAACTCCGTAAATTTCCGTATCCAATCAATTGCAAGTTTAAATCGATTGCTTGAAACTCTTTCTGACACATATTTTGAAATATTTCAGCCTGATGCGACTCAATAGCATCTCTCACGTTCAAAGGAATATCGTGTTTTGGAATGTTACGGCAATACAGATCAACAGACTTCGTGCCATCTTTACTGCTTATGATTTCAGGGTAGATTGCATACTGCACACCATCTACTTCCATTATAAAATCTATCTTCCCTTCAATCTTCCGTACCTCTTGTTTCTCCCTTACGATTATTGAATCAGATTTTATATTCGTGCCTTGTATTTTCTCATTGTTCATGGCCATACTCATTTCCGTCTGTTTTAATCACTATCGAATTGACCCTAATAACCGTTTAGATAGGACACATTTTCAAAAAAAGGGTCGTAAATCCAATTTAGGCAGAACAATAGCTCTCATCATCGCAGAACTGAGCTCTGTTGCATGCTGCATGCATCTTGTGCATCAGAGCGTGGCTTCTTCGCTATGTCTTTTTTAGCAGCATCCTGTTCAATAGAGCCTTTTGAGACAGACAGCGTCCCCATATCGTAGCGGTGCGCAGCTGTCTGAATGTCCTCAAATCTTTGTTTTAGCGTTTGGATTGAGAAAAAGAGCCAATGATTTCAGGGCTGATCTGAGACTTCTGGTTTATAAAAAAAGAGACCCTGAGGGTCTCTTTTTCAAATCCTAAAACTCAAAGCGTCTCATTTTACCTATGGGGTAAGAAAACTTGCGTTCTATCTTTCTCTACTTGAGTAGCGTTCTCTGGCTTCATCAAACTGCTATGTGGAAGGCGCTCCCTTAGTCGTGTTAACTTTACCTGCTTCCTATTGACCTCTGCATTTTTTCGATTCATCTGTCTATGATGAGGAGAGGTCAGCGCAGAGACGTAGCGTTGGAGCACTCTCGTTAGCATACGAAGGCAATTGAGAATGGTTTGCAAACTCAAGATTTGTTTCAAGTAGCTTTCTTCCCACTTTAAATCTTTTTCATGCAGATATTTTTTCTTTTCCTCATTTGTATCAGGCGCACGAACCTCTAAGACTCTCTGATCGCTTACAATCACATGATAGGTCGGTGCTTGTGGAATCTCCTTTTTCAACTCATCAGATAATGTATTGATGCAAGCTGCCCT
>JACCEB010515616.1_pt1 | contig 20983 bp, 19 predicted proteins | sample 7454761 | NCBI WGS metagenome assembly JACCEB01 (sample SAMN15323454, study PRJNA562643) | freshwater metagenome | isolation source: river surface water | place: USA:Blue River Watershed | collected 2017-08-18 | reverse complement strand
CGAGATGAGCATTCGCGAACTGCGTGACCTGATGGGTGACCGCCGCACCAAATACCGGCTGTCCGATGCGCAAGGCAAACCGAAGCCGGCGCTCGACCAGCACGAACCCGGCGCACAGGAGCCATCCCCCGGCCAGCACCACTGACGCGTTCGGCCGCACCCGACTGGTATCACAGCAACGCAGCGCCTTGCCCTCGGGAGCAGGCACCGGCGGGACCGGACGTCACTCAGTCGGCAACGAGTCTGGCATTTGACGGAGGCGCGATGTGCACATGGCCGGCAGGTCTGATCGATGAATCGGTGCTGGAGTACGAAGCGGCCCCTGCCGGCATCGGCGCGGACAGACAGGCAGACAGGATGGCGGAGCAGCTGTGGGCGAGGCCGCGGCAGCGACGTCAGGCCCGGATCACGATCGAATTCGCGATCGCATCAGCGGCCAGATTGCCGGCACGCGTACGCCAGTTCGGGATAAGTCCGATCCGCCGGCCGCCGTCCGGCGCGCCGCTGGCGTAGCGGATGACGAAGGCAGGCCGTCAAGCCTGCCTGCAGGTGAACGCACGGGACGGCCGGGGGCCGCCCCGCGCCAGCGGTCAGAACACGACCAGGTCGCGCATGCTTTCGCCGGCCTCGAGCTTGTCGAAGCCGCGGTTGATGTCTTCCAGCTTCAGTCGTTCGCCGAGCAGCCTGTCAATCGGCAGCTTGCCGGCGAGGTAGAGGCCGATATAGCGCGGCACGTCACGCGCCGGCACGCAGGAGCCGATGTAGCTGCCTTTCACCGTGCGCTCTTCCGCCACCAGGCTGACCTGTTGCAGCGGCCAGTTGTGCTGCGGATGCGGCAGGCTGGCAGTGACGGTCGTGCCGCCGCGCTTGGTCACGCGATACGACAGCTCCATTGCCGGCACCACGCCGGCCATCTCGAACGCGAAATCGACGCCGCCGCGCGTCGCCTCTTTCACCTTCGCGATCGCATCCGAGTCGCGCGCGTTCACCACATGAGTGGCGCCGAGCTTCTTCGCCATCTCCAGCTTGCCGTCATTCAGATCGATCGCCACGACCTCGGTCGCGCCGGACGCCACCGCGCCCAGCAGCGCGCACATGCCGACGCCGCCGAGTCCGACCACGGCAGCGCTCTGCCCCGGCTGCAGCTTCGCGGTGTTGACCACCGCGCCGACGCCGGTGAGCACCGCACAGCCGAACAGCGCTGCCTCGACCGGGTCGATGTCCTGCTCGATCTTCACGCACGAACGGCGCGACACCACCGCATGTTCGGCGAACGCCGACACCCCGACGTGATGGTTCACATACTGCGCGCCGAGATGCAGCCGGCGCGAGCCCGACAGCAGCGTGCCCTTGCCGTTCGCGTCCGCGCCCGGTTCGCACAGCGCCGGCCGTCCTTCCATGCAGGGCAGGCAGTGGCCGCAGCTCGGCACGAACACCAGCACCACGCGGTCGCCCGGCTTCAGGTCCGACACGCCGTCGCCGACCTGCATCACCGTGCCCGACGCCTCATGGCCCAGCGCCATCGGCACCGGCCGCGGACGCACGCCGGTGATCACCGACAGGTCCGAATGGCAGAGACCGGCGGCGGTCATCTTCACCAGCACCTCGCCGGGGCCGGGTGCGTCGAGGTCGATTTCCTCGATCTTCAGCGGCTTGCTGTCGGCGAAGGGGGCTGGCTGGTTCAGTTCATGCAGTACGGCGGCGCGTGTCTTCATTACTGGGCTCCCGTGGGGAAAAAAATCAGATCGTACGACCACCGTCGACCGGCATTTCGAGGCCGGTCAGGAATTCCGCGCCGTCGGTGCCGAGGAAGACTGCGGCAGCAGCCATGTCCCTCGGCTCGCAGAAGCGGCCCAGCGGAATCGTCGACACGAACTTCGCGCGGTTTTCCGGGGTGTCCGGGACGCCCATGAAGTCGCCCAGCAGGCCGGTCGCACCCATCACCGGGCACAGCGCATTCACGCGGATGTTGTCCGGCGCCAGTTCGACGGCCATTGCACGCGACAACAGGTTCACCGCGCCCTTGGAGGCGTTGTACCAGGACAGGCCCGGACGCGGACGAATGCCGGCGGTCGAACCGACGTTGAGGATCACGCCGCCCTTGCCGCGCTGGCGCATCAGCGGCACCACCGCGTGGGTCATGAAATAGATCGATTTCACGTTGACGTTGAACACGCGATCGAAGGTCTTCTCGTCGACGTTCAGCATCGGCTGGTTCTTGTGCGTGGTGCCGGCGTTGTTGATCACGATGTCAGGCACGCCGAAGGTATCGACGCAGGCCTTGACCATGTTCAGCACCGACTCCTGGTTCGCGACGTCGCAGGCCACCGCCTTGGCATTCGCACCCAGCTTCGCCGCGACGCGCTCGCCCGCCTCCGCGTTCAGGTCGGCGATGATGACTTTCGCGCCTTCGCGCACATAAGCTTCAGCCATGCCTTCGCCAAAGCCACTGCCGGCGCCGGTGATGATTGCTACTTTGCCTTGAAGTTGTCCCATGATGTCTCCTTGGATTGAATGTAAGCGCTGGATTGCGGCCCGGGCTTCGTCAGTCTCAACGTCGCCGGATCCCGGACTGCGCCGGGATGACGATTCCGAAGCGGACAGCCCCTGAAACGTCGTCCGGGTACAGGCCGGGACCCAGTGTGTTTTGTCGTGCTCCGAATGCCTGTGCGTGGCCAGGCAGCGATGCGCCCGCGCCGAGATCCAGTCCTTTTGAAATTACTCAGCCGTGATGCAGCACCACGGTCTTGGTCGTGCTGAATTCTTCCAGCGCGATGAAGCCCTTCTCGCGGCCGTGGCCGCTGCGCTTCATGCCGCCGAACGGCAGCTCGACGCCGCCGCCGGCGCCATAGCAGTTGATGAACACCTGCCCGGTCTGCAGCCGCGCTGCCATGCGCGCCTGCCGCCCGCCATTCTCGGTCCAGACGCCGGACACGAGGCCGAACTCGGTATCGTTGGCCAGCCGCACCGCGTCTTCTTCGTCGACGAACGGCATCGCCGCCAGCACCGGGCCGAACACTTCCTTGCACGCGAGCCGGTGGTCGCGCGGCACCGCGCCGAACAGCGCCGGCGCGACAAAGAAACCGTCTTTCGAGATGCCGTCGGCCAGTGCGCCGCGCGCCAGCAGCGGCACGCCGGTCGCGATCGCGTCCTCGATGAAGCCGTTGACGCGCTCGAACTGCTTCCTGTTGACGATCGGGCCGCAGTCGAGGTCCATCTCCGGCGTGCCGACCTTCACCTGCGCGAACGCGTCGGCCACGCGCTTCATGAACGCGTCATAAATGTCCTGCTGTACCAGCAGCCGGCTGCCCGCCGAGCAGGTCTGGCCGGCGTTCTGCGTGATCGCCTTGACGATGATCGGGACTGCCTTGTCGACGTCGGCATCGTTGAACACGATCTGCGGCGACTTGCCGCCGAGCTCCAGCACGCAGGGCACCGCATTCTTCGCGGTCGCCTGCTGCACCATCACGCCCACTTCGGGCGAACCGGTGAAGGTCGCGAAATTGATGCCCGGATGCGCAGTCAGCGCCGCGCCGGCCTCGTGGCCATAGCCGGTGACGACGTTCAGCGCGCCTGCCGGCAGGCCGGCTTCCATCAGCAGCTGCGCCAGGCGGATGCCCGACAGGCAGGCGTCTTCGGAAGGCTTCAGCACGCAGGCATTGCCCATGGCCAGCGCCGGCGCCAGCGTGCGGCCGAACATCTGTGCCGGGTAATTCCACGGAATGATGTGCGCGGTCACGCCATGCGGCACGCGCACCACCTGCACGTTGTAGCCGTTCAGGTAGGGAATCTGCTCGCCGTGGATCTTGTCGGCGGCGCTGCCGTAGAACTCGAAATAGCGCGCAACCGCAACGATGTCATTGCGCGCCACCGTCATCGGCTTGCCGGTGTCGCGCGCCTCGATCTGCGCGATCTCGTCCGCATTCGCCACGATCAGCTCGGCGAACTTCATCAGGATGCGGCCGCGCTCGGTCGCCGTCATCCGGCCCCACGCGCCATCCAGCGCCTTTTGCGCCGCCTTCACCGCCGCATCGATATCGGCGGCCGTGCCGCGGTCAATCGTCGTGAACACCCTGGCGTCGCAGGGATTGAGCACATCAATGGTCTGGCCATCGGACGCGGCGCGCCACTGGCCATCGATCAGCAAGGTCGGCATGAAGGTCTCCTCGTTTATTTTTTTCGGCGGGCCACCGGGACGTTCAGTGCGCGGGCGCGTCGGCCAGCAATTCGCCGCGCTCGAGCGTCAGCGTCGCATCCGGCAGGTCGCGCAGCAGGCTGCGGTTCGATTCGGTGACGACGATGCACAGCTCCGGCGCCACCTTGTGCAGTTTGCGCAGCGATTCCGCATACTGCACTGCCAGCACCGGCGCGAGGCCCTGGAAAGGCTCGTCCAGCAGCACCAGCCGGGTGCCGACCATCAGAGCGCGGCCCAGCGCCGCCATCTTGCCCTGCCCGCCCGACAGCGCCGCGCCGGAACGCGGCAACATCTCCTTGAGCTGCGGCACCACATCCAGCACACGCTCGAGCCGGCGGTCCACTTCAGCGCCGCGCAGGCCGAGCACGTCGCACGGCAGCCGCAGGTTTTCCTCGACCGACAACGTCGGGAACATCACGCGGTCCTCGGGCGCATAGCCGATACCCAGGCCGCTGCGGCGGTGTCCCGGCAGTTTCGTCAGTTCGGTGCCTTCCAGCGAAATCGATCCTGCCGCTACCGGCAGCAGGCCCATGATCGCGCGCAGCAGCGTCGTCTTGCCGGCGCCGTTGCGGCCGACCACGGCCAGCAGCTCGCCGGCCCGGAAATCGGTCGTAATTCCGCGCAGCACGGTAATGCCCGCAATGCTGGCGCTGACCTTGTCTATCTTCAGCATCTTATTCCCCGATAACGTTCGCGCGGATCAGCGGATCGGCCAGCACGTCAGCCGGCTTGCCGTCGGCCGCCACCTTGCCGGCGATCCACGCGGCCACACGGGTCGCATAGGTCGACACGATGTCCACGTCATGCTCGACGAAGATCGCGGTCACTTTCTGTTCATCCAGCGCGCGCATGATGGTTGCCATCAGCCCGTGCTTCTCGTCGGTCGACACGCCCGAGGTCGGTTCGTCGAGGATCAGCAGGCGCGGCTTCAGGATCAGCGCCATTGCAATGTCGAGCAGCTTGCGCTGACCTTCCGGCAGCGCACCGGAAATTTCGTCTGCGCGCGGCAGCAGCCCGACCATGTCAAGCACATGGTCGACTTCGTCCGCCGGCACCGCCTCGGCCAGCGGCGTCCACAGGCCGAGCTTGCCGTGCTTGCCCGCCGACGCGATGCGCACGCAGTCGCGCACCGTGTGCTCGGAGAACAGCTGCGGCAGCTGAAACGAGCGCACCATGCCGCGCAGCGCGATCTGGCGCGGCGCCAGCTTCGTGACTTCGCGGCCGTCGAAGAACACCTGGCCTGCAGTCGGCCGGATCAGGCCGGTGCAAATGTTGATGAAGGTCGTCTTGCCCGCGCCGTTCTGGCCGATCACGGCCAGCCTTTCGCCTTCGTGCAATTCGAAATCGATATGGTCCGCGACCACCACCGCGCCGAAGGCCAGCTGCAGGTCGCGGGTTTGCAGCAGCGCGCTCATGCAGCCCTCCGTTTCGTTTCAAGCAGTGCCGACACGCCGCGCGGCGCGAGGAACACCATCGCGATCAGCACGAAGCCGAGCACCATCTGCCATGCCCCCGTCAGGTAGGCGGCCGCGAACAGCTTGACGAATTCGAAGATCGCCGCGCCGATGAAGGCGCCGACCGGATGGGCGACGCCGCCGAGGATCGCGACGAACACGATCTCGCCCGAACGCACCCAGTAGCCCATCTCCGGCGTCACCAGCCCCTGCGCGATCGCGAAGATCGCGCCGGACAGGCCGCACAGGGTCGCCGAGATCACATAGCCGGTCCACAGCGTGCGCCACGCCGAGATGCCGACATATTCGAGGCGGGTCTCATTGGTCTTCAGCGCCGCCAGCGCCTGGCCGGCCGGCGACCTCAGGTAGCGCTGCACGCCCCAGCCAAGCAGCAGCGCGAGGATCACGCCACAGAACAGCAGCGTGGTCTCGAACGCATCACGCGCCATGTCGACGCCAAAGAACGGCGAACGCTCCAGCCGCAGGCCGTCGGAGCCGCCGCTGATGTTGAAGAACTTGACCAGCGCCGCATACAGCACCATCGACAGCGCGAGGTTCAGCATGCCGAAGAAAATGCCGCGGTAGCGCACGACGAACGAGCCAATCACGGCGCCGGCCAGCGCGCCGACCACGGCGCCCAGCACCAGCAGCAGCGCGCTGTCGAGCTGCGCCCACTGGCGCAACGCGAACGCGCACGCATAGCCGCCGGCGCAGACGTACAGCGCATGGCCGAACGAGATCTGCGCCGAGACGATCAGGATCGAGATGCCGAGCGCGGCAATGCCGAATGCAGTGCCGAGGATCAGCGGCGTCTTCAGCCACGGCGCCACGAAGGGCACCAGCAGCGTGAGCGCTGCGAGCAGCAGCGCGACAATTTTTGCCTTGCGTTCCATTACACCCTCCTCGCCTGTGCGACCGAAAACAGGCCCTGAGGACGGAACATCAGCACCAGCACCATGATCAGGAACGGCACCAGCACCTCGAGCTCGGGCAGCAGGTAGACCGCAAAAGAACGCGCCAGGCCGATCAGGATCGCCGCCACCAGCGCGCCCTCGATCTGGCCAAGGCCGGCGGTCGCGACCACCGCGAACGACAGCACGATCATCTCGCCGCCGATGCCCGGCACCCACGACACGGTGGGCGACGCCAGCGCGCCGGCCAGCGCGCCCAGCACCGAACCGACCACGAAGGTCAGCAGCGAGATGCGCTTGACATTAATGCCCAGCGCGGTCGACACCTCGCGGTTGTGCGACACCGCGACGATCTGCCGTCCCACCGAGCTGAATTTCAGGAAGCTTCGCAGCGCGACGAAGATCACCAGCGCCACGCCCGGCAGCACCATCAGCTGGTAGCGGGTATACGTGATGCCGAGCACCTCGGTCGTGCCGAGGTAATTGACAATCTCGGAAACGAAGTAAGGCTGCGCGCCCCAGATCAGGCGCTGCAGGTCTTCGAAGATCATGAAGGCCGAGAAGGTGATCAGCAGCTGCAGGATCGGATCCTTCGAATAGATCCGGCGCATCAGCGAGGTCTCCATCAGCGTGCCGAACACGCAGCCGACGATGACCGCGGCCAGCGGCAGGATCAGCAGCGACCACGCGGGCGACAGCCCCTGCGACGCGGCCCACAGGCCGAGGCTGGCGGCCATGTAGCCGCCCAGCGCATAGAAGCTGCCATGGGCCATGTTAATGATGTTCATCACGCCGAACACGAGAGTCATGCCAAGGGCGACGAGGAAAAGCAACGCGGCGTAGGACAGGCCGTCCATCACCGCGAGTATGTAGAGATCCTGCGGCATCGAAAACTTTGGAAACGTTGAAGAGTGGCCCGGGCGGGGGCGATCGGCCGGCTGGCCGAGCCCCTCGCCGCGGCGGGGATCAGAACTGCTTGATGCGCGGGTCGTTGATGGCGGCCGGCTTCAGGGTCTTCACCCAGTCCGGCGACTTCTGGCCGACCGGCGTGGTGACCAGTTCGGCCGGATAGACGGCGATCTTTTCCAGCGTCGGGAAGTTGTAGCCGGCGACCTTTTTCGTCACGCCGAGCAGCTGGTCTTCCAGTCCCTGGCCGTCTTCGCGCATCTTGACCGTGTTGGTCAGGCCGCGGAATTCGACCGAGTGCATCGCTGCAGCCACCTGCTCGACCGTCGGCCATGCGCCCTTGTTCGCCTTGATCGCCTTGTCATAGCCGGCCACCAGGCCGTCGAGCGCCTGCACCATGTGGAACACCGGATAGATCGGATAGCTGCCGGTCTTCTCGCGGAATTTCCTGGTGAAGTTGTTCAGCTTCGCATTGTCATGATGCTGCGGGTGCAGGAAATAGTGGTCGCCGCGCGCGCCGACGATCACGCCGTCCGGCAGCGAGCTGCCGAGGCGCTCAAGCGAGCTTTCGGCCAGCGGCAGCACGAACTGCGACTGCCTGAACAGCCCGCGCTGCGATGCCTGCCGCACGAAGGTGTCGAGGTCGCCGCCCCAGGCGGTCGACAGCACGACTTCCGGGCGCAGCGCCTGCAGGCGGCTGATCTCGGTCGAATAGTCGGTTGCGCCGAACTTCGGGAACATCTCGGCGACGATCTTGACGTCCGGCTTCAGCGCCAGCAGCGTGTTGCGGAACAGCTCCCACGAATCACGGCCCCACGCATAGTCCTGGTTGACCACGGCGATCGACTTGATGTCCGGCTTCTGCTTCAGCATGTACAGCACGGTGGCGACCATCTCGGAGGTCGCGTTCGCCTGCGTGCGCACGGCGTACTTGTAGCGGCGGTCCTCCAGCACTTTCTCGGTGCCGCAGTCCCACATGATGTTGAGCACCTTCAGGTCTTCGGCGACCGGCGCGAGCGTGTTGCAGTTGCCGCTGGAAATGGCAGCCACCATCACCCTGGTGTCGCCTTCCTGGACCACGCGGCGGTACTCGGACAGCAGCTTGTCGGCGCCGACGCCCTCGTCGATGAAGGTCGGCACGATCTTCACGCCGCCGATGCCGCCGGCGGCATTCAGCTGGTCGATGTACAGCTCGGCCGCGGCCTTGGCCGGCACGCCGAACACCGACGCCGGGCCGGACAGGAACGTCGTGACGCCGACCTTGAGCTGGGCCGGCTTGGACTGGGCAATTGCGCCCGACATCGCCATGGCAGCCAGCGAGCCAGCGACGACTCGGCCGAGAACGGATAATTTCATTGTCATCTCCAGAAGGACCGGGCGGGGTGTGCCCGGCCTGAACATATTATTACGGCGCCCTTTATAAGAGGGTAGCGGCACCTCCCGCGGAGTCTGAATGACAAAGCCGGACGGGGCAAGCACGGTTTTTTAAAGGGTGCATTTTGAAAATGTAAATTCGCACGCTTCGCACCATTCCGGGCCATGGCGATGGCGCGCCACCATAGGGAAAATCGCAATTTGCGCGACGCAGCAAGTGCGAAATCACGCGAATTTCATGCCAAAGGGTTTTTCATTGACATGAAAAAAAGTCACTTGCATCATCGTTAAAAAAAGAATGATTCAAAAGGCTGCAGGTTCCTATCGGTTCCCGTGGCCGTTAGCAGCAAGCTGGGGATCCGGCGAAGCAGACCGGCTCCGGTGCCAACAACAACCACAACCACAACGGAGGAGCACGCATGAAGAAGTCAGGTCTTATCGCATCCCTGCTGGCCACGCTTTGCATCACCACTGCACCGGCTGCACAATCCCAGGAACTCTACTGGGCAACCAGCGGCACCTTCGGCCCCTTCAATATTCAGGGCCTGATCCCGACCTACCCGGAAGCCAAGCAGATCACGATTCCGGTCTCGATGTGGGTGCTCAAGCATCCGAAAGGCATCGTCGTTTTTGACACGGGCAACAACGTCGCAATTTCCGATGGCATGGACAATTGCAAGAAGTACTGGGCCGCGGGCAACTGCGACTTCCTCAAGCCGAACCAGAAGCGCGGCGATGTGATCGACATGCAGCTGAAGAAACTCGGCATCAGCGTCGATGACGTCAAGGCCGTCGTGCACTCGCACTCGCACCTGGACCACATCGGCAACATCGGCATGTTCCCGAAGGCGATCCACGTGATGCAGAAGAAGGAACTGTATCAGGGCTGGTGGCCTGAGAAGATCCAGGGCCGCGCAGTCAACGGCTCCTTCGTCCTGGCCGATATCGCCGCTGCTCGTGACTTCAACTACCTCGAGCTCGACGGCGAATACGACCTGTTCGGCGACGGCTCGGTCAAGCTGATCCCGACCCCGGGCCACACGATCGGCCACCAGTCGATGAAGGTCAAGCTGCCGAAGACCGGCTCCGTGATCATCACGCAGGACGCGGTCTGGATGCAGGAAAACCTCGACGGCTACGTCGCCGGCCTGAACTACAGCGTCAAGGACTACACCGACTCGGTGAACAAGATCAAGATGATGCGCGACCTCGAAGGTGCGACGGTGCTGATGTCGCACGATTCGAACCAGTTCGCAAAACTGGGCGACCGCTGGCACAAGTAATCGCCACAACCGTTGTTTTCCAAGCCCCCCTCCCGGGGGGCTTTTTTGTGCCCACCTGCCACCACCGCGAAAACATCTGATGATAGAACTGGACCGAGTCAGCAAGCGTTACGGCTCCAAGCCCATCCTGCACGACATCTCCTTTGACGTAAAACCCGGCGAGATCGTCGGATTCCTCGGCCCGAACGGCGCCGGCAAGACCACCACGATGCGCCTGATCGCCGGCTACACCGCCGCGACCGCCGGCACCGTGCGCGTCGCCGGCTACGACATGGCGACGTCGAACCACGAAGCAGCGGCAAAAATCGGCTACCTGCCCGAGCAGCCGCCGCTGTATGACGTGATGGATGTGTCTGCGTACCTGAATTTCGTTGCCAAAGCCAAGGGACTGCACGGCACGCGCGCGCGCTCCGAGCTGGACCGGGTATTGACCGCGTGCCGCCTCGAAGACGTGGCAAACAAGGACATCTACAAGCTGTCGAAGGGCTACCGGCAGCGCGTCGGCCTCGCGCAGGCGCTGCTCGGCGACCCCGACGTGCTGCTGCTCGACGAGCCGACCGCCGGCCTCGATCCCGGCCAGATCCAGGAGACCCGCGAAGTGATCCGCGATGCGGGCACACGTCACGCCGTGCTGCTGTCGAGTCACATCCTGCCGGAGGTGACGCTGCTCTGCCATCGGGTCGCGATCATCAACCAGGGCCGGCTGCTGGCCACTGGCTCGCCGCAGGATCTGCAGCGAGCGGCTGACCAGACCAGCGCCGTCGCGCTGGAAGCGGGCGGCGATCCCGATGCGCTGAAGCAGGCGCTGCTGGCGACCGACGGCGTGGCCGGCGTGCAGCTGCAGGCCATCGGCGCCCGCCCCGGCATCTTCGCAATCGACTGCCAGGTCAGCGCCGAAGAAGGCGTCGAGACGCGCATTGCGCGCGCTGTCACGCAATCCGGCGAACTGTACCGGCTCGAGCGCCGCCAGCCGACGCTTGAAGACGTTTTCCTCAATTACATCGGACATCAAGGAGGCCGCGCATGAACGCATGGAATGGCGTGGCTGCGGTGTACGGCAAGGAAATGCAAAACTATTTCCGCTCGCCGATCGCGTATTTCGTCATCGCCGTGTTCCTGCTGGGAACCGGCTATTTTTTTACTTACAACATCTTCCTGACCAGTGTCGGCACGATGGACACGACCCTGCAGAACATGGGGATCCTGCTGATCACGCTGTCGCCGGTGCTGACGATGCGCCTGTTCTCCGGCGAATACAGCGGCCGCACGATGGAATTGCTGATGACGCTGCCGCTGCGCACCTGGCAAGTGGTGCTCGGCAAATACCTCGGCGCTGTCTCGATGCTCGCGCTGATGACGGCAGCCTCGGCAATCAACCTGATACCGCTGTACCTGTACGGCACGCCGCACACCAGCAACATCGTGGCCGGCTACATCGGCTTCCTGCTGCTGGGCATGGCGTGCATCGGCATCGGCCAGCTGTTTTCCGCGCTGACGGAAAACCAGATCGTCGCCGCGCTGATCACGATACCGGTGCTGCTGCTGTTCTGGTTCATCGGCCACCTGCAAAGCCTGCAATCGTCGGTGCTGTTGCGCGACCTGTTCTCGCACCTGTCGTTCTCGGAGCACTACGCGGATTTCATCCAGGGTCTGCTGCGCACCGAGGCCATCACCTTCTTCCTGGTCGTCGCCGCCTGCGCGCTGACGCTGAACACCAGCTGGCTGCAATGGCGGCGCTGAGCGCGGCAGAGCCTGCTTCACAAGAACAACAATGAAAGCTTCAGAACACCATGGATAGCACTTTTCGCTCGGGTCTGATCCTCATCGCCGGCATCGTCCTGCTGATCGCTTCGGCGATCGCGAACGCCCTGTCGGTTGATTCCACCGTCGTCGCCACCGCCCTGCTGATGGCCGGCCTGCCGTTGTCGTTGTGGTCGCTGTTCATGCTGCGCAATGAGATTCGCCTGCTGTTTTCGGCCAGCCGCCGCGAACTGATGCTGTCGACCATCGGCGTGCTCGGCGTGCTGGTCGCCATTGCCTGGGTCAGCGCGCTGTATCCGAAACGCTTTGACCTGACCGCGTCGCAGGAGTATTCGCTGGCGCCGGAAACGGTGGCGATGCTGAAGACGATCGATCGCCCGGTTCATATCCGCTTCTTCCACGATCGCGGCATGCGCGAGACAGTGGAGCTGTATGAACTGTTCGCCGCGCAGAACAGCAAGGTCACCGTCGAGTTCTTTGACCCGACGCTGAACCCGGCACAGGCCAAGCTGCACGGCGTCCAGTATCCCGGCACCGCGCTGTTCGAAAGCGAGGGGCGCAAGCTGACCGTCAACGGCCCGACCGAGACCGACATCGCCAACGGCCTGCTGCGCGTCACCCAGACCAAACAGCAAGCGGTCTGCTTCGTCGAAGGCCATGGCGAACCGAACCCGTTCAGCCTCGAGTCGCACGATCACACCGAAGGCAACGCCGGTCACTCGCACGGCATGGAAACCAAGGTCGTGCAGCACGAACAGCATGGCATGGCCAAGGCGCGCGGCGCGCTGGAAGCGCTGAACTACCTGGTTGAAAAGGTCTCGCTGATGCAGGCCGGCGCCGATCTGTCGCACTGCGCGGTGCTGATCGTCGCCGGTCCGCAGGCGCCGTTTCTGGAGCCCGAAGTCAAGGCGGTCGACGCCTACCTCGACAATGGCGGCAAGGCGATGTTCATGATCGACCCGTTCGTCAAGACCGGCCTCGACCGCGTGATCGCCAAGTTCGGCATCGTGATGGAGGAAGACATGGTGATCGACCCGGCCAGCCACTTCTGGGCGGACCCGTCGACGCCGGCCGTCGCCGACTACAACCCGCACGAGATCACGTCGAAGATGCAGCAGACCTTCTTCCCCGGAGCGCGTTCGCTGTCGCCGACCGCCGCGCCGGTGCCCGGCGTGACGGTGCGCCAGCTGGTGAACACGTCGAAGAAAAGCTTCGCGAATGCCGACCGTGCAAAGGTCGAGTTCGTCGAAGGCAAGAACCGTGGCGGCCCGCTGACCATCATGGCGACGGCGCGCATCAATCCGCAGGCGGTCGAATCGGCTGAAATGATGATGCGCCGCCTGCGCGGAGAGACGGTCGAAGCCGCCAAGCCGATCGCCGACCGCAAGGAAGCGCGCATCGTCGTCATCGGCGATTCGGACTTCGCGACCAACTCGTTCTACCACCTCGTCGGCAACGGCACGCTGTTCATGAACGCGGTGAACTTCCTCGCGGCGCGCGACAACCTGATCGGCCTGAAACCGCGTACCTACGACCTGCCGCTGGTGATCATGACGAATACGCAGATGAAAGGCACGTTCGTGCTGTCGATCATCCTGATCCCGCTGCTGATGGCGGCGCTCGGTGTGGCTGTCTGGTGGAGGAGGCGTTGATGCGCGGGCGCAAAATGTGGCTGATCTGGGGCGTGCTGGTCGTCCTGGCGGTCGTCATCTGGCGCGGCGAAGTCCGCCGCAGCAACGAGATTTCGTCGACGGTCGTGCGCGAGACCAGGCGCCTGCTGCCGGCGCCGATCGAGGAGATTGGCGTCGTCGAGGTGATGGCCAAGGGAACGATGCACCGTTTCGAGCGCGCAGCCAACGGCAAGTGGTTCTACCACGGCATCCATGATGCGAGCCAGCCGGGTCATGAGCACAACATCGATCCGGCGCAGTCGGACACCATCGCCAACGCGCTCACCGGCTTCGGCCGCATGCAGCGCGAGCAGACAGTCCCGCTGAAAGGCGGCGATGACGAGTACGGCGTGTCGCGGCCGGACATCTTCATCATCGTCTACCGCTCCGCGGGCAACGAGGCGCCGCTGGCGCGTTACGCCGCCGGCGGCAACACGCCGGACGGCTACAGCCGTTACCTGCTGCCGGTCGGCGAATCCAGCATCGTGACCGTGCCCGAGTTCCACATCACGAACCTGCTGAACCTGATCGACGCGATGAAGGCGAAGGCGGCGGCGCCGGCAGGCGCGGCTCCTGCTGCCGCGCCGGCTCCCGCTGCCGGGGCGGCCGCGACGGCGCGCTGATCCGATGCGGCTGATTGCGCGGTTTACCCTGGCGCTGGCGTTCGCTGCGTCATTGCTGCCCTGTGCGGCGCGCGCGCATTCGGGCGACGCGACCGGGTTTGCCAGCCTGACGGTGCGCGATGCCACCGTCAGTTATGCGTACACGCCGGCGGGCAAGGCCGCCACCGATCCCGCCGCCCTGCCCGCGCTGCTGCGCGAACACGTCGTCGTCGAAGCCGATGGCCACCGCTGCCCGGCCCGTCCGGGCGACGGGCTCATCCTGCAGTTCGATTGCGGCCAGCCCCCTGCACAGCTGCAGGTCCATGACCGGCTGGCGTCCGTGCTCGGCGACACCCATCATGTGATCGCCATGATGACCTGGGACGGCGGCAGCGTGTCACATGCGTTCTCGGCGGCGCAGCCGACGCTGGCTGCCAACCTGAAGCATCAGGCAGCGCCGAACGGCGCGGCCAGTTTCTTCCTGCTGGGCGTCGAGCACATCGCCACCGGTTACGACCACCTGCTGTTCGTGCTGGCGCTGGTGCTGTGCGGCGGCAGCCTGCTGCAACTGCTGAAGATCGTCACCGCCTTCACGATTGCGCACAGCGTCACGCTGGGTGCGGCCGCATTCGACCTGGTGACGCTGCCGTCGGCGCTGGTCGAATCCGTGATCGCGCTGTCGATCGCCTATGTCGCGTTCGAGAACCTCAATCCCCGCTATGCGATCTCGCGCCGCTGGACCATCAGCTTTGCGTTCGGTCTGGTGCACGGCTTTGGCTTTTCGTCGGTGCTGAAGGAGATCGGCCTGCCGAAGGGCAGCGAGCTGCTGGCGCTGCTGAACTTCAACCTCGGCGTCGAGGCAGGCCAGGTGGTGGCCGTCGCGATCGTGGTGCCGCTGCTGGTCTGGCTGAAGCGCCAGGACTGGGGGGCTCGCGCGACACGCTGGGTGTCGATGGGGATACTGGTGATGGGGCTGGGGTGGTTTGTCGAGCGGGCTGGCGTCATCTGACAGCAGCTGATAAAGGTTTGCCCGACAAACGGAATGTTCGGCAAGCGCGGCAATGGACCCCGGCCTGCGCCGGGGTGACGATGTAAAAGGTATCCGTTCTCAAAACGTCCATCCTCGCGCGAGATCATCGCTCGAATTGGCGGCCGGGCCTTGCATGAGTCATCCCGGCGCAAGCCGGGATCCGCTGTCGCTCATCCCCCGGAAGGGTTTTCGCGCAGTGCCATCAACCAACGAGCAGCGACGGCACCTTCTCACAGCCGGCGATTCCCCACAGCACGCCGAACGCCCGCTTCATCTCCGCTTCCGACGCCGCGTTGCCGAAGGCCGCCAGCCGCATCGCCTTGTCCTCCAGCTCAGGCCGCGTCAGCGTATTGCCCGGGTCGCCCTTCGGCTCGTCGACGCGCGCATGCAGCGTGCGACCGTCGCGCGTGTGCACGGTGACCTTGCCGATCCAGCGCGCCGGATACGCGCCGTCGACCTCTTCATCCAGCACCATCTTCACGCGCACGCGGAAGTCGGCGACGTCCGGATCGCGGTAGCGCTGCTCGAACTCGGTCACGCCGGCCGCGCCTTCGACGGCAATCAGCCCGAGCACGGTGCCCATCGAGAATTTCCCCTGATGGACGGTCTGCGGATCGACCACCGGGCCGAGCACATCGATCGCGCCCTGATGCACATGCGTGATCACCTCGACGATCTCGTCTGGTTTCAGCCCGTGCTCCTTCATCGCCTTCTGCAGCGCGTCGGCCGCCGGATGCGTATGCCGGCAGCTTGCATGGAACTTGAACGAGGTCTCGATCGTCGCCCAGCGCTCGCCGAGCCGGTCAGTCAGCGCGGCCGGGTTCACTTCGTCCGACATGCCCGCGCCCATGCCCTGCCGGCCTTCGAGGATCTGCTTCGCGCCGGTAAAGCCCTTCTCTGCCAGCAGCGCGGCCAGAAGGCCGTCAGACGCCGCCTTTGCGGTGTGCAGCTGCTTCGAATCGGCGGCGTCGCGCAGGAATTCCCACAGGCCGGCGGCCTGCGTGCCGGCCGAGCCGATCGCATCCAGCATCTGGCGCGCATCCAGCCCGATCAGCCTGCCTACCGCAACGGCCGCCGCGACGGTGCCGACCGTGCCGGTGGTGTGGAAGATCTTGTAGTGCGAACGGCCGAGGAACTCGCCGATGCGGATGCCCGCCTCGTAGCCAGCAACCGAGGCGGTCAGCAGCGCCTTGCCGGACAGCCCGCGGTCCTGCGCTATCGCCAGTACCGCCGGGAAAATCACGGTGGCCGGATGGAACACCGAACCGTTGTGCACGTCATCCTGCTCGGCATAGTGCGACGATGCACCGTTCACCATCGCCGCAAACAGCGGCGAAGTCTTGCGGCGCGATATCAGCACCTCGGCGCCGCCGTCGCGCGGGCCTTGCTCGAGCGCGAGCGCCTCGATGGCCTGCACCGGACGGCCGGCCTTGCCGGCAAGCGCAGAACCGAACCAGTCGAGCAACAGGTCCTCGGTGCGCCGGAGCACCGGCGCGGGAATGTCCTCAAAGCGCAGGTTTGCGGCGAAAGCCGCGAGCTGCGCGCCGGGCGCTATCGTGTCTTTCATCAGGGCCTCCATTAGCCGGTGGTCAGGTCAGAACGAACGCGGCATGCCGAGCACGTGCTCGGCAACGTACGACAGGATCAGGTTGGTCGAGATCGGCGCGACCTGATACAGCCGGGTTTCGCGGAATTTGCGCTCGACGTCATATTCGGCGGCGAAGCCGAAACCGCCGTGGTACTGCAGGCAGGCGTTGGCCGCCTCCCACGACGCGTCGGCGGCCAGCATCTTCGCCATGTTCGCCTCGGCGCCGCAGGGCTTGCCGGCGTCGAACAGCTCGCAGGCCTTGTAGCGCATCAGGCTCGCCGCCTCGAGGTTCACATAGGCTTTCGCGATGGGGAACTGCACGCCCTGGTTCTGGCCGATCGGGCGGCCGAACACGATGCGCTCATTCACGTATTTGGTGACCTTGTCGATGAACCAGTAACCGTCGCCGATGCACTCGGCCGCGATCAGCGCGCGCTCGGCATTCAGGCCGTCGAGGATGTACCTGAAGCCCTTGCCCTCCTCGCCGATCAGGTTCTCGGCCGGGATCTCGAGGTCTTCGAAGAACAGCTCGTTGGTCTCGTGGTTCACCATGTTGCGGATCGGGCGCACCTCCATGCCCTTGCCGATCGCCTCGCGCAGATCGACGATGAAGATCGACATGCCTTCGGATTTCTTCGTCACCTCGGCCAGCGGCGTGGTGCGCGCCAGCAGGATCATCAGGTCCGAGTGCTGTATTCGCGAGATCCAGACCTTCTGGCCGTTGACCACGTAACGGTCACCCTTTTTCACGGCGGTGGTCTTGATTCTGGTGGTGTCGGTGCCGGTGGTCGGCTCGGTCACGCCCATTGACTGCAGCCGCAGTTCGCCGGCGGCGATTTTCGGCAGGTAGAAGTCCTTCTGCGCCTTCGAGCCGTGACGCAGCAGCGTGCCCATGTTGTACATCTGGCCATGGCAGGCGCCGGAGTTGCCGCCGGCGCGATTGATTTCTTCCATGATCACCGACGCCTCGACCAGCCCGAGGCCGGAGCCGCCGTATTCCTGCGGGATCAGCGCGGCCAGCCAGCCGGCTTCGGTCAGCGCATTGACGAAGGCTTCGGGATAGCCGCGCTCCTCATCGACCTGGCGGAAATAATCCGCCGGGAATTGCGCGCAGAGAGCGCGCACGGCATCGCGGATGTCCTGATGGGCATCAGTGTGGTTCATTCGGGTATTCCAGGGACAGGGACGGTCCGCGGGCTGCGGTGCCGTCGGTGGTTAGCAGATGTTGAGGCGAGTTTGAAGGAATGCCCGGAGGCGGGCAATTCGCGAGTTTTTAGGCTCGTGTTGAAGGGGCTTTAACCCTGCGCAGGGGAATGACTGCGGCGGAATCCGGCGGCGCGCCGGCATCGCCGGGCCGCGCCGCGGACGAAAGATCAGGCGCCGACCTTCACGTCGCCGGTCAGCAGCTCGACCAGTTCGCGCGCGAACAGCGGCAGCGCCTGCAGGCTGCGCACGCAAATCTGCAGCCGTCGCACCGCCCATTCGTCGCCGATCTCGACGCAGCGGATGTTCATGCTCTGCGCGTGGCGCGCAGCCGACGAGTACGGCACGACGCCGATGCCGACATTCGCCTCGACCATGCGGCAGGCCGCCTCGAAATTGCCGACCTGGATGCGGATCTTGATCTGCCGGTTCAGCTCGTTCGCCGCCTGCGCAAGGAACGCGTGGATCGCGCTGGCCTCGACCATGCCGACGAAGTCGTAGCTGAGCGCCTCGCTGAACTCGATCTGCTTGCGCGTGGCCAGCGGATGCGATTCGGACGTCACCAGCACCAGCCGGTCCTCGCGGAACGGCAGCACTTCCAGCCCTTCGGTGCGCACGTTGCCGGCGATGATGCCGACATCGACCTTGCCCTCGGTGACGGCGCGGATGATGTCATTCGACATCCGCTCCTTGAGCTCGATGTTGACGTCCGGATGAGTGGCGAGGAAGGACGGCAGCAGCGCCGGCAGGAATTCCGCCATCGCGGTCGTGTTCGCGAAGATCCGCACATGGCCGCGCGAACCTTTCACATACTCGGCGAGGTCGCCGCGCAGGTCGGTCAGCTGCTGCAGCACCAGCCGCGCATGGTGCATGAACGCCTGCCCCGGCGGCGTCAGGGTCACGCCCTGACTGGTCCGGTACAGCAGCTTTACGCCCAGTCCCTCTTCGAGGTTCTTGATGCGGATCGATGCCGCAGGCAGCGACATGTGCGACCGCTCCGCACCGCGGGTGAGGCTGTTCGCCTCCGCGATGTTCACGAAAAGCTTAATGTCCGGAAGGTCGAAATGTGCTGCCATGCGCGTGCCACCTGTCTCTTGTTGCTTTATCCGAAAATCGGGAATTTCTCGAATTGGCCGTACAGCAGTCCCTTGCTGTCGGCGTGCCCGAGCCAGTCCTCGATCAGGGTCGCGTATACGCGCCTGAAATCGGTCGTAAAGCGAAGGTTACCACCTTCGTCGAGGTCGGTAAGCGATGGTGCATCGCCGTAGTGTCCGCCGGTGACCTGTTTTCCGATCACGTACATGTGGTTTGCGGTGCCGTGGTCGGTGCCCAGGCTGGTGTTTTCCGCGGCGCGGCGGCCGAATTCCGAGAACACCAGGATGGTCACGTCGTCGGCGCGACCGATGCGCTCCATGTCCTTCATGAAGCCGGCGATGCCGTCCGATACGTAGGACAGCAGACGGCCGTGCTGCTCGTTCTGCTGCACATGGGTGTCGAAGGCATTGTGGCGATACGACACGTAGAACAGCCGCGACGACAGGCCCGCGTTGATCATCGCCGCCACTTTCGGCAGCTCGACCGGGATGATGCCGTAGTCAACCGGCGTACGGTAGTTGTCCCATGCGGCGCGCACCAGCTGCGACGCCTCGCGCGCGCTCCTGGCCACGTCGTCGAGGAACTTGCGCGGCGCCGACGCGCCGGCCGCGGCGGCCGGACTGTCAAGCAGCGCGCGGCTCTGCAGCAGGCCCTTGCGCAGAAAGCGGTCGGGATTGTCGAACACCACCGGCACATGGTGCGCGGCGCGCACGGCCAGCGACTGGCGTTCGTCGATGTTGACCAGGAAGTTCGGCGTCGCATTCGGGTCGATCGCATCAGCGACACGGCCGAGCCAGCCATACGGCTCGCCGCCGTTCGGCACGCCGGTATGCCAGTAAGCGGCCGACGTGAAATGCGAGAACGACGGCTGGTCGTAACCGCAGCCGTGCACGATGGCCATCATGCCGTCCTTGTACAGCTGCTCGAAGCCGGACATCGACGGATTGAAGCCGTACATGTCGTCGATCTTGCGGACCTTGTCCGCACGGATGCCGATGCGCGGGCGCAGCCGGTAATACGCATCGTCTGCATACGGCACCAGCGTGTTCATGCCGTCGTTCGCGCCGGTCAGTTCGACAACGACGAAAATGCGCTTGGAGTCCGATTCTGCGGCGCGGGCCGGCAGCATCGGCAGTCCGGCCGCCAGTCCGGCGGCGCCGAGCGCCTTCAGCAGGTCGCGACGACCGTGGTTCATGTGTGCGTGTTTCATCTTCATCCCAACTGGTAGGCCGGCAGCGACAGGATCACATGCAGCGTGTTGCGCAGTGCGTCTTCCATGTAGCTGTCAGCGCGTTTCAGGTCTGCGGTGCCGAGGTCCGACTCGAGCAATGCCGCCAGTTTCGTGCGGGTGGCGCTGTCGACCGGCGTGGCCAGGAAGCGTCCGAGCAGGTGGTCGACCGCCTGCTGCGCGTTCAGGCAGCCGGCGTCGCGCACCAGCTTCGACACGTTGAGCTGCGCGGTCGTGCGCGCGATCGGCCTGACCTTCTCGATCGCCTTGCGCCATGCGTGGTAGCTGGCCAGGCGGGTGTTGAAGTCCTCGTCGCGGTCGTTCTGCATCGACATCGACGTGACGTCCTTGCCTTCCGGCTTGGTCGCGGTGGTCACGTCCTTGCCCAGCGCCAGCTTGTCGGCCACCGGCACGATGCCGTAGCGGTCGTCGGGCACACGGTCATTGGCGACGAAATCGATCGGCGGGAACACGGTGTCATAGACGAAGTTCCCGCGCACCAGCAGCAGGCCCGGCGTGATCCAGCTCTTTCCGCTGGCCCAGCCTGCGACGTTCGGCGGGAACAGCAGCTTCTGGCCCATCGAATCGGTCAGGTCGTTGAAGTCGGGGATGCCCGGGATCTCGGTCAGGCCCATCTTGCGGTAGGCGGAGACCACCAGCTCGACCGGCGGCTTGATGCGGGT
>JACCEB010439061.1_pt1 | contig 20983 bp, 14 predicted proteins | sample 7454761 | NCBI WGS metagenome assembly JACCEB01 (sample SAMN15323454, study PRJNA562643) | freshwater metagenome | isolation source: river surface water | place: USA:Blue River Watershed | collected 2017-08-18 | reverse complement strand
GTGCGCGCTGCCCGCCGAGCGCGCCGCAGAGCTCGCGCGCGAAGCCGGGCAGCTCGCCGCGCGCGGCCTGCGCGTGCTGGGCGTGGCGCGTGCCGTGCACGACCCGGCGCAGGACTGGCCGGAGAGCCCGCACGGCTTTCGCTTCCGCTGGCTGGGCCTGCTCGCGCTGGCCGACCCGCTGCGCCCCGAAGTGCCGGAGGCGATCGCGCAGTGCCGGCGCGCCGGCATCCGCGTGGTGATGATCACCGGCGACCATCCGCGCACCGCGCTGGCGATCGCGCGCGAGGCCGGCCTGCCGGCCGAGCAGGCCGTTACCGGCGCCGAGATCGCGCAATTCGACGGGCCGGCGCTTGCGCGCGCCGCGCGCGAGGTCGACGTGTTCGCGCGCGTGAAGCCCGAGCAGAAGCTGGCGCTGGTGGAGGCGCTGAAGCGGCAGGGCGACGTGGTCGCGATGACCGGCGACGGCGTCAATGACGCACCGGCACTCAAGGCCGCCCATATCGGGATTGCAATGGGCCAGCGCGGCACCGACGTCGCGCGCGAGGCCGGCGCGCTGGTGCTGCTGAAGGACGACTTCGATTCCATCGTGCAGGCGATCCGGACGGGCCGGCGCGCCTTCGCCAACATGCGGCTGGCGATGGTCTACACGCTGGCGGTGCACATACCGATCGCGGGGCTGGCCGTGCTGCCGCTGCTGTTCGGCCTGCCGCTGCTGCTGGCGCCGCTGCACATTGCCTTCCTCGAACTGGTCATCGATCCGGCCTGCTCGGTGGTGTTCGAGGCCGAGGACGGCGGCGAGACGCTGATGCAGCAGCCGCCGCGCAGCGCCGCCGAACCGCTGCTGGCGCGCGCCGACGCGCTGCGCAGCATTGTCTACGGGCTGCTGACCGCGGCTGCCGCATTCGGCGCGTATGCAGGCTGGATGTCGGCCGGGAGGGAAGCAAGCGCCGCGGCCACCAGCGCATTCGTGCTGCTGGTGGTGGCGAACGCCGCGCTGATCCTGCCGAACCGGCATGCGCGGCCGGGCTGGCGCTGGCTGTGGAGCGGGCTGCCGCCGGTGTCGCTGTGGGTGATGGCCGCCACCGTCGTCGCGCTCTGGGTGGTGACGAACGTCGCGCCGATCGCGCATGCGTTCCGCTTCGCGCCGCTGCCGGCGGCCGAATGGTTCGCCAGCGCTGCCGCCGGCGCCGCGCTGCTGCCGCTGTACCTGCTGGCACGCCGGCTGCTGCCGGCGCGCAAGGCCGCGATCGTGCCGCATGCCGCCCACGCCGGTGCAAGGAGCGGCGGCGCCTGAGCGGGCGGCGCCGCCGAACAACCTGCGTGCCCTTCGCGGCGGGGTTCAGCGCAGGTGAACCTGCGGCGCGCCGGCATCGCGCTGCCAGCGGCAGCGGCCCCGGATGTAGGTTGCGCTGACGGAGCGGTCGTCGCCCAGCGTCATCCACAGGAACAGCCTTTCCTCCAGCGTCTGCGCGCGCGCCATCCGGCGCGCCAGCAGCGGCGTTGCCTGCGGGTCGAGCACGACGAAGTCGGCCTCCTTGCCCTCGGCGAAATTGCCGATGCAGTCATCGAGGCCGAGCGCGACCGCGCCTGACAACGTGGCCAGCCAGAACGCGCGCAGCGCCGGCAACGGATAGCCGTTCAGTTGCGATACCTGGCGGGCGGCCGCCAGCGTGCGCAGCATCGAGAAGCTGGTGCCGCCGCCGACGTCGGTCGCGACGCCCACGGTCACGCCGTCGTCCAGCGCCTGCCGCAGGTCGAACAGGCCGCTGCCGAGGAACAGGTTCGAGGTCGGGCTGAACGCAGCGGCGGTGCCGCAGCCGGCCATGCGCCGGCGGTCTTGCGCATCAAGGTAAATGCAGTGCGCATAGACGGCCGGCCGGCGCAGCAGGCCGAAGCGGTCGTACACGTCGAGATAGCTGCGCGCCTGCGGATACAGTTCGCGCACGCGGTCGACCTCGGCACGGCTCTCGGCCACATGCGAATGCAGCGCGACGGTCGGGAATTCGCGCGCCAGCGTCCCCGCGGCCTGCAGCTGCGCGTCGCTCGACGTGATCGCAAAGCGCGGCGTGATCGCATAGCGCAGCCGGTCCGCGCCGTGCCAGCGTTCGATCAGGCGGCGGCTGTCGTCATACGACGATTGCGCGGTGTCGCGCAGGTAGGCCGGGCAATGGCGGTCCATCATCACCTTGCCGGCGACCATCCTCAGTTCGCGCCGCTGCGCGACCCGGAAGAAAGCATCGACCGACTGCGGATGCACGGTGCCGAACACCAGCGCGGTGGTGGTGCCGTTGCGCAGCAGCTCGTCGCAAAAGAATTCGGCGGTCCCGGCGGCGACGGCCTCGTCGCCGAACGGCCGCTCGGCCGGGAAGGTGTAGCGATCCAGCCAGTCGAGCAGGTCCTTGCCGGGCGAGCCGATGATGTCGGTCTGCGGATAGTGCACATGCGTGTCGACGAAGCCGGGCAGCAGCAGCCGGCCGCCGTGATCATCGACCGGCGTCCCTGCCGGCGCGGCGGCCAGCGCATCGGCCCAGTCGCCGCAGAACGCGATGCGGCCGCCGCCGACGAGCAGGCCGCCGTCGGCATGGTGGCGAAATGCGGTCTGCGCTCGCTGCGCGCCGCTGTCGTCGCCGGGGTCGGAAAAAAAATGCAGTATCTCGCCGCGGACCAGCCGCATCGCGATGTTTTCCTTGCGGGCGGGCGCGCCGGTCTGCTGCGGCCGCGCCGTTTCAGGCATGCGCGGCCTCGGCCGCCGGCCGCGGGCGATACACGCTGTAGCGGTCCTTGCCTGCGGTCTTCGCGTCATACATCGCGGCGTCCGCGCACTGCAGCAGACCGTCGGCGTCCTGCGCATGGTTCGGGTAGAGGGCGACGCCGACCGAGCAGCTGACGCTGAGCGCGGCCCAGCGCGCGAAGGTGTCCGACGAATCAAAGGCCTTCACGACCTGCGCGGCGACCAGTTCGGCGTCGGCGTCGCGCTCGATGTTCTCGAGCAGCACGGTGAATTCGTCGCCGCCCAGCCGCGCCACATGGTCGCTGGCGCGCACCGCGCCCTTCAGGCACAGCGCGGCCGAGCGCAGCAGTTCGTCGCCCGCCGCATGGCCGAGCGAATCGTTGACCTGCTTGAAGTTGTCGAGGTCGATGAACAGCAGCGCAACGCGCTTGCGCGCCGAACGCGCGCGCTGCAGCGCGCCAGGCAGGAAGTCGTTCAGCCAGCGCCGGTTCGGCAGCCCGGTCAGCGTATCGGTGACGGCCAGCGCAGCCAGCGCCTGTTCGTGCAGCTTGGCGTCGGTGATGTCGCGGATCGTGACGGCGATGCCATCGCCGGATCGCACTGCGCGACGGTGGAACCAGCCCGGCAGGTGCAGTTCGTTGCCGCCGATCAGGTACTCGCCTTCGGCAAAGCCCTGCTCGAAAGCTTCATTGAAGAAGGCCATCTGCTGCGTACGCTGCTCGCCATTGCAGGTCTGCAGGACGCCGCGCCCGATCAGCTGCTCATGCCGCATCCGGTACAACTCGGCGGCGCGCTCGTTGCAGTCTTCGATCAGGTAGTCGGTAACGGCGCCGCCGGACCCGCGCACCGGCTCGACCATCAGGAAAGCCTCGCGCGCGCCGTCGACCGCCAGCCGGAAGGTGGAACGCACGCGCTCGGCCTTGCGCCGGCGCTCGGCATTGCGGGCCGACGCAATGGCGCCGAACAGCGCCATCGCGATCACCAGCACCGAGGTCACGCTCGCGAACGACAGCCAGGCCGAGCGGGTCGGCGCATAGGCCGCCACCGCGCTGGCCTCGGTGATGGTCGCCACTGCCACCAGCGTATAGCCTTCGATTTTCTTCCATGCGACGTAGCGCGGCCGCCCGTCGATGAAATTCTCGCCCGGCTCCTCGCGCACGCCGACCAGCCACGCGAAATGCGGGGTGGCGCGGTAGAAGGGAACAGGACTCTCGCGGTTGTCGACGGTCTTGGCGACCAGCAGCGGGCCGTCGCTCAGGCGCACCGAAATGAAGTCGCCGGTGTTGAGCTCATCTTCGTTGCTGAGGCTGGCGAGGTAGCTCGGCTCGGTCGACACCATCACCACGCCGGCAAAGCCGCCGGCGGCGTCGTTCACGCGGCGCGTGAAACGTATCGTCCGCCTGCCCGTCATGCCGCCGACGCCCGCCGATGGCGGGTTGATGCGCAGCGCGCTGTCGGCATGGTCACGGTGGTAGGCGAAAAAATCGAGCTCGCTCATGTCGAGGCCGACCGAGGCCTTGCGCCACGAACTGTGGATGCGCCCGTCCGTGCCGATCGTCGCCGGATAGGTCGGCGTGTGGTGCATCGCCTTGTCGTACTGGTCGGCCAGATCGAGCTTCGCCGACATGTTCTGCCACTGGTAGGCAACCGTCAGCGAGATCTGGTCAATCTCCTTGACCGTGCGGAGCACCTGTTCGGCATAGACCCGCGCGCGCGCCGACGCCAGCTTCATCGCATCCTGCCGCGCCTCGCTCAGGTCATGGTACAGCTTGCCGAGCGTGCCGACCCAGATCGCCAGCAGGAACAGGGCGGCCGTGGCCGCCCATAGCAGGTAGATCGTCCGGTTGTCTTGAAACGCCTGGCGGTCGGGCTCGAATACGCGGTCCATGGTCCGCGACCGGTGGGATTTCCGCCGCCATGACAAGGCGGCGAATTGATCCTTCCGATCATAATTTTTATATGGATGGCTAGTGTACCAAAAGATCGGAAAATAACTGACCGAAAAGTCAACTGCCTCCGGCGCGCAGCGACTGCAACGGCGCGACGCCACGCCCGACGGCCAGCAGCCGCTCGGCGCGCGCCAGCACGACGATGGCGGCGGCCGGTACCGCCGGCGAAATGACATGGCCCTGGATTTCATCGCAGCCGATGACCTGCAGCAGCCGCAGTTGCTCGAGCGTCTCGACGCCTTCGGCAACGACGCGCATGCCGAGCGCGGTCGCCATCGACACGATCGCGCGATACATCAGCTCGCCCTCCGAGCCGTGCGCGAGCGCGCGCGTGAACGCCTGGTCGACTTTCAGCACGTCGACATCAAGCCGGTGCAACTGGGCCAGCGACGAGTAGCCAGTGCCGAAATCGTCGATCATCAGGCGGATGCCGAGCGCGCGTATCGCATCCAGGTCGCGCGACGTCGCTGCGCCGCGGTCCACCATCGCCGATTCGGTGATCTCGACTTCCAGCAGCGACGCCGGCAGCGCGTGCCGCTCGAGCGCCTGCGCCAGGCAGGCGGCGGTGCTGCCGGCCTGCAGCTGCCGCGGCGACACGTTGACCGACACGGGCACCAGCGCGATGCCCTGCTCGCGCCACTGCGCGATCTGCGCGGCGACCTGCTCGACCACGATCTCGCTGATCGGCACGATCAGGCCGGCGTTCTCGGCGACGTCGATGAATTCCGCCGGCGACAGCAGGCCGCGCTGCGGATGCTGCCAGCGCACCAGCGCCTCGACGCTGCTGAGGCGGCCGGTGACGGCGCTGACGCGCGGCTGGTAATGGACGACAAACTCGTCGCGCCCGATTGCCTGCCGCAGCGCGTGCTCGTCGGCGAGGCGTTTCAGCAGCAGGTCGGACAGCGCCGCACGGTACAGCTGGTGGCGGCCCTTGCCGGCGGCCTTGGCCGCATACATCGCGACGTCGGCATGCTTGAGCAGGCTGTCGGCGTCGTGGCCGTCGTCGGGAAACAGGCTGATGCCGATCGACGCCGATATGCTGCCGCCGGAGGCGCCCGCCAGTGCGAACGGCTCGCTCAGGCGCTCGATGATGGCCGCGGCGATTCGCTCGAGCGCCTCGTCGCCGTCCGCGTTCTCCAGCACCACCGTGAACTCGTCGCCGCCGAGCCGCACCACGCGGTCGGTGGCGCGCACCGACTCGCCGATGCGCGTGGCGGCCTGCAACAGCAGTTCGTCGCCGGCCTGGTGGCCGAGCGTGTCGTTGACTTCCTTGAAATTGTCGAGGTCGATGAAGAACAGCGCCAGCCGCCCGTCCCCGCGCGCCGCGCGCCGGATCGCTGCCGGCAGGTAATTCAGCAGCCAGCGCCGGTTCGGCAGCTGCGTCAGCGGATCGTTGTTGGCCAGGTCGGCCAGCGCCTGCTCATGCGCCTTCAGTTCGGAAATGTCGCGCAGGGTCAGCGCGATGCCGGAGCCGGAATGTACCGCGCGCCGATACACCCAGGTCGCGCGCAGCCAGCCGTGCGCAGGCACGCGCTGCTCATCCTCGCACAGGCCGTTCTCCAGCGCCTTCGCGCAGACCGCGACCAGCTCGGCGCGCGCAGCCGGCGTCAGCGCATCCTTCGCGCGGCGGCCGACGAGGTGGCTGCGGCGCAGGCCGAGCATCGCGGCGGCGCGCTCGTTGCAGTCCTCGATGCGGAAGTCCCACATCTTGCCGCGCTCGTCACGCAGCGGCGACAGCATGTAGAAGCCCTCGTTGGCCGCGTCGGTCGCCATCCGGTAGGTGCGGCGCACATCTTCGTCACTGCGATGGCGGTGCGCCACATGCACCGAGATCACAATGCCGGCCAATGCCAGCAGTGACAGGAACAGCGTTCCTATCCATGCGCCGGTACGGTAGCCGCGCGCCACCGGCAAGTGCGGCGCCAGCGCGTTCTCCTCGGTCAGGCCCGCGATCGCCACCAGCCGGTAGGGCTCGATGCGGTGCCAGGCGACGAAGCGCGCGCGGCCGTCGACAAACTTGTCGCCACTCTCGAAGCGCGTGCCCTGCTCCGGCCCGAACACCGGCGGTTCCTTGTAGAACACGCGCGCCTCCTGCACCCCGTGGCCGAGGCGCGTCGCCAGGAAAGTGCCCTCCTGCAGCCGCGCAGTGACGAAATCGTACTGGCCCTGCTGCGCATCATCCTGCAGCGTGGCGATGAAGTCCGGCAGCACGGAGACGACGACGACACCGGCAAAGCGACCGCGCGCATCCAGCAGCCGGCGCGAGAAGCGGATCAGCGGCTTGCCGGCCAGATGGCCGAATTCGGGACCGGAAATCAGCAGGCCGCTGCAGCAGCCGATGCGCTGCTTCACGAAGAAATCGACGACCGAGAAATCCGCATTCGACGTCAGCGGGAACGAGGTGCGCACCGGGCGCCCGGACGCATCAATGATCGCAATGAAAAATTCATGATGGTTGGGGAACAGTCCGCGCATGCGGTCGCGCAGCAGGTTGACCCGCGCCGGATCGTCATGCCAGCGGTAAGCGACCGACAACGTGAGCCGGTCCATCTGCGCGGCCAGGTGCCTGAGCTGCGCGGAATAGCCGTTGGCCAGCGCGAAGGCCTGCTGCATCGCCACCTTGCGCCGTTCCTGTTCGTCGCGCGCGATCTCGGTCTCGGTTGCAGCCCACAGCAGTACGATCACGAACAGCAGGCCGACCACCCACGCGATCAGCCTGAAGAGATCGGAAACGGCACCCGGGTAATCGACGGGCAATGCATGCTTTCGCCAGCGCAATCCTGTCTCCCTTTCATGCGATCGTCTTGTTCTGTCTGGGATGAAATGCCGGACAGGTGGCTCATGGCAACCCAAAAGTGAACAAATCAGCAACAGGTTTGCGGAATATCATGCGCGACCCGGAGGGACGCGCTGCCCGTCGTCGCGCCGCGAGCCGAATCGCCGCGCATAGGCCCAGGTAAATTCGGCACCGAGCAGGAAAATCTGGGCGGAGTAATAGACCCAGGCCAGCATCGCCACCAGCGAGCCGGCCGCGCCGAACACCGAGCCGAGGCCGCTGCGCCCGAGGTAAAGACCGATCAGGAATTTCCCTGCGGTGAACAGCAACGCGGTGACTGCGGCCCCGAGCCAGACATCGGCCCAGGCGACCCGCGCGCGCGGCATCAGCTTGTAGATCATTGCGAACATCACGGTCACCAGCGCAAAGCCGACCAACTGGTTCAGCAGTTCGGCCAGTGGCAGCCAGTGGCCGAACCACGGTCCCCACCACTTGCCCAGCGCCGCCAGCGCCGCCGACAGCAGCAGCGACACCATCGTCAGGAAACCCATGCCGAGGATCAGGCCGAGCGACAGCAGCCGGGCGCGCAGCAGCGCCCACCATCCGCCGGCCGCGCGCTGCGGCGCGCGCCAGATGCGGTCGAGCGCATCCTGCAGTTCGGCAAATACCGTGGTCGCGCCGACGATCAGCAGGCCGGCGCCGGCCAGCGTCGACAGCAGCCCCTGCGCCGGCCGGTCCGCGCTTTCGACCAGCCCCTCGACCACGCGCGCGCCGGCGTCGCCGACCAGACCGCGCAGCTGCGTGGTGATCTCGCCGCGCGCCGCGTCCGCACCGAAGACCAGTCCGGCCACCGAGATCACGATCAGCAGCAGCGGCGCAATCGAGAACATCGTGTAGTAGGCCAGCGCCGCGCCCATGCTGGGCGCGCGGTCGTCCACCCAGGCCGACACGGTCTCGCGCAGCAGCCGGCCGAGCCGGCGCGCATCCAGCTCGCGCACGCTCACCGGCGCTCCCCGCGCAGCAGGCCGGCGCACGGGCTGCCGCTGTCGCCGCCGGGGTTGACCAGCGCGAGCAGCCCGGCCACGGGCGCTGCCAGCGCGCCGAGCGCCAGCGCCGCGCCGGCCCGCAGCACAACGCTGCGCCGGTCGACGCCGACCTGCGGATCGCCGAAGCTGCCGCGCACATACAGCGGCGAGCGCAGGGACAGCACGCGCAGGCCCTTGCTCTGCGGATGCAGCGTCAGGTCGTAACGCTCGCCCTGCAGGTTGATCGCGCCGGTCACCGCGACGCTCGCCTCCGGCGTGTCGAGCACGAACACGCGCGGCCGCGCGATGCCGTCGTCAAGCCGGAAGTCGGCCACCAGGCAATTCAGCGGCACCTGCCGGTCGCCGAAGAGGCGCACAAAGGCGGCGTTCGCAATGTTCAGCCCGGCCGCCTCCAGCATGAATTTGCTGACCGAGCCCTGCCCGGCCGCGAGGTGCAGTTCGCCGCTGGCGCTGCCGAGCAGCGCGGCGACCGAGTTGCCGTGCGCCTTCAGTTGCGCACGCGCGCCCAGCAGGCCGATGCTGGCCGGCGCGTCGCCGATTTTCGGGAACAGTCGCGACAGCGCGAGCCGGCGCGCCTCCAGCACCAGCGTGCCGTCGGCCGGATCGGCGCGGCCGTCGATGCGCACCCGGCCGGTCAGCTCGCCGCCGGCGATGCCGAATGCCAGCGGGTCGAGCGTCAGCACGCCGTCCTGCATGCGGATGCGGGTATCGAGGCCTTCCACCGGCAGCGCGGCGCGGCGCAGGATGCGGCGGGCCGTGAAGCGCACATCAACATCCATCTTGTCCCAGCGGCCGGTCTTGAACGGCGACACCGGCAGCACGCGCCCGCGCGGCTGCTTCAGCTGGCCCGGCCTGGCGCCGCTGTCGCCGGCGCCGATCAGCCGGCCAAGGTCGGCCAGCCGCAACTGCTGCGACACCACCGCGCCGCGCAGCGTCGCGCGCGGCAACTGCTGACGGTACGCAAGCGTGCCGGCGATGTCGCTGCCGCCGACGCGGCCGGTGAAATTTTCGTAGCGCAGGTCCAGCCGGTCCGGCGCCAGCCGGCCGACCACGCGCCCGCGGGTGTCGAACTTCGGCGTCTCCGGCAACAGCAACCCGCTGATCGGGAACAGGTCGGCCATGCTGGCGCCGGACAGCGACAGCCGGATGTCAAGCGCCTGCGGGTCGGACGGGTCGGTCACGCTGCCAGTCGCGCTGATGCGCGTATCGCCGATGGTGAGTTGCGCATCGACCGGATAGCGGGTGCCGGACGAGCGCAGCGCCAGCAGCGAGCCAGCGCTGCCGCGCCCCTGCAGCGGCTCGGCGTTATAGCGGCCGCCGGCCTGCCAGCGCAGGCTGCCGTCGCTTTCGGTGGCCAGCTGCAGCTGCAGGTCAGTGCGCTTGTCCGGCTCGAGATAGCGAATGCGGCCGCTGGCCACTGCAATGCTGTCGATGCCGAAACGCCAGTCGCTGCGTTGTCCGCTGCCGGGCGCATCGAACTGCCAGTTCCTGCGTCGCTCGCCCTGCTTCTCGAACACCAGCAGCGGGCCGTCGAGCCGCAATTGCGTGACGCGGATTTCCTTCGCCGGCAGCCGCCACGGGTCGAGCGTGAAATCCAGCGCCGGCACCTGCGCCATCAGCGGGCCGCTCTGCGCCCAGTCGGGATTGCCGACCCGCACGCGGGTCGCATGCCAGTGCGGCCATGGCAGGTGGCGGCGCCAGCCCTGCATCTCCGGCGCGGGCTGCCAGGACAGCACGAGGTCGCCGTCAATCGCGACCGTGCGGCCACTCGCCGCGCTGAGCTTGTCATTGATCCAGGGCTTCGCATGATTCCAGTCAAACGCCAGCAGCAACGCCGCCGCCAGGACCAGCAGCGTCACCAGTGCGGCAAGACCATAGCCGGCAGTGCGGAGCATGCGTTTCATGCCGCTTAGATAGGAAATCGGCGGCGCGGGTTCGTCCGCGCCGCCCGCCGCGCGCAACCAGAACAGCTAGAACAGTTGCGGCTGCTCGCTGGCCGCCGGGGCCGGCGATTTTTCTCGCGCCGCCTTGCCGGGCTGCGCCAGCGCACGCAGCACCCGCAGCGCCGCCTCGCCGTCGCCGGCGCCATCGAGCCGGCTGGCGATCGGCTGCTCGCCGGTCGCTCGCAGCAGCAATTTCAGTTGCGCGACCAGGATGCGGAATTGCTCGGCCGCGAACTCCGGGTGCGCGTTGGCATCCAGCATCAGGTGGCCGAAGTTCATTTCCTCGGCTTCGAGCGTCAGGCGGAACGCCTTTTGCGCGTCGTCGACCAGCCGCTCGAATTCCGCGCCGGACAAGTGCAGCCGCTCGGCCTCGGCGACGATGGCCTGTGCTTCGCGCGGGTTGGTCACGCCGTCTTCGAAGCATTTCTGCAGCAGGTGCCGGAATGATTCGCGGTCGATGCGCAGCTGGTCGGTGAATGCCGACGCCAGCAGGCCGGCCGGAATCGCGAAGATGCCGATGCCGACCAGCGCCAGCACCACCGTCAGCAGGCGCCCCATCGGCGTGACCGGCGAGATGTCGCCATAGCCGACCGAGGCCAGCGTCACCACCGCCCAGTAGATCGCCTGCAGGATGTTGTCGAACCTGTCCGGCTGCGCGTCATGCTCGAACACATAGCCGAGGCTCGCCGTCAGCACCACCAGCAGCAGCATCACGAACACCGCCGCGGCGATGATGTGCCATTCGCGCCGCACCACCTTCAGCAGCGTCACGGTGGACGAGGTGTAGCGCGTCATCTTCAGCAGCCGCAACAGCCGGAACACGCGCAGGAAGCGCAGGTCGACATTCTGGCGCAGCAGCGGCTCGAGCAGCGCCGGCAGGATCGCCAGCAAGTCGATCACGGCCTGCGGCGTGCGCACCAGCGCCAGCCGCGGCAGCCGCCGCGCCGCGAACCGCGGGTTCTCCGGCGCGCTGTAGACGCGCGCCGCGTATTCGAGCGTGAAGATCGTGAAGGCGATCGCATCAATCCACGCAAAACCGCGACCGAACATCTGCGACAGTTCATCGACCGATTCCAGCACCACGCACAGGATCGACAGGCCGATCCAGAACATGATGAAGTTGTCGAGCAGGATGTGCAGCCGCCCCGAATGGCCGGTCGGCTCGAGCAGCGCGAACACCTGCGCGCGCCGTGAGCGCCCGGCGTTCAGCTGGCGAAATTCTTCGATCGCCGGCAGCAGCTGCCGCGTCAGTTTCGCCATCCGCAGCAATCGCATCAGCCGCAGCATGCGCAGCAGGTCGAGGTCGACGGCGACGAACAGGCTGAGGTAGAACGGCGCGATCGCGAGCAGGTCGACCAGCGCGTAAAGGCTGAACACATAGCGCAGCCGCGGGAAGCGGCTCCGCGCGAACTCGGGCAGCGCGGGCGCGGCCAGCACGCGCAGCGCATATTCGACGGTGAACAGCACGGCCGTGATCAGTTCGAATGCGTGCAGCAGGCCGGCATGCGCCTGATAGAACGCGGCCGACTGCTCGAGCGCGACCGCCATCACGCTGGCGACGATCAGGACCGCAACCGAACGCTCGACATCGCGATGCAAGCCGTCGTCGAACGCCGGATCGAACAGCCAGCGATGCACCGCCGACGCCAGCGCGGGACGCGGCACGGCGGACGCGCTCACGCGCGTCCCTTCAGCAGGGCGGCCGCTTCCCGCGCGGCGACGCGACCTTCGTCGGTCGGTACCACCCAGACTTCGACTGCGCTGCCCGGCGCATGAATGGCGACCGCGCTCTCGCCGGCCGCCGCTGCATTCGCCGCCGCATCCATTTGCACGCCGAGCCAGCCGAGCGCGGCGCAGGCGTCAGCGCGCAGCGCGGCATCGTGCTCGCCGATGCCGCCGGAGAAGGCCAGCGCGTCGAGTCCCTGCAGGCAGGCGACCATCGCGCCGCTCTCGCGCACCACGCGATGCGTGAACAAGTCGATTGCGCGCCGCGCATCGGCGCTGCCGTCGGCGCGCAGCGTGCGCATGTCGGCCGACAGACCGGACACGCCGAGCAGCCCGCTGTCCTTGTACAGCAGCCGCTCGATCCGCGCATGGCTCCACCCCTGCTCCATCAGGTACAGCAGCACGCCGGGGTCGAGCGCGCCGGAACGCGAGCCCATCATCAGGCCGTCGAGCGCGGAGAAGCCCATGGTCGACGCGATGCTGCGCCCGTCCATGGCCGCGCACAGGCTGGCGCCGTTGCCCAGATGCGCCATCAGCGTGCGGCCGCGCGCGCGTGCGCTGCGCGCCAGCAGCTCGCCGATGATGTACTGGTAGGACAGCCCGTGAAAGCCGTAGCGGCGCACGCCCTGCGCCGTCAGCGCCGGCGGCAGCGCGAATGCCTGGTGCAGCGCCGGTGCGCCGGCGTGGTACGCCGTGTCGAAGCACGCGACCTGCGGCACGCCGGAAAAGGCGTCCATGAACGCGCGGATGCCGGCGAGATTGTGCGGCTGGTGCAGCGGCGCAAGGCTGTTGAAGCGCTGCAGCCGCTCGAGCACCGCGGCATCGACGAATACGCTGGCGCTGAATTCCGCGCCGCCGTGCACCACGCGATGCGCGACCGCCTGCGGCGCCGGCACGCCGGACGCCTGCAGCCACGCGCGCAGCGCCGCGAGCGCACGGGCGAAAGGCTCGCCTTCGCCGGCCGGCAGCGTGCGTTCGTGCCGGCTTGCGCCGTCGCGCCAGCGCATGCGCGGCATGCCCTGCGGCTCCAGTCCTTCGATGACGCCGGTCAGCGCCGCCGCTCCCGTCTCGCCGTCTTGCGCAAGGGGATGCAGCGAGAACTTCAGCGACGACGAGCCGGCATTGACAGCGAGTATCGCCATGGCCGCCTCAGCCCGCCTGCCGCAGCTTCAGCTGCGCGCCGCGCAGCGGGTCCTTGCGCAGCGCGTGCGCGGACAGCAGCGCCAGCAATGCCGACGCGACGCGCGCGGACGGACCGTCGGCGCGGCTGGTCAGCGCGATCGGCACGCGTGCGCCGACAACAAGACCGGCGCCGCTGGCGCCGGCCAGGTATTCGAGCTGCTTGGCGAGCATGTTGCCGGACTCGAGGTCGGGCACGGCGAGGATGTCGGCATCGCCGGCAACCGGCGAGACGATGTGCTTGATCTCGGCGGCCTGCGCGGAGATGGCGTTGTCGAATGCGAGCGGGCCGTCGAGCAGGCCGCCGCGGATCTGGCCGCGGTCGGCCATCTTGCACAGCGCGGCCGCGTCCAGCGTCGACGGTATCGCCGGATTCACCGTCTCGACCGCGGACAGGATTGCGACCTTCGGCTGCGCATTGCCGAGCAGGTGCGCAAAGTCGATCGCGTTCTGGATGATGTCGGCCTTGTCGGCCAGCGTCGGCGCGATGTTCAGCGCCGCGTCGGTCACCAGCAGCGGTTTCGGATACATCGGCACGTCAAAGCGGAAGACGTGCGACATGCGCCGCCCGGTGCGCAGCTCCGGCTGCGCCAGCACCGCGCGCAGCAGTTCATCGGTGTGCAGGCTGCCTTTCATCAGGATCTCGACTGCGCCGTCGGCCGCCAGCTTCGCGGCGGTCTCGGCGGCCGCATGGCTGTGCGGCACGGCGACGATCTCGATGCCATCCAGCGACAGCCCGGCCGCCGCGGCCGCCGCCGCAATCTTTTCCGGCGGCCCGACCAGCACCGGCACCAGCAGGCCGCGCGCGGCGGCGTCGAGCGCGCCGGACAGCGATTCGGCATCGCACGGATGGACCACCGCGCAGCGCACCGCCTCCAGTCCGTCGGCGCGGGCCAGCAGTTCGCGCAGCCGGGCATCGGGGTCGAACAGCTGGATCTGCGGCGCGGCCACCTGCGGCCGGCGCACCTTCTGGTCCGGCGCGATCACCTTCGCCGCGCCCTGCAGCACGGTGTCGCCCTTCTGGTTCGTCACCACGCAGTCGAGCTCGACGCGCTTTTTCGCGTCATCCTTGGCCGTGACCGTGACGCTGACGGTCAGCGTGTCGCCGACGCGCACCGGCCGCGTGAACGACAGGTCCTGCCGCAGGTAGATCGTGCCCGGCCCGGGAAAGCGCGTGCCGAGCAGCGCGGAGATCAGCGCGCCGCCCCACATGCCGTGCGCGATCACGCCGTGGAACAGCGTGTCATCCGCATATTCGGGATCGAGGTGGGCGGGATTGGTGTCGCCGGAGACGGCGGCAAACGCGCGGATGTCGTCCAGCGTCAGCGTGCGCGTCATCGCCGCGCCCTGGCCGATGGCCAGTTCGTCATAGGTGACGTTCTCGAGGTAGTTCAGGTCGTTGGTCGTGTTCATGGAATGGATCGTGGAGTTCTGCAGCGTCATGGCTCAGCCGGCGGCATGGCAGCCGGCGTCGATGTGATGGGCCGGTCCCGCGAGCCCGGAGGGCGCACCGTGCATCGCCGCCTTCCTGCCGGCGAGTCCGGTCTGGCCGCCGGATACCGGCGTGCCTGTGGTCTCAATCTGCATAGCGCACCATCACATACTCGCCCGGCGCGTCGCACAGCGCCGCGGCCGCGTCGATCGCGCGCGCCGGCGCCTCGGCCGAACTGTGCTCGCGCAGCCAGCCTGCCCATGCCTCCCACCACGAGCCTTCGCGGCGCTCCGCGCTTTTCTGCCAGTCATCCGGATCGGTCCAGCCATGGCCGGCGGCGACGCGGCCGACCTGATAGCTGCGGTTCGCATGGCCGGGCTCGGACACGATGCCGGCATTGTGGCCGCCGGACGCGAGAATGAAACTGGTGTCGGTGTCGGTCAGCAGGTGGATCTTGTAGACCGAGCGCCACGGCGACACATGGTCGCGCGCGGTGCCGACCACCATCAGCGGACGCTTCAGGTTCATCATTGCCACCGGCATGCCCTGCACGCGGTAATGGCCGTCGGCCAGCGCATTGTTCAGGAACAGCGAGTCGAGGTATTCGGAATGCATGCGCGCCGGCAGTCGCGTCGTGTCGGCGTTCCAGCTCATCAGGTCGTTGCCCTCTTCCTCGGCGCCGAGCAGGTAGCGCTGCGTGTTGCGCGCCCACACCAGGTCCTTCGCATGCAGCAGCTGGAATGCGGCGGCCATCTGCCGGCCGGACAGGTAGCCTTGCCGCGCCACCTGCGCGCGCAGCGCCTTGAGCTGGTCATCGTCGATGAAGGTGCCGAGCTCGCCGGCCTCGGAAAAATCGGTCTGCGCCGCCAGCAGCGTCACGCTGGCCAGCGACGGCGCGTCGCCCGGTCGGGCCTTGCGCGCCGGCTTGCAGTCGCGTGCGCACAGCTGCGCGGCGGCGATCGCGAGGAAGGTGCCGCCGAGGCAGTAACCCATGGCATGCACCTGCGGCGATGCGGACAGCCGCGCACTCTGGCGCAGCGCATCCATCACGCCGAGCTCGAGGTAATCATCGACGCCGAGCTCGCGGTCGTTCGCGTCCGGATTGCGCCACGAGACCATGAACACGGTGAAGCCCTGCGCCACCAGATAGCGCACCATCGAGTTGTGCGGCTGCAGGTCGAGAATGTAGAACTTCATGATCGGCGACGGGACGATCAGCAGCGGCTCGGCCTGCACCTTCGCAGTCGTCGGTTCGTACTGGATCAGTTCGATCAGCTGGTTGCGCCAGACCACCTTGCCGGGCGTGATGCCGACCTGCCGGCCGACTTCGTAGCGCAGCGGCGGCAGCGCCGCGCCGTCTGCCGGACGTCCGGCCTGCGCGAGTTCGCCGAGGTCGCGCAGCAGCAGCTTCCAGCCGTCCAGCAAGCTGCGGCCGCCGGTCTCGGCGCCCTGCTTCCACACTTCCGGATTACTCAATGGCCAGTTCGACGGCGACAGCGCGTCCAGCCATTGCTGCACGAAGAAGCTCATCATCTGTCGCCGGTGGCTGGACATGCCATCCACCTCGACCACCTCGCGCCACCACGCCTCGCTCGTCTTGAATCGCTCCTTGAGCAGCCTGAACGGGAATTCCTGCCACGCCGGGTCGGCAAAGCGGTTGTCGCTTGCGGCGGCGGCGTCACTGGCCGGTGCGGCCAGCGCGGTGAATTCGTCAGCCAGCAGCTGTGCCGCCTTCTGCGCCAGCAGCATCTGCCGCCCCGGCGAGCTCGCAAGATGCATGGCCCAGTCGGCGGCGGCCAGCGCCATCGCCATCGGCGACAGGCCGAGCGATGCGCGCGCGATCTGCTCATGCACCGCATCATCGATTTGTTTGGCCTGTTCGGCCGACAGCAGCCCCAGCGGCCGCAAGCTCGTTTCTTTCGGTTGTTCAGCAGGCATCAGGACGTTCCGGAGAATCAAGGACGCTTCGCCGGGAGGCTCCCGGGAAATACGATGCGCCCAACCGGCAAGTATGAATTCTGCGATGCAACAAATTCTGCCGATCGCAGCCGCTTCCCGGAGAAAATTGATCGAAGTCAAAATTTTCCGCCAGACCGGTATAATTTTCATTTCAGTTTAGAAATCATTCAGGCGCCGCCTTTGCTGTTCCCCGTATCCATCCGCACCCTGTGGGGCATGACTCGTCCCGGCTTCCTCGCCGCGACCGTGGTCGCCTGCGCGCTCGGCATTGCCGCCGCGACCGCGGTGTCCGGCGTGGCTGTCGACCCGTGGCGCGCGGTGGCGACCCTGTTGCTGGCGGCGATCGCGCATGCCAGCGCGAACGTGATCAACGATTATTACGACGACCGCAATGGCGCCGATGCATCCAATACCGGCCGCATCTTTCCGTTCACCGGCGGCGCGCGCTTCATCCAGCAGCGGCGCGTCAGCGCGCGCGACACGCACCGCTATGCGCTGCTGCTGCTCGCGCTGGCCATCGCCGGCGGCTGCGGGCTCGCGCTGGCCAGCGGCCCGGGCCTGTTTGCGATCGGCGCTGCCGGGCTCGCGCTGGGCTGGTGCTATTCGGCGCCGCCGCTGCAACTGATGTCGCGCGGCCTTGGCGAGGTGGCGGTCGCGTTCGCGTGGTCGCTGATCGTGGTCGGCGCGGCCTATGTACAGTCCGGCCAGTTCAACGCGCAAGTGGCGCTGTGCTCGCTCAGCTACGGCCTGATGGCGGCCAACATCCTGATCGTGAACGGCTTCCCTGACGCCGCCTCGGATGCGCTGGTGGGCAAGCACACGCTGGTCGTGCGGCTGGGCCCGACGCGCGCGGCGCTGGCCTATGCGGCGCTCGCGCTCACCGCCCATGTCGGACTGGCTGCGCTCGCGCTGCTGTCGGCCGTTCCCACCGCGGCCGTCTGGGGACTGCTGTCGCTGCCGTTCTCGCTGACGGCCACGGTCATCCTCTGGGGCGAACGCGAGACCCCGCACCAGCTGCGCCCGGCGATCAAGCTGACCATCACCGCCGCGCTGCTGCACGGCGCGGCGCAGGCGACCGGCCTGCTGCTGATGCGATCCGGAGCGTTTTGACACAAGTCAACTTTTACCGGAAAGCAAATTGATACATTAAAAGTATCGATCCACCTTCCCGGTAAATCATGCTGACCAATATCCTTGTACCGACCGACGGTTCCGCCGACCTCGACGCACCGCTGCAGGCAGCGCTTGCGATTGCGAAAAAGACCGGCGGCAAGATCGTCGCGCTGACGGTTGCGAACGAATTGCCGGTCGATCCGTATGCGAATGCGATGCCCGCGAGCGAATGGGAAAAGTACGAAAAGTACCTGCGCGGCGAAGCGACCAGAAACCTGGTGGCGGTCACCGACGCCGCGCATGCCGCCGGCGTGCCCTGCGAGACCGTGGTCGAGCAGAGCGAGGACGCGGCGCGGAAGATCGTTGAAGTCGCCGACCGCATGCAGTGCGATGCGATCTTCATGGCGTCGCATCGCAAGAGCGCGCTGGAGAAGCTGTTCGTCGGCAGCGCGACGCAGAAGGTGCTCTCGCTCACGAATGTGCCGGTGATGGTGTTCCGTTGACGCGACTGCTGCGGCCGCTGTCGGTACCGGCGGCGCTGCTGGTGCTGGTGACAGTACCGCTGTTCGCTTTTTTTCCCGCCGGTTTCCCGTCCTGGCGCGCGGCGTCGCTCCTTGCCGCGTGGGCCGGCTACGGCCTGCTGCTGGCCAGCCTGCTGCTGATGCTGCGCGAGGTGCGCATCAGTCGCTGGCTCGGCGGCGTCGAGCACATGACGTTGTGGCATCACTATGCCGGCTTCGCCGCCTACCTGCTGCTGCTGTGCCATCCGGCGCTGCTGCTGATCGACGGCTGGCGGCATTCGGCGCAGGCAGGGCTTGCGGCGATCTGGCCGCAGCCGCCGGGCGCGGTCATCACCAGCGGCTGGATCGCGCTGCTGTGCATGATGGCCGGCCTGCTGGCGACTTTCCTCTACAAGCTGCCCTACCGGCTGTGGCGCCTGCTGCATGCGCTGCTCGGCGTGGCGGTGGTGATCGGCGGCGCGCACATCCTGCTCATCGATACCCGGCCGCTGGCGTGGATCCTGATGCTGCTGGCGGCGCTGGCGCTGGCGGTGCGCTTCCTGCGCATCGATGCGGGGCTGGCGGCAAAGCGCCATGAAGTCACGCAGGTCGTGCGCATCGCGCCGGACGTGGTCGAGGTGACGCTGACGCCATTGCTGCCGCCGGCACGGCCGGTGGCCGCAGGCGAGCTGGTGTTCGTCGGCTTCCGCTGGCGCACATGGTTCGGTCGCACCGGCGAATTCCATCCGTTCACCGTCAGCGGCACCGCGCCGGACGGCGCGCTGCGCATCGGCATCAAGGCGCTCGGCGCGCACACCGCGCAGCTGCAGCAGCTGCCGGTCGGCGTGCAGGCCGACGTGCAGGGACCGTACACCGGCTTCCTCAGCGAGCGCCCGGCCGCGCCGCAGCTGTGGATCGCCGCCGGCATCGGCATCACGCCCTTCGTGGCCGAACTGCGCTCGGCCACGCTGACGCAGCCGACGCTGCTGATCTACATCGCGCATTCGCGCGCGGATGCCGCCTATGTCGACGAGCTCGAGGCGCTGGCGCAGCGACAGCCGGCCTTGCAGCTGCAAGTCGTCCTGACCGGAGGAAAGCGGCCGGCGCTGGCCAGCCTGCTGCCCGCGGACAGCACGCTCTGCGAGCAGACCTGCTACCTGTGCGGACCACCCCTGCTGACCGAGCAATTCATCCGCGCGCTGCGCGCGCGCGGCGTACCCGACGATCGCATCCACTTTGAAAGGTTTGATTACCGATGACCAGGCGACTCTTCTTTTTCTCGACCGCGCTGTTCTGGGCGCTGGTGGCCGGCGTGACGACGAGCGCGCTGCTCGGCACGCCCGACGACGCGATCGCCGAAGGCCAGGCGGGCAAATCCCGCGTGATCGGCGCGGCCGAACTGGCCAAACATGCGTCAACCAAAGACTGCTGGATGGCGATCCGCGGCTCCGTGTACGACTTCACCGCGTACCTGCCGCAGCATCCGACCGCACCGGAGGTGATCAATGCCTGGTGCGGCAAGGAAGCGACCGAGGCCTACAACACCAAGGGCGTCGGCCGGCCGCACGGCAAGTACACCGACAAGATGCTGGACATGTACAAAATCGGCGAATTCCAGAAGAAGCCCTGACGCCGCGCTCAAGCTTTCGCGCCGGCTGTCGATTCATCGGGAAAACTCCCGACGCATGTGCCGGCCATGAACGCAAGAACGCCCTGGATGATCGCCCTGCTCGCCTGCCTGGCCGGCTGCGCCGGCTCGCAGGTGCGTGACCGCCTGCTGTGGCAGGCGGCAGGTCGCGCCAATGCAAAGGAAGCCCCGGCGGTCGACGGCCGGCAGGCTTTCCGCTTCGGCAATGGCGACCTGCTGGTCGGCACGTTCCGCAACGGCCAGGTGATCGGCCCTGCGACCGTGCTGTACGCCGACGGCAAGCGTTACGACGGCGAGTTCTTCGCCAACCGCATCCATGGCCAGGGCACGCTGCAGTTCCCCAACGGCGACCGCTACGACGGCGCGTTCGTCAATGGCCGCCGGCACGGCCAGGGCCGCTATCGCTTCGGCAGCGGCGGCTTCTACACCGGCAGCTTCGCGCACGACCAGATTTCCGGCAGCGGCAGCTTCGTCTACGCCAACGGCGACCGCTACCGCGGCCAGCTGCGCAACGGCAGCCACCACGGGCTCGGCCGGCTGGCCTTCGCCAACGGCCGCGCGCCGCTCGAAGGCCGCTGGGAAGACGGCCGCTTCGTCTGGCCGGAGCGCATCGCCGGCGACTGAGCGCGGCCGGCTACGCGCGCATCCAGAATCCGATCGCCGTCTCGCCCACATTGCCCTTCGCACGTTCCAGCCGTTGCAGCACGCGGCTGCGCGCCGACTCGGCCGCCAGTTGGCCGAGCAGCAAACGGTTCGAGCGGATCATCCGCGTAATGCGCAGGTGGTTGTGATCATAAGGCGCCAGCCAGTGGGTGCTGCGCGCGAGGAAGCCGAGGAACCAGTCGGTGGAGCGCTCGACATTCATCGTCGCCGGTGCGGACTTGTGGATCAGTTCGATCTCGGGCGGCTCGAGCACCGGCGCATCCGGCTGCGCGCCGCTGGGCTCGTCGAGCGGAAAGACCCACTGGATGAAATCGTGCGT
>JACCEB010733998.1_pt1 | contig 20991 bp, 17 predicted proteins | sample 7454761 | NCBI WGS metagenome assembly JACCEB01 (sample SAMN15323454, study PRJNA562643) | freshwater metagenome | isolation source: river surface water | place: USA:Blue River Watershed | collected 2017-08-18 | reverse complement strand
ATGATGACGCAAGCCGCTTGGCTATCGCTGATGCTTTTGACGCACTCCCACGCAGCATCTGCATCAGCAATATTATTAAACGACAGTTCTTTACCTTGTAATTGAGTGTAATGCGCAAGACTACCGGGGGGCGCTTTGATATCGCGATAGAAAGCAGCTGATTGATGCGGGTTCTCACCATAGCGCATTTCTTGTATACGTTCAAAGGCTAGGTGAAGTGTTTGTGGATATGGATTGCGCTTAGAGTGATCCTGTTGTTCATTTAGTGAGGACAGGTAATTTGCAATAGCACCATCGTATTGGGCAGTATGCGCAAATACTTTTTTGGCATAGGCAAGATTACTTGCATATGAAACCGTGTTTTGATTATTGCGCATCTCGTCTAGAACCGCGACGTAATCGGACGGAGATACAAGTACAGTGACATCCTGGTGATTTTTAGCGGCAGCACGTAACATCGCTGGCCCACCAATATCAATGTTCTCAACCGCCTCTTCAAAACTACAATCTGTTTTAGAAATAGTTTCAGTAAAGGGGTAAAGATTAATTACTAAGAGATCAATAGTATCAATACCATGCTCTTTAATGGCAGCCATATGCTCTTTGGAATCGCGACGCGCCAATAGCCCCCCATGAACCTTGGGGTGAAGTGTCTTTACCCGGCCATCGAGCATCTCAGGAAACCCTGTGAGCGATGCGACCTCGGTCACTGAAAGCCCTTTCTCAGCAAGTAATTTTGCTGTGCCGCCAGTCGAGATTAGCTTGACGCCTAGCTTGTTAAGGGCTTGGGCAAATTCAACAATGCCATTCTTATCGGAAACAGAAAGTAGGGCGGTACGAATCATAATTTAGATCAATCGATGCTCAAGAAGCTTTTTGCGTAAGGTATTACGATTAATTCCTAGGTAAGCAGCAGCCAGAGATTGATTTTGTTTTGCATGAGCCATGACAAGCTCCAGCATAGGTTTTTCCACCACACTTAAAACCATTTGATAAATATCGCTGGGTGGGGTTCCTTTAAGATCATCAAGGTAACGCTGCAGATTAAGCTCAATACATTCGGTTACGGGGTGTTTGTTTGTTGGCATAGATCTAAAACTTAAGCAGCTTCTAAAAAAAGGAGTTGATCGGAATGCAATTTCATTTCATCAAAGTAGTCATTTACCATTTTTAATTGGGTTTTACAGTCATCAGCGGTATTCATCAGATGCCGAAAGGCATGGGAATTACGCAAACCTTTGCAGTACCAGCCAATATGCTTTCGCGCTGTGCGTAAGCCTGTATATTCTCCATAGAATGCATAGTGATCTTGCAAATGTTCATTCATGATGCCTTGGATCTCTGCAATTTGAGGATTGGGTAATTTCTCCCCAGTGTTTAAATAATGATTAATCTCCCGAAATATCCAAGGTCTTCCTTGGGCAGCGCGGCCAATCATTAATGCATCAACACCGGTATATTCCAGAACCCATCTGGCTTTTTCTGGTGAAGTGATATCACCATTAGCAACCACAGGAATATCAATGGACTCTTTGACAGCACGAATGGTGTCGTACTCTGCTTCACCATGGTACAGATCTGCACGAGTTCTGCCATGAATCGTAAGCATCTGAATACCTGTATCCTCAGCAATTTTTGCGATTGAGAGAGCATTCTTGTGTTCTCGATCCCAGCCAGTCCTGATTTTGAGGGTAACTGGAACTGCATTTGGGCCGATACCAACTGCATTAACCACCGCCTCAATAATTTGCTGAACAAGGGGTTGATCTTTCAGTAGGGCTGAACCAGCGGCGACGTTACAGACTTTTTTGGCTGGACAGCCCATGTTGATATCAATAATTTGGGCACCGCCATCCACATTGAGTTTGGCGGCAGCAGCCATCATGCTAGGATCCGCACCAGCAATCTGAACGGCTATGGGTTTGAATTCACCGGTATGGTTAGCTCGCCGCTGTGTTTTCTCACTATTCCAAAGCATTGCATTGGAGGCGATCATTTCAGAGACGGCATAGCCAGCCCCTAGTTTCTTACAGAGTTGACGAAATGGTCGGTCTGTAACCCCTGCCATCGGTGCGACAAAAAGCGCATTGGCTAATTTGTGAGGACCGATTTGCATGCGTGTGGGGTTATTAATGAAATAGATCTATCACTTTATCACAAGCGAGTCTGTACTGCTTAATTTTTAAGCAATTAGATGTAGGAGGTTTAGCGACGACCAAACATCATTTGTTTGGCCAGTGCGGTTTTGATGGGCGGTAGCCACTGGAGGGCGCTTAATGCAAAACCGCGCGAGAGCTCTACTGGTAGTAATGGTGATGTAAATACCCTAGCTAAGAAGTCTGTGATGCCAATAGTTGCGCGTCGATCAACTACTCGACTTTTTGCATACTCTTGTAAGGTGCTTTCCACTGCATTACTGTGCAGCGAGAGTTCGATTGCTTTTTGATCTTTGAATAGTTCAGCCAGTTTTTCTGCAAGCAGATATGCGTCGCGTAAGCCGAGATTAAGACCTTGTCCAGCCACGGGATGAAGCGTTTGTGCAGCATTACCAATCCAAACCTCATTTCCCTCACATACCTCTTTACGATAGTTCAAACCTAAATCATAGAGACGGCGATTTGAAATGCTCTTAAATCCGCCAAGACGATGGCCAAAGCTATTCTGAAGTTCGGATAAGAACTCAGCTTCACTCAGTTCCAAGCGTCTTTTGCTGGCATCTGGCAAGCCACACCAAACTAAATTAAGAGTATTAAGTCCCAGGTGGCTTGGAAGAAGGGCTAATGGGCCCTCATGGGTAAAACGCTCCCAAGCCTGATGGGCAATTGCCTTTTCAACCTCAACTGTTCCAACGAGGGCAGATTGTTGATAATCGCGACCCGATTCGGTCCAATCTTGTTCTTTAAAAAGCCCACCCTCGGCATGGACTAAGCACGCTGTTTGAATTGGGGCTGCAGGCTCCGAAACAGCATGCTGCCAAACAAAATGAGAGGCATTCTTTTGGATAGCACGTAAGGTTTTTCGAAGTGACACATGAATATCTCTATAGCGGCTAATGTGACCTAAGGCTTCTTGTTTTAATTCTTCTCGGGTCATCAGCGCGCGCCCAAAATGACCGACTTGCGATACATGAATCTGATGAATTGCTGGGCAGTGATCGGGCCACGCATCGATTGTATCTAGTAGCAGTTTGCTGCCATGTGAAAGAGCGATGCCACGACCATCGCCCGCCTGTATGGTTTGATCATTCTCTGGGTTGCGATCTAAGAGAAGGAGGGATAAAGCCGGATTCTTTTGCAAAAGCCAAGCTGCGCAAGCTAAACCAACTGGCCCGCCTCCTCGGATAACAACTGCATACGATTTACTCATTGCAATAGATCTAGTTAGGAGCGAACAATTGCTTCGATCTCAAGAGGATCAACCGGAACTCCTCGAGAAATAAGCTCACAGCCCTGATCCGTTACTACAGCATCATCCTCAATCCGAATCCCAATGTTCCAAAATACTTTAGGCACGTCTTCTGCAGGACGAATATATAAACCAGGCTCAATTGTGAGCACCATATCTTTTTTGAGAACACGCCATGGTTTCTCTTGATGAGATTCAACAGCTACCTGAGGCTCGCGATAGGAACCAACATCATGGACATCCATGCCAAGCCAGTGACTTGTGCGGTGCATATAAAACCGTTTGTAAGCCCCTTGCTCGATTGCATTATCCAAACAGCCAACCTCGGTAAGCTTTATCAGCTTTTCATCGATTAGCCCTTGTGTAAGAACTCGAACTGCTGCATGGTGTGGATCCATAAAGGACTTACCAGGTCTAGTTTCTTGAACAGCAGCCTGTTGAGCGGCTAAGGTAATGTCGTATAAAGCACGCTGGCTAGCACTGTAGCGGCCATTAATGGGAAAGGTACGTGTGATATCTGAGGCATAGCTATTAAGCTCACAACCAGCATCAATTAAACAAAGATCGCCGTCGAGTAATTCAGCAGAACCGGCGCGGTGATGTAAGACGCACGCATTAGCACCAGCTGCAACAATACTGTTATAAGCTACGCTTTGCGCACCACGGTAACGAAACTCGTAGAGCAGTTCAGCCTCGAGTTGATACTCGCGCTTACCAGGTTTGCAAGAACGCATAGCCCGAATATGCGCTTGGGCAGAGATAGCCGCTGCTTGGCGCATGGTTTCAATTTCTTGAGGATCCTTAAATAAGCGCATCTCATGAAGTAATGCTTCAATATCATGAAAGATCTCGGGAGCATTAATACCTAGCCTTGCTTGTTGGCGCACTTGTCCCACCCATTCACGAATTTGATGATCAAGGCGTGCATTGCTAGCAAGACGGACGTAGATGGCAGCTTGATTGGCAAGAAACTCCGGAAGTTTTTGGTTGATTTCTTGATTGGGATAAGCCCTATCCAGATTGAGAATCTCAGGGGCAGCCTCAGGGCCCAAGCGAAAGCCATCCCAGATTTCACGTTCGAGATCTTTAGGGCGACAAAATAAATGGGTCTCGACACTTTCTTTCTGAACGAGCATAACCAGGGTTGCACCTGGTTCTTCGAAGCCGGTTAAATAGAAAAAATCACTGTCATGACGATAGGGAAAGTCGCTGTCCCGATTACGCGGCTTTTCTTCTGCAGTAGAAAGAATTACTACACCACTTCCTGTTTTGGCCACAATCGACTGAGCCAAACGCATGCGACGTTGATGGCATGCTGCAATGAGGGGATTGTGGGAAGACTGGCGATTCATAGTAGTGATCAGATTACGAATGATTAAGTTGTGCTAAACGTTCAGGACTTCCTACATCGTGCCACGAACCCAGATATTTTTCACCAGAAATACGATTATCTACCATTGCCTTTCGCAAAATAGGCGCTAGTTTGGCGCTTTGCCCCGGAGTAAGTCCTTGGAATAAGGAGTGGTGATAAATGCCAATTCCAGAAAAAGTCAGTTTTGAAGCAGTTATCCCCTCATATTCATTACCCCTGACCACCTCCCCATCGAGATAGAAATCTCCATTAGGATGCTGAGGTGGATTGGGTACCAAAATGAGATGGGCTAACAGCTGATTTTGACAGCGGAGTTGGGTGATTCGATCAATTAAATTCTTAATCGGAAAATTGGGGGCAAAGACATCGCTATTGATTACCAAGAAATAATCGTTTGCATTTAGAAGTGAAAGTGCTTTACAAATTCCGCCAGCTGTTTCAAGAGCAGTTTCCTCTCTTGAGTAATGAATCTGTAGACCGAATGACTCACCGGTGCCAAGGACCGCCTCAATTTGCTCTCCTAGCCAAGCATGATTGATGACAATATGTTCAATTCCAGCACGATGGAGTGCTTCGAGATGCCAAGCAAGCAGCGACTTTCCTTGGACTGATAGCAATGGTTTGGGAGTGGTATCGGTTAATGGCCGCATACGCTCACCACGACCAGCTGCTAGTAATAAGCAGGGAATGCGATTTTGGTCATGGACTAGACTCATGGCATTAATCGTTTAGCTACTTCTACTCGGTCAAGAATATGCATCAAGGGCTTTAAAGAGATATAGCGGCTAGCAACCCCTCTGACATATTTCAGTACTAGTGGAATATCTTTCAGGTAATTTTCTTTGCCGTCACGGTGATAAAGACGAGAAAAGATGCCCAGTATTTTAAGGTGGCGTTGTAAGCCCATCCACTCAAAATCACGATAAAAGTCGGCAAAGTCCTGGGGAACGCTAAGACCCGCTTTACGTGCTCTCTCCCAATAATCAATGAGAAAATCAATAACCTCCTCTTCAGGCCATTCAATATAGGCATCCCTCCAGAGAGAGACTGCATCATACGTAATCGGACCATATAAGGCATCCTGGAAATCTAAGATCCCAGGATTATTTTGATTCGTTAACATCAAATTACGTGAGTGATAATCGCGATGCACGTAGACCGGTGCTTGAGCTAAATTATTTTCTTTGATAAGGGTAAAAATAGTTTGGAGATCAGCTTGCTCATTTTGACTTAACTCAATCTGATAATGACGTTTGAGGTACCACTCATTAAACAAATCCATTTCTCGTTGGAGGGTAATTGCATCATATGGGGGTAGTACCCCGGGCTTACTTGCTAATTGCATTTTTATTAGCGCAGCACTGGCATCCTGATAGAGCTGCTTTGCATTCTTTACATCAAGCACATTGAGATACGTTTGTTTGCCCAAATCACTTAAGAGTAAAAATCCCTCACTTGAATTTTCCTCCAAGACGATGGGTACATTTAAGTCGGCATTCTTGAGTAATTTGGCAATCTGGATGAAGGGTCCCAATGCCTCTTTATCGGGAGGCGCATCCATCACAATTAGGGTGGAATGATTAGGGTGGGCGCATTCAAGCCGGAAATAACGACGAAAGCTGGCATCGGAGGAGGCAGGGGCCAAGGTCCTTGGTTTTAGACCCCATTGATCCTTCAAGCTTTCTAGCCAGGCATTGAGTTGGGCTATGCGGTTATTAGGCATGATCGATTCGTATAATAAGGCTGTCTGGATCCATGAGTCATTATCGCCGTCGCGCTGGCATTAGCGCCTATCTTCTATCCATAGAGACCCTACGCGCGATCCTGGGTCTTAGCTTATTGCTTTGTATTGCCTTACCCGCAGCTTCAGTCTTTGGACAAAATTTAGGCCCCGTAGTGAATGCAATCACTCCATTGCTGCCGTCACAGCAGCAAAATCAGACGCAGCAGCAACTCCAAAATCAAGCCCCAACCCCAATTGGGGAGGCACCTAGGCCTTTGGCAGTTGGTTCGGTACCAACCCCAACTTTGGTACCTAGTAGAGCGGAGGTAACCGTGCTCAAATTAGATGATCAATTGCGAGAAGGAAAGCCCATATCAGATGATCAGTCTCTAACATTTACCTTCAGTGACCAAATTGATGGTGTGGTTGATCGCGAGATGAAGTTAAAAGGGCGAGCACAAATTCGTCGTAATGCCACCATCATCAAAGCTGATGAAATTACCTATGATCCGGATACAGACATCGCGAATTTAATTGGTAATGCCCAATTGATTAAAGGTAATACTCAATTTTCAGGACCGCGAGCGCGTTTTAAAGTGGATGCGCGTCAAGGTGAAATGGATCAACCTAGTTACGAGTTGCGTGATGTTCGCGGTCGCGGTAAAGCGAGTAAATTGAGTATTCAGTCTGCTGATGTATTTGTTTTTGATAAAGCGCTTTACACGACGTGTAGCCCAGATAATCTTGATTGGTATTTCACAGCAAGTCGCATCGAAATTGATCAAGAACAAAAAGTGATGAAGGGGGAAGATGGCGTGATGCGCTTTTTTAATGTTCCCATCATGTACACCCCATACTTTAGTTTGCCCACCTCCAATCAACGTCGCTCGGGGTTACTGGCGCCGGTCATTGGGTATAACTCAAATAATGGCCTAGATATTTCTCAGCCTTACTATGTCAATATTGCCCCCAACCGAGATCTCACGATCACGCCGCGTTATATGAATCACCGCGGTACTCTGCTAGGTGGTGATTTTCGTTATATCGATCCAAAGTATTCAGGCACTTTAAGTGGGCAGTTTTTAAACTACGACAAAATTTTGGGGCGCGATCGTTGGAAATACGATTGGCAGCAAAGACAGCTTCTTGGGCGTTCTTGGAATGGTTATGCCAACGTTAGTAAGGTCTCAGATAATTTATATCCAATCGATTTTTCCTACGGCATCGCTGGGGCTGTTACCAATCAATTTCGACAAGAAGTGGGAACTAACTACGGTGGCATTAAGAACTGGAATTTCACAGCACGTGCGCTGACTTTCCAAACTTTGCAACCTGACCCAACAGCAACCGTTCAATCACCATACAACATCCTGCCGCAGATCGCTGCAAACTACAGTAATCGAGGTAATTTAAATACCCCAGGCTCATATGCGGGTTCCTTTGGGAGGGGGCCAGATTTGAAGTTTGGAGCAGACTTCACTCGCTTTTCTTACAATACCAACAATTTATATGCCCCTTCATCGGGATTGCCTCAGGGCGGAGCTTTTAGCCAAGCTGATCGCACTGTAATACGCGGTAGCGTTGCAATGCCTACCATTACACCTGGTTACTATGTAAAACCAAAGTTGAGCTTTCAGGCCAATCAGTATTCAGCTTCCTTATCAAATAGCGTTTTATATCAACCAAACCAATCCCTCAATCAACCTGTACAGGGTTTTGCTTTACCAACTTTTAGTTTAGATTCTGGCCTTGCCTTTGAGCGCGAGGCTGCTGAGATGAAATGGTTTTTTGGTCGAGACATGCTGGTTACCATGGAGCCCCGTGCTTTTTATGTATTCACGCCGTTTCAAAGTCAGGCTCAAACACCACTCTTTGATACCGCTGATGCAGGTTTTGGTGTCACACAGATCTTTAGTGAAAATACCTTTGTTGGTAATGACCGTATAGCCGATAGCAATAAATTAACCACAGGCTTAACAAGTCGGATTCTCGAGAGTAATACTGGGGCTGAGCGTGCTACGGTGACCTTGGCTCAGCGCCAAGATTTTACAGGTCAGCGCGTTGGATTAAATGGCACGATTGCAAATCCAACTCGCTACTCCGATACCTTGGGAGCTAGTACAGTTCGTTTAATGGGAAATTTTAATGTTGATTTATTTGGCCAATACAATACGCAACTCAATCGTTTTGTACAAAGTAGCGTCGGTGCCGGTTGGCGACCAACGCCAGGCCGTAGCCTGAATTTTGCCTATCGTAACGTCTGGAATCCACCAACAGATGGCACAAATTCTGGAATTACACAAACGGATCAATACAACGCCTTTGGTGAATGACCTGTATTTAAAAAATATCGTTTATTAGGTCGCTGGGGCTACGACGCGCTCACTGCAAAGACCTTAAATACTCTAGTGGGATTACAGTACGACGAGGATTGTTGGACGGCTCGCTTCGCGTATTCGCAGGCTCGCAATACCTCGCAGATCACCACCACTCAAGTCCTTTTTCAATTAGAATTTAGAGGTTTTGGAAGCGTTGGAAATAACCCCGTAGACGTAATGCGCCTCAATGTTCCTGGTTACCAACCTGTTGCCAAGCCCCTGCCACCATCACCTTTCGAAAATTATCAATAATGGCAGTACCCAGCTTTAGATGCTTTTTTACAGCCTTTCGATGGCTGCCGATTGATGCGGTAGTGATATCTTTATTCCTAAGCCATGATTTACAGGCTCAAGCCAACCCCCAAGCTAACGAAGTTAAGATTAGAAACATTGATGGGGTCGTTGCTGTTGTAAATACTGGAGTTGTGACACGTAAAGAGATTGATGATCGTATTGCCACTTTGCAAAAACAGCCCCCTGCTGGTGGAAAAAAATTACCAGAGGGCGAGGAGTTGCGTAAACAAGTTTTGGAAAATCTTATTCTGGAAAAAATACAAATTCAAGAAGCTGAGCAAACCGGCTTGGCAGTTAGTAATAAAGAGCTCAACAAAATTATTGAAGATATTGCTACGCGTAATAAATTAGCCATGACTGAGTTTAGAGAGGCAATTACAAAGTCTGGTATGAGTTTCGAACGTTATCAGGAATTGTTACGTCAAGATGTGATGAAGTCTCGTTTGCGCGAACGGGAAGTAGATTCTCAAATAAAAATCTCTGATGCTGAAATTGACAATTTTATTGTTGAACAAATGCAGCGTCGCGGAACTGATTCATCAGCATCCCGTGCCTCTGGCCCTGAAGAGATAGCGGTCGCACAAATTTTTATTCCAGTGGAAGAGGGCGCGGGCCCTAGTGCACAGGCTGAAGCCAGAAAAAAGGCTGAGGCAATCCTCAAAGAAGCACGCGGTGACGTAGACTTCATGCAGTTAGGTGCGCAAGTCAATAAAGAAAACCCAAAAATTAAGTTTCAAGACTTAGGCTATCGAACGCAAGATCGTTTACCGCAAATTTTTACTGAGGCAGTTCGCAATTTGGGTTCTGGACAAGTTGCTCCATCCGTCATCCGGAGTCCAGCAGGTTTTCATGTGCTCAAAGTCATGGATCGACGTTCTGCAGGCACGGGCGCACGTTCAGCAAGTAATAGCAATGCTGGTGATGCTACACCGCAAAACATGATGGTTACGCAGACATTAGCTCGCCATATATTGATTCGTCAACGCCAGGGTTTGCAAGATGCTGATGTAGAGCGTCGCCTGCAAGGCTACCGAGATCAGATACGCGCAAAGACAGCTGATTTCGAGTCTCTGGCTAAAAAGTTCTCGGAGGACGGTTCAGCACAAAATGGGGGTGTACTGGGTTGGATGGGACCTGGTGATCTTGTGCCTCCTTTTGAGATTGCGATGAACCGTTTACAGATTGGCGAAGTAAGTGAGCCAGTGAAAACCGAGTTTGGCTGGCATTTAATTCAAGTTCTTGAACGTCGTGATGCACAATTAACGGTTGAGAAACAGCGTGAGTTTGCCCGCGCAGCAATTCGGGAGCGTAAATTTGAGCAAGCGTATCAAGATTGGTTAAGGCAATTACGTGATACTGCCACCGTCAAAATTTTGAATCTGGATGAGCAGTATCGTTAAATTAGCAATTAGCACGGGAGAGCCTGCTGGTATTGGCCCAGAGGTTTCTGTTGCGGCCGCAAATGCGTTTGTTAGCAACAATCCCCAAGTTGAGATAACTCTGTATGGCGATCAAGGTTTATTACAAAGCCAATCACCATTACCTCAGATCAAAATTGCGCACATACCACTTCTTAAGCCAAATCAGTTTGGTCACCTCAATGCAGATAATGCGCCCTATGTACTCTCAGTCATTGGTGAAGCAAGCAGGGCATGTCGATCTGGAGAGCAACATGCGTTGGTAACAGCCCCAGTTCAAAAAAGCATTTTGAATTTGCCCACACGACGCTTCATGGGCCATACGGAATTCTTAGCCGAGTTAGATGGCAAAGAGCGGGTAGTCATGATGCTATGTGGTGATATTTCAACACGATGGAGTGGTTTACAGCAACCACTAGCTCTTCGAGTTGCCTTGGCAACAACGCATTTGCCAGTCCAAAAGGTTTCTGAATCTATTCAATACGAACCCCTATTACAAACCTTGCGAATTATGCAAAGTGATTTGCAAAAACGTTTTGGTATTGCGCAGCCTAAAATCATGGTTACCGGTTTGAATCCACATGCTGGTGAAAATGGACATCTAGGGCAAGAGGAGGTCGAGGCAATTATCCCAGCTATTAAGACTGCTCAAAATGAGGGTATTCTTGCTTCAGGCCCCTATTCAGCCGATACCTTATTTAACCCTGTACATTTGCAGGGTACTGATGCGGTATTAGCTATGTATCACGATCAAGGTTTGGCGCCTTTTAAATTTGCCACCTTTACTCAAGGTGTTAATGTCACCCTGGGACTGTCTTATATTCGTACGTCAGTCGATCATGGTACAGCCTTGGATATTGCGGGTCAGGGTAAAGCTGATTGGCACAGTATGTTTGCAGCGCTTACTTTGGCCAAAGAACTTGCTTGTAGGCAGTTGGGTCTTAATGCATCGCGCTCGTAAACGATTTGGACAGAACTTTCTGACCGATGGCGGTGTTATTTCGGGGATTGTGCGTGCCCTTGCGCCAGACCCCGGTATGCATCTTATAGAAATCGGCCCTGGTTTGGGAGCGCTCACACTGCCATTGTTAGGTCAGGTAAATCATTTGGATGTTCTTGAAATCGATCGTGATTTAATCACCTATTGGCAGGATCAAAAGCAATTACATTCATTGACTGGATTAAACATTATCGAGGGTGATGCCCTTGAGTTTGACTTTATTTCTTGGACAAAACAGGGCAAGGATGCTAAGCAACGCACTTGCATCATCGGGAATTTACCTTATAACATTTCGTCGCCCTTACTCTTTCACTTAATTGCTGCAGCACCATGGGTAGATGAGCAGGTCTTCATGTTGCAGGCTGAGGTAATTGATCGAATTACGGCAGCTGCGGGAGATTCGGAGTACAGTCGTTTGTCGGTGATGCTACAAGCACGTTATCACGTCGAACAAATCATGGATGTACCGCCAGAGGCATTTGAGCCTAAACCAAAAGTCAATTCAGCGGTTGTTCGCATGATCCCGCGTCAGGACTTTGATTTGAGTGATTTGGAGTGGGATGCTTTGAGTAAGTTAGTCGCTATGGCCTTTGCCCAGCGACGTAAGATGCTCAGGAGTAATTTACAGACATTACAGATGGATTTGGGACTATCAGAGGCAGAATTGACTGCTAGAGCTCAGGAGATCCCCGTCAATCGTTACATCGAGTGGGCGAAGACCTTAGCAAACCCACCACTAAAACATTAGTGAGATTTGTAAGAGCCAGGATCAATGCGTCGCATTTCACCCTCAATCCATGATTCAACCTCTGTATGTAATTGATCACCCGATTTTCCTTGCGAAGAGATAGCGGGACCAATTGATACGGTAATGAGACCAGGGTACTTCAAGAAACTATTTCGTGGCCAGCAATGACCAGCATCGTGAGCAACTGGCAACACCATTGCCTCTGTCAGGCCGGCTAAGCGAGCACCACCCTTGCGATATGGTTTATGAGAGCCAATGGGCGTTCGCGTCCCTTCAGGAAACAAAATAATCCATTTGCCTGCTTTTAAACGGGCTCTACCTTGATTGGTTACTGAGATTGCAGAACTCTCTTTAGCAGAGCGATTAATGTGAATCATATTTAGTAGCGCCATGACCCAACCAAAAAACGGGATCCATAAGAGCTCTCGCTTAAATACGTAACAAAGATCTTTAGGAAATATATTTAAGTACGCAATTGTTTCCCAAGCAGACTGGTGCTTACTTAGAATTACAACGGGTTGATCAAGGACCGCATTGACATATTCCATTCCTAAGACTTGATAACGGACATGACAAAAGAGTTGCAAGAAGTAAATGATACTTTTACCCCAAAACTGAATTACCTGATAACGCTGATGTTCCTTGAGGAAGGGAAAGCTTACTAAACAAATAATGGCATACGGGGGTGTATAGATGATGAGGCTTAGAAAGAATAAGAGAGAGCGAAACCAAATCATGATTGCGACAAGACGCATTGAGCAAAAGCCATTAGGTTGGCATGAGTGATGGTACCTACGGGTAACTCTTCTTGTTTAACGTTTTTACCTTTGCCGGTTAGCACAAGATGGGGAGTAGCTCCTAAGATTGTTCCTGCCAATAGATCCCGTAAAGAATCGCCTACGATAGGAATATTTTTTAAGGGGAGTTCTTGCGTAATGCGATCCTTAAGATACCGTGAGGCAATCTCTCGCATGAGACCCGGCTTTGGTTTACGGCATTCGCATTGATCTTCATCTACGTGGGGACAAAAGAAAATACTGTCGATTTTGCCTCCCAGAGGTTTGAGTAAATCCATCATCTTTTGATGCATGGCATGTAATTCTGAGATGGAGTAATACCCTCGATTAATTCCAGATTGGTTGGTGGCAACTGTTAAAACATAGCCAGCTTGGGAAAGTAGCGCGATTGCTTCTAAGCTCTGCGGAATCGGAATCCACTCATCTACGGATTTCACATAATCATCGCGATCCTCGTTGATCACACCATCGCGATCTAAAATAATGAGCTTATTCGCTAATTGACTCACGCCAGTTTGCCAATATCGGCTACTAGGTTCATCTTTTGATGCAATTGATTTAAAAGGGCAATTCGGTTCTGGCGTAATTGTGGATCATCATCCATGACCATGACATCTGCAAAAAATTGATCGATTGGTTGGCTAAGCGCTACCAGGCTTTGTAATAAACCCATAAACTCTTGGTTCTGCCATTGCTGTCTCAATTTTGGACTGAGCGCTTCTAAAGTTTTATAAAGATTAGCTTCAGCTGGAAGGCGCAAGAGTGGGAGCTGTACCTTTTCGGGTAAATCACCCTCGATCTTTTTAAGAATATTACTAATGCGTTTATTAGCAGCAGATAATTGGGCTGCTTCAGGGTATTGAGTAAAGCCACGAATGGCGTGCAAACGTTTGGGTAAATCATTAAGCTTACCCGGGTTCATGCTCAAGACCGAATCAATTTCAGCAGTACTAAATGGGATGTTTTCAGCTGATTGGTCTTTTAGATAAGCTTTTAGTCGCTCAAGAATAAATTGATAAATCGCTTCTTCATCAAGCTCATTTTTGAGCTGAAAGCTTGTAAATTGTTTTTTGGCTAATGTAATTAGCTTTTTGATGTCTAAAGCAAGATTCTTCTCAATAAGAAGCCGGCAGATCCCTAGCGCATGACGACGTAAGGCAAATGGATCTTTGTCACCAGTTGGCGCTAGACCAACGCCCCAAATACCTACGATTGTTTCTAATTTGTCTGCAATGGCTAGAGCAGTACCCGTCAGCGTATGCGGTAAGGTATCACCAGCAAAGCGGGGTAAGTAGTGTTCATAGCAAGCCGCGGCGACATCTGGATGCTCGCGGTCGGCGAGGGCGTAATATTGGCCCATCACCCCTTGCAGCTCAGGAAACTCACCAACCATATCGCTGAGTAAATCTGTTTTAGCGAGTTCAGCAGCACGACTCACAATTTTTGGATCGATTGCAACCCCAGTTACTTTTAGATCCTTGGCAATATCATTTGCAAGCGTACGAATTCGCTCCATACGTTGTAATTGGTTGCCCAATTGGTTGTGATAAACCACTTTAGCGAGATCAGGAATGCGGGACTCCAAGGAGCGTTTTTGATCTTGTTGATAGAAAAAACGAGCATCTGCTAGACGTGGACGAATAACGCGTTCATTCCCAGAAATAATAGCCTCAGGTTGATTAGTCACAATATTCGAAACAATCAAAAATCGATTGTTTAGCTTGCCATTTGCATCAGTAAGGGCAAAGTATTTTTGGTTAGTTTGCATGGTCAAAATGAGGCATTCTTGAGGAACATTTAAAAACTCTGCATCAAACTGGCAAACATAGATTGCAGGGTACTCTACGAGGGCGGTCACCTCATCCAGAAGTGCGTCTGGCATAAGTACCTTATCCGTATTGGCCGCTTTCTCTAACTCTCTTTTAATCCATTCGCGGCGCTTATCAAAAGATGCAATGACCTTACCGTCTTGTTCTAATTGACGTTCATAATCGCTTGCATTCTGAATTGCAATCGGACTGGCCGACATAAAGCGATGCCCTTCTGTAGTATTACTTGCCGCAATACCTAAAGCGGTAACTGGCAGAATATGAGAACCATGAATGGCGAGGATGCGATGGACAGGCCTAGCGAATTCTACATCTTGAACTGCTCCGCTTGGAGTAGTAATTTGATAATGCATCATCTTGGCAATTGGTAGCTGCTTAATTGCTTCTTCAATTACCCCTTGGAGACTAGAACTAAGACTTGCACCCTTGGCAAGGATATTGAGATAAAGGGCCTGATTTTTGCCTTCCCCACTTTTTTCAAGCTGGTCAATTGGGGTGTCGGCATAACCAAGACTTGCAAGCTTCTTTTGCAGAGGAGCGCTTGGCTGGCCGTCTTTATCAAAGGCAATGGAGGTGGGCAACAGTTTCTCACGCACGGGATGATCGGGCGCCTGCTCAAAAACCTCAGTAATGAGTACCGCAAGACGTCTTGGGCTGGCAAAGGATTGCATACTTGCCCCGCCCCCCAGCAGATGATCGTGATTTAGACTTTGGTAAATCGATTGTGCAAAGGATTCACCTAAACGCTTGAGTGATCTCGGCGGCAACTCTTCCGTAAAGAGCTCAACTAATAAGGCAGCATGTTTCATGGTGTATAAATGGATTAATCCGTTTTCTTCTGCAGCATGGGGAAGCCCAGTTGTTCTCGAGAATCGAGATACGCTTGAGCTACTGAGCGAGACAGATTGCGAATGCGACCAATATAAGCAGCACGTTCCGTTACAGAAATAGCACCCCGAGCATCCAGTAAATTAAATGTATGGGCAGCCTTAAGAACCATCTCGTACGCAGGTAATGCGAGGGAAAGCCCCATTAAGCGTTTAGCTTCGCTTTCATAATTACTGAAGCTGGTAAAAAGCATTTCAGTATTGGAGTGTTCAAAGTTATAGCGCGACTGCTCAACCTCATTTTGGTGATAAATATCTCCGTATGAAACACCATCTGTCCAGACCAAATCAAAAACGTTTGAGCAATTTTGTAAATACATTGCCAATCGCTCAATTCCATAGGTGATCTCACCAAGTACGGGTTTGCAATCAAGCCCACCGACTTGCTGAAAGTAGGTGAATTGGGTAACTTCCATACCATTTAACCAAACTTCCCAACCCAAACCCCAGGCACCCAGAGTTGGGTTTTCCCAATCATCTTCTACAAAGCGAATATCGTTTTGATGAAGATCGAGCCCCAAGGCTCGCAGTGACCCTAGATATAAATCTAAGATATTTTCAGGAGCTGGTTTAAGGACAACCTGATATTGATAGTAATGTTGTAGACGGTTCGGGTTCTCGCCATAACGCCCATCTTTTGGCCGACGCGATGGTTGCACATAGGCTGCCTTCCATGGCTCAGGACCAATAGCGCGTAAAAAGGTTGCCGTGTGCGAGGTGCCAGCACCGACTTCTAAGTCAATTGGCTGTAACAGGACGCAACCCTGTTGATCCCAATAGTCTTGAAGCTTAAGAATTATTTGCTGAAACGTTAGCATGCCAAGTCAAAAAATTTTGTATTTGCTTTATTAAGACCTTGATTTTACTCGGCAAAGAGTGATTGGGCCAAAATGGGCGCTTCTTACTTTCGGGCCCGAATAAATGCAACTAGCAAAACCAATAGGGAAAAAATCAGAATTGGCCAGTTTCCCCAAATCACATACGGTGTCTTGCCTGTAAAGGGCTGAACTGTTGCAGATAGCTCCCCTTGGACAAATTGATCAAGTTGTGCCTGAATCTTACCCCGATGATCAATGATGGCAGTAATTCCAGTATTCGTCGCTCGCAAACTGGGTAGCCCAGTTTCGATTGAGCGTAATTGCGATAAACGTAATTGTTGCATCGGTGCTTGAGATTGTCCAAACCATGCCAAGTTGGTGACATTGATTAAAAGATTGACAGGGTCTTGGCTCTGACGAAGGCGACTGGCAATTTCATTGCCAAAAATATCTTCATAGCAAATTGAGATGGCGGCATACCGTGCTTTGCTGGCATCTTGATTTTTTCCTAGTACCGCAAACGGCGGCTGGGTGATTGAGCCGCGTGCAAAATTACTCATTGGTACCTTAAAAGCATCAACAAACCACTGAAAGCCTGGGGGAATAAATTCTCCAAATGGAACAAGATGATATTTATCGTAGTGGTAGGGTGCTTGATCTTTGGTAAATCCACTCACTCGATTGGAGTACTGAAAATTATTACCACTTTGCGGAATTTTTCCAATGAGCCCAAGCAAGACTTGGCTGCCAGATTGATTGCTAAAGTCCTGAATCGTTTTAAGAGATTGATCGGGTAAATCAGGCTCGGGCCAGGGAAACGCAGTCTCTGGAACAATAATTAGATCAGCAGGCGATTTAATAATTGCATTACGATAAAAATCAATCTGCCGCATAATTTCTTTGGGATTAAATTTCAGGCTTTGCTCAAAATTTCCCTGAATTAATCGAACGGAAATTGGCTCGCCAATGGGCGAGGTGAACTGCCACAGCCCCATTACTTGGGTAAAAGCAATGACAACAAGCGCGCCCAATGTATTACGAATTCTTAAGAAACTAATCTGCCATGAGGCCCATACGAGTAAGAAAGTACCACCAAGACTGCCGAAATAGGGTGCAATAGTTGCGAAGGGTCCATGCACTTGTGATTCTGCCAAGCCCATCCATGGAAATCCAGTAAATAATTGCCCACGCAGGTATTCCGCCATCACCCAGGCAGCTGGTAGCCCGAGTGAGCGCCAAAAAGGATTGGAAATAAAAAAACCTAAGCCAATGGCTAATCCAAAATAAATTGCCATAAGGCTTGCTAAGGCAAAAACAGCAAATGTGGATAGTAAGGATGAAATACCACCCACATCATGAAGACTAATATAAATCCACCACAAGGCAAGAATGAAATACCCGAGACCAAAGACCAAGCCCTGATTAAAAAGCGCGACAAAATTATTGTTTGCTGATTTACTAATCAGCCGCCAAACATAGGCCAACACAATTAATTGAATGTAGCCGCAATACGGCAGTTCACTCGCGACCGCAAGTAATAGTCCGGCGAAAAGAAGTAAAGCAAGGCGAATCAGAGAATTGGCTCTGATAGGAATTGCCGACAATTAAGCCTCAGCCGGGCTGTTTGGATTGATATTAATGCGCCGCATCAGCAAGAAATGTACTTGACGAGGATCGGCTCGTTGAACCTCGAATTCAAACTCTTTGATACGAACCCGTTCGCCAAATTTTGGAACACGACCAAGATGTTGGATCACTAAGCCAGCTACTGTCTCAATGTCATCGTCCTCAAACTGAGTATTTAAGACCTCATTTAATTGCTCTAGTTCAGTCATCCCTTTAATTCGATAGTCACCATTTTTTAGGACTGTAATATTATCGGCATCTTCATCAATATCATGTTCATCTTCGATGTCACCCACAATTTGCTCAATCACGTCTTCAATAGTGATCATGCCAGCAACACCGCTATATTCATCTACTACGATCGCAAGATGATTACGATTATTACGAAAGTCTTTTAATAAGACACTTAATCGTTTTGATTCAGGAATAAATACGGCAGGACGTAACCAATCGCGGATTTGAAAATCTTTTTCTGTGAAATGACGTAACAAGTCTTTTGCTAAAAGAATACCAATTACTTGATCTCGATTTCCCTCAAAGACCGGGAAACGCGAGTGTCCAGTTTTCACGACATCAGCAATGATTTGAGATAAGGGTGTGTTAACATCAATCCAATCAATCTGTGCTCGTGGGAGCAAAATATCGCGTGCAGATAACTCGCCCACCTGAAATACGCCCTCAATCATCGAAAGGGCGTCAGCATCCATCAGACCATCAATTTGCGCTTCCCGCAAAGTTTCAATTAGTTCTTTGCGTTGAGCTTTTGGATCAGACGATTTGTCAGAGAAAAACGCACTGAGACGATCAATCAGACTAGTAGACATAGATTAAGCAATAGCATAAAACATTTTTATGACAGACCTAAGAAGATAAGGTTGTTAATAGGGGTTCGCAAAACCAAGTGAGTCGAGTAACTTTATTTCAAGGTCTTCCATTTTCTTGGCCTGGCCGGCATTTAGATGATCATAGCCTTGCGCATGCAGACAGCCATGAACTAGTAGATGAGCTAAATGCGCTTTGAGTGTTTTACCTTGCTCTTTTGCTTCTTGTCGAATAATAGGTAAACATAAAACGATATCCGCATCGATAGGCTCACCTTTGCCATGATAAGGAAAAGTAAGAACATTGGTCGGCTTATCAAAACCCCGAAAGAAAAGATTTAAATCATGTGCTTCAGCTTTATTAATGAACCGGACTGTAATTTGCGCTGATTTATTAAAACACGCACTCGCCCATTGCCCGAGTTCTTTGTGCGAGCTTAGTCCAGCAATTTGCTTTTGCAGGGCAGGGCTTGCGTATTGCACATCGATCGAAACGAGTTTATTCATAAATTAGTTTTATACCAGTGCGTTAGCAAGTTCGCCGCGCAAAGTATGTTTGAGCACCTCAGTGACCCGAGCGTCAACCATCTCTCCAATCCAATCATCGGTTTGGGGATGATTGGCGTCAGATGGTGGAATCAGAATATTAATCACGCGGTTATTTTCAGTTCGACCCAAAAGGTGCGCATTATCCCGAGTAAAACCTTCAATAAGAACACGCTCGGTTAAGCCTAACATTGATTGACTCACTGTAAGCGCTTGTGCATCAATCTGAGCAATGAGGCGTTGTAAGCGTTTGAGTTTGATCTCATAGGGGGTGCCATCGACTAAATTCGCAGCGGGGGTTCCCGGGCGGGGGCTAAATATAAAGGAGTAGCTATTATCAAAATTGAGCTCAACCACCATTTCCATTAACTTTTCAAAGTCAGCATCGGTCTCACCCGGAAAGCCCACAATAAAGTCACTGGACAGGGATAGATTAGGACGAACCATGCGCATTTTGCGAATGATGCTTTTGAACTCGAGTGCCGTGTAGCCTCGTTTCATGGCAGACAAGATGGTGTCAGAGGCATGTTGAACTGGTAAATGCAAATGACTAACCAATTGAGGTACTTTGTCATAAACCTCGATAAGTCTTTGGGTAAATTCCTTCGGGTGGCTCGTGGTGAAGCGAATCCGATCGAGTCCAGGGATTTCTGACATGTATTCAAGCAGCAAGGCAAAGTCGGCAATTTCAGAGGTATTGCCCATTACACCGCGATAGGCGTTAACGTTTTGCCCTAATAAAGTAATTTCTTTAACACCTTGTTCGGTGAGACCGACTATTTCAGTAAGGACATCTTCAAAGGGGCGCGATACTTCTTCGCCCCGTGTATATGGAACCACACAATAGCTACAGTACTTAGAGCAGCCCTCCATAATCGACACAAAGGCTGATCCTCGCGTTTGTCTTGAGCGCGGCAGATGGTCAAATTTTTCAATCTCTGGAAATGAAATATCAACCTGCGATTTACCGGTCTCCAATCTTTTGGAGATGAGATCAGGTAAACGGTGCAAGGTTTGTGGGCCAAAAACAAAATCCACATGGGGTGCACGGTTCACTATCTGCTTACCCTCTTGACTAGCTACGCAACCACCAACTCCAATAAGTAAATTCGGATTATTGAGTTTGAGCTCTCGCAGCCGCCCTAAGTCAGAGAAAACCTTATCCTGAGCTTTCTCACGAATAGAGCAAGTGTTGAGCAAAATGACATCGGCTTCCTCGATATCGTTTGTATTACTCATTCCGTCGGAAGCATGCAGTACGTCGGCCATTTTTTCCGAATCGTACTCATTCATTTGACAACCAAATGTCTTGATATAAAGCTTTTTCAT
>JACCEB010812479.1_pt1 | contig 21001 bp, 16 predicted proteins | sample 7454761 | NCBI WGS metagenome assembly JACCEB01 (sample SAMN15323454, study PRJNA562643) | freshwater metagenome | isolation source: river surface water | place: USA:Blue River Watershed | collected 2017-08-18 | reverse complement strand
AGGTATCTACTTTGCCATGATCACTTTGGCACTTGCCCACGTGATTTACTTCTTGGCAACACAAGTCCCTTTTACTAATGGTGAGGATGGTATTCAAGGGGTGCCACGCGGTAAATTTTTGGGTCTTGTTGATTTATCAAGCTCGACCCATATGTATTACTTTGCCTTGGTTGTTTTCATCCTGGCATTTTTCATGATTAAGCGTATTGTCAGCTCTCCATTTGGTCAGGTGATGAAATCCATTCGCGAGAATGAGCCCCGTGCGATATCGCTGGGTTACGACGTGAATCGCTATAAATTAATCGCATTCACTCTGTCGGCCGGTTTGGCAGGACTAGGCGGCGGCTTAAAGAGTTTGGTCTTGCAATTGGCGTCTCTATCCGATGTATTCTGGCACACCTCCGGAGAGGCGGTATTGATGACTATTTTGGGTGGGATTGGTACCTTATGGGGCCCTGTAGCGGGAGCAGCCATCATTATTAATTTACAAAATTATTTAGCTAATTTAGGCGGTTGGAGCACGATTGCTACAGGCGCTATTTTTGTGATTTGTGTTTTGGCATTTAGACGAGGCATTGTCGGCGAGATTGCTTACCGCCTGAAAATTAAGCTCTAAGCTTTCTGCAGAACCCATCCTCTATGCCACAACATTCTATTGGTCATAAGCTGGGAGAGGAATTTAAGAAAATTCTGACCCTCTTTATTTATTTTTCCATTTGGTTTAGCGCTTTAGTATTTTTAAGCTACTCGATCTTACGAAAAGATGAAATTCCTTATGCGCCACTAAGCTTGGCTTTAATTAAAGCCTTGCTGTGCGCAAAATTTATGTTGCTCGGTCAAGCTATTTACCCCATTCAAGTTAAATCAAATCAGGCAATCATCTGGCAAATACTTCCTCGGTCCCTCGTCTATTTGTTGGTTGTTGTTCTGATGAGTGCTTTTGAGTCAGGGGTAGAGGGCTTGATTCATCACAAGGGCTTCATCACCTCCTTGGCTAATTTTGGTAATGGTGACCCTCTGCACATTCTTGCACTTGCCCTAATTTATTGGCTGATTCTTATGCCATACCTGACTTTTATGTCACTAAAGTTAGTTGTTGGCGATCAAGAAATGAAGCGCATTTTCTTGGGATAAGGATTAATGCAATTCCAGAAGATTAGCGTATTGCGCCTTCTCAGCAAAATCGGCATTAGCCTCCTTGTAGCGGCTACCATTTTTTGGATTGTTGGTATAACTTTGGCGCCCTCGTGGATTAAAAAATCTTTAGAGGAATATAGTCAAAAGGTAGGCTATCAGATTGCCCTTCAAGGTATCCAGGTCAAGCCTTTTGCCCTTAGAGTTGAATTGCAAGGCCTCAAACTCAGGGAGATAAAAGGTAAGGAATTATTTTCATTAGAGCGGGGCATGGTGAGCCTTAACTGGGGCAGGTTAGTGTTGGGGCAGATTGGTATCCAAGCGATTGAGTTAGATGGCCCAGCTATTCTGTTGGAGAGGGATGCCAAAGAGAATGCACAGTGGAACTGGTATGAGTTTATTGAAAAAGTCAGCTTAAATCCAAAAGATACACTTCGTACAAAAACAAAAGCTCCTAAAGTATTCATTGAGCATTTTGCAATTCGTGGTGCACATTTAAAGATTAATGATGGGCAATCAAAATTCTCTGATGATCTGGGACCTTTCTCGCTTGAGCTCAAAAAATTAAGTAATTACTCCAGCAAAGATGATGAACCAGGACTTGAAGGTTTATACGAGCTTGATTTAGGTAAGGTGGATTTATTAATCCCTTCGCTCAATAAGATGCTCATTTTTCAGAGGGTGCGTGCAGCGGGCGGTATATCAAGCCCCGACCCCGACACCCTCGACGCCAAGTTAAACCTCAAGTTAGATGATGGAGAGTTGCAATTTGTTTTATCTCTTCAGCCCAAACTCGATCAATTATTAATTGAGACTACCGTCACCAATCTTTCTATTGCCCCAGTAGTTACTTTATTGCCTGCCAATAGTCCCCTCAATGCAACGAGCGGGGTGATGAATGGCAAGCTACAGTATCAGTCACGCAATCAGCTTTGGTCTACGACCGGTGATTTACAGTTACGGGATGTAGAGGTCACTGAAGGGAAACCACGGCAGCCATTTGTCAAGTGGAAGCAAGCGGATGTAAAGCAAATCGATCTACGAAAATTGGCGAGTGGGAATACTTCATTCAGTATTGACGAACTTGTATTTGATAAGCCTGATTTTCTCTACGATATCGATGAACAAGGATTCTCGAATATCCGGCGTATGTTTGCAAAGCCAGTCAGTGCCAAGACGATTGGATCTCAAACGGTTCAACCGCAACAGTCGGCATTTCAGCTTGATATTAAGGCCATTAAATTACGCGATGGACTGGTGCAATTTTCTGATTACGCCGTAGTTCCCCAATTTAAAACAGAGATTCGGAAGTTAAATGGTTCCTTATTGGGGGTGAGTAATGTCCCAGGTCGTTATGCAGCAATTGCCTTAAATGGCTTGATTGCAGATAAAGGAAGTTTTCGAGCAAAAGGGCAGGCTTCATTTGACGATCCAAGACGAAATCATGACCTGTCATTTGAGTTTAGGAATGTGCCCCTAAAGATTACGAATGCATATTTTATGAAGTATGCAGGTTATGCAATTGATGACGGGCGTCTTGATTTATTCCTTAATTACAAAGCAAAAGATGCTGAGTTGGTAGGTCAAAACCGTTTTGTGATTAAAGATATTAAATTGGGCGAAGAGCTTGCTAATTTTCAGGGCAAACGCCTACCCTTGAGATTAGCTGTTGCCTTACTAGAAGACTCGGATAACATCATCGATATTTCTTTAAGCATTAAGGGTAATGTTGATTCACCTGAATTTTCTGCATCGGGTCTAGTGTGGCAGGCCATCCGCACAGTACTTACCAATATTGTGACCGCACCATTTCGAGCATTGGCAGCCTTATTGGGCTTACAAAGTGATGCCCCTATTTATTCAGTCCTTGGTGAGAGCTCGTTTCTACCGGCAGACCAAGAAAAGCTCGATAAGTTAGGGAGTGTATTGGTCAAGCGGCCGAATGCCACCCTTGAGTTTTTGGGGGCGTACGACCCTGCTGCCGATAAATTAGAGCTGGCACGTGCTCGGGCGGATCAAGCCATCTTAAATGCAGCAGGATTTAAATTAAGTGCTGGTGAGCCTTTGCCGATTCCGAGTCTATCGGATCCGCGGGTGCAGTCAGGAGTTCGATCAGCATATGGTGAGCAAGTGGGGCGCATCAAGTTGGCGCAACGTTTAATTACACTTCCTGATAATGAGGCTCGCTATCAACAGCTTCGTAATGAAATTATCAAGAGTTATGCAATTGGTGATGCTGAATTGAAGCAACTAGCGATGGCACGGGCAGACCGGGCTAGAGAGCTCATGGTTCAAAATAATCCTGCTCTTGCTGAGCGATTAAAGGTGGGGACCGTTAGAGAGGCGTTAGCCGATAAGGATGGAATTCCGCTTGGTGTTAATCTAGGCACCAAATAATTAATTTATTAAGTTAGCCATTTTTGATTTAATCGAGCCCATCTCTTTTGTTGCTGCTTGCACCATTGTGTTTGTGGCTTATTTCATCTTTGGGGTATCCGGCTTTGGTTCTTCCATTATTGCGGTACCCATCCTCGTTTTATTTTTCCCATTGCAGTTTGTAGTCCCGCTGATGGTGATCTTAGATTTATGCGCCGCATTTTACTTAGGAGGTAAATCGTATCAGGAGGCTGATAAAAAAGAGTTGGCTTGGTTATTTCCATTCACCCTCGTTGGTATGGTTATTGGAATCACCTTACTCCTTAATGCTCCACAGGAGCCTCTACTAATCACATTGGGTATTTTTGCTGCAATTAATGGTTTGCGGGTGCTTGTGCGCAAAAGATCAGCCCCTATGCAGATGATCAGTCGATATTGGGCAGTTCTCTTTGGCGCAGTGGGCGGCATATTTACGGCCTTATATGCAACTGGCGGTGTGATCTATGCATCCTATTTATCGATGCGCTTAAATCAGCCAGCCCGCTTACGTGCCACAATGGCCCTAGCCATCTTAGTTCTTGTGGCGATGCGTTTGATGTTTATGTTGTTTACGGGCTTAATCATGCAACTTCCGATATTAGTGTACGGACTTGCTTTGATTCCGTGCATGATTATTGGTTTATGGGCAGGCTCTAAGGCACACCGTAGTCTAAGCATGTATCGTATGCAGCAAACTTATGGCTTGATTCTTTTATTGGCCGGCATGACCCTCTTATTAAAACAATTCCTTTAAGTGCTAGACTCAAACTATGTTTACATCATCGCGTTTAACACTTTTATTACCGCTCTTTGCTGCCATGCTCTTAAGTGCTTGCGGAACCGTCCAGTCGGCTGCCCAAGAGGATTGCACGTCGGTGGGCTTGCGTATTGGTACACCCGATTACGAAGCATGCTTTAAAGCCCGCGTTCGAGAGAGGGAAATGGATTACAGCAATACCTTCTTACCGAGCTCGAAATAGCCTTGATAGACCAAGGCTTACTGCTTAATCAGGGTTAACCCTGATATTAATCATCTTGAGCCATATCAATTACTTACGTCGCTAAATAAATTACATTGAACGATATAAAAAAGTGGTCTCGTTTCTGAGATCCTTGCAACCCTGAAATCGCCTTTTGATTGAGAGATAGATAACGCATGAATCATCCAAAGCCCTCTAATGAGATTAAGGCCGTTGCAATTGCAAGCGCTGATGATCTCCGTGAGCGAATTCGACAGAAAAGTAAGTTAAAAGGTCGTCAGGCAGATGATGCAGCTTTGCTTGCAGTAAAGAAATTGATTGGTGATGGACCGTATCGACGCGATTTATTAATTGAAAACTTACATCTCCTCAATGATGAGTATCGGGCCTTGCATGACCATCATTTAGTAGCGCTTGCTAAGCTAATGAACTTGCCGATGGCAGAAGTCTATGAGGTTGCAACCTTCTATCATCATTTTGAAGTAGTGCGTGGCAACGATCCAGTAGCTGACATCACTGTTCGGGTTTGTGATGGACTTTCTTGTGAACTAGCAGGCGCAAAGAATTTATTGGAGCGCTTGCCAGTTATTTTGGGGAACTCGAAGGTAAAGGTGATTGCTGCTCCTTGCGTTGGCCGTTGTGAACAGGCCCCGGTGGCTGTAGTCCATCAGTACCCCGTCTTATTTGCCGATGCCGAGAAGGTATCGAATGCCATTAAAAATAGACAAATTACTCACCCCAAAGCGAAGGATGATGCCCAGTTCGAGCCAGCAGATTTTGTCCAAAAGGGCGTTAGCCCTGAACAAAAGGCAAATGTTGTTTCACCGGCCTATGTTGGCTATGAGGCATATCGCGCCAAGGGTGGTTATGCATTGGCTAGTAGTTTGGCAAATCGACAGCAAGACCCAGAGGTCATCATCAAAGCCATGGAAGATTCTGGTTTGCGTGGACTCGGCGGTGCTGGATTTCCAGCGGGCCGCAAATGGCGTATTGTTCGAGATCAGGTGGCACCAAAACTCATGGCAGTAAATATCGATGAGGGTGAGCCTGGAACATTTAAAGATCGCACTTACTTAGAACGAGACCCACATCGTTTCTTAGAGGGCATGCTAATTGCAGCACACGTTGTTGGAATTGATGCCTGCTATATCTACTCGCGCGATGAATACCATGGCTGTCGTGAACTGCTGGCCAGCGAGATTGCCAAACTGCAGGCAAACCCACCATGCAAATTACCCCTAATTGAACTGCGTCGGGGTGCTGGTGCTTACATCTGCGGTGAAGAGTCAGCGATGATTGAGAGCATTGAGGGTAAGCGGGGTGAGCCGAGAATGCGCCCGCCTTACATCGCTCACGATGGTCTTTTTGGTCGACCCACCTTAGAACATAATTTTGAGACCTTGTATTGGGTGCGCGATATCGTGGATCGTGGACCCCAATGGTTTAGTTCCTTTGGTCGTCATGATCGTAAGGGTCTTCGCAGTTTTAGTGTAAGCGGGCGCGTGAAGTTGCCTGGTGTTAAGTTGGCTCCAGCGGGTATCACGATTCAGGAACTGATTGATGAGTATTGCGGCGGTATGCAAGATGGTCATACCTTTTACGGCTATCTACCGGGTGGCGCATCAGGCGGTATCTTGCCGGCATCGATGAACGCAATTCCCCTCGACTTTGATACTTTGCAACCCTATGGCTGTTTTATTGGATCGGCTGCGGTGATGGTGTTTGGTCATCACGATAAAGCGCGCGATGCCGCTTTAAATGTTATGCGTTTCTTTGAACATGAAAGTTGCGGTCAGTGCACCCCATGTCGAGTTGGAACCAGTAAGGCCGCACAATTGATGCAAGCCAAAAAATGGGATCAAGCGACCCTAGAAGATTTATCGACAGTCATGGTCGACGCCTCCATTTGTGGATTAGGTCAAGCAGCACCTAATCCTATTCGTTGTATTGCCAAATACTTCCCAGAAGAGATTGCTTAAATGAACGCGCCAGTCAATCCAAATGAACTAGAGCTACAAACGGTAGAGTTCAAGCTCGATGGCAAAACAATTCTTGCCTATGATGGTGAGACCATTCTGAAAGCTGCCAAACGACACGGTATTGATATTCCTCATCTTTGCTTTAAAGACGGCTATCGCCCCGATGGAAATTGCCGTGCCTGTGTTGTTGAGATTAATGGTGAACGTACCTTAGCACCAAGCTGCTGCCGTTTTGCCACCGCGGGTATGGACGTGAAAGCCAATAGTGAGCGCGCCCTGAAGAGTCAAAAATTAGTACTTGAGATGTTGCTATCCGATATGCCCGATGAGGGTTATAAGTGGGTTGGTGATAGCGATGCCCAACGTCAACGTCAACAGCACGGTGAGTTGAGCGAATGGGCCACCCGTTTAGACGTTCAGGTTCGTCCTGAGTTCAAAGCCTTGCGTCGTCATCAGCCTGCGGCAGACTTATCGCATCCAGCCATGGCAGTGAATCTGGATGCCTGTATTCAATGTAATCGTTGTGTGCGCGCTTGCCGTGAAGAGCAAGTGAATGATGTGATTGGTTATGCCATGCGCGGAGCGCATAGCGAAATCGTATTTGATCTAAGTGACCCAATGGGCCTAAGTACCTGTGTTGCTTGTGGAGAGTGTGTGCAAGCTTGTCCAACAGGCGCATTGATGCCAAAAACCCATATCGGCTCTCAAGCAGTTGACCGCAAAGTTGATTCTGTATGCCCATTCTGTGGCGTGGGTTGCCAGATTACCTATAACGTGAAAGATGAAAAGATTGTCAGTGTCGATGGCCGCGATGGCCCTGCCAATCACAATCGTTTGTGCGTCAAAGGCCGTTTTGGCTTTGATTATGTGCACAACCCCCAGCGTTTAACGAAGCCTCTAATTCGTAAACCTGGAGTAAAAAAAGATGAGAGCTCGATTGAAGCAGCTGGTAAAAATCCAAATGATTGGCAGGAAGTCTTCCGTGAAGCAAGTTGGGAAGAGGCTCTTGATCTAGCAGCTGATAAGTTAAAGGGTTTGCGTGAACAATTCGGCAAGAAGTCTTTGGCAGGTTTTGGTTCTGCTAAAGGAAGTAATGAAGAGGCTTATCTCTTTCAAAAATTAGTACGTACAGGATTTGGTAGTAATAATGTTGATCATTGCACACGCTTGTGCCATGCATCTAGTGTGGCCGCCTTGCTTGAGGGCGTTGGCTCTGGTGCGGTGAGTAATCAAGTAAATGATATTGAGCACTCAGGGCTCATCATGGTAATCGGTTCCAATCCGACCGCCAATCATCCAGTTGCTGCTACTTGGATGAAAAACGCCGCCAAGAACGGTACCAAAATCGTATTGGCAGACCCACGTGTTACCGATATTGGTAAGTATGCTTGGCAGACCTTGCAATTTAAGCCTGATACCGACGTAGCGATGCTCAATGCCATGATTTACACAGTCATTGAGGAGGGATTGTGTGATCACGACTTTGTTAAAAATCGTGCCTCTAATTTTGAAGCCCTCAAAGAAAACATCAAGGGTTATAGCCCAGAAGCAATGGCACCCATTTGCGGTATTCCAGCCCAACGCCTTCGAGAGGTAGCCAGAGAATTTGCTAAATCGAAAGCGTCAATGATCTTGTGGGGCATGGGCATTAGTCAGCATGTGCATGGCACAGATAATGCACGCTGCTTAATTGCCCTAGTTAGCATTACAGGTCAAATTGGTAAACCCGGTTCAGGTTTGCATCCATTGCGTGGGCAAAATAATGTGCAAGGAGCGAGTGATGCTGGCTTGATCCCAATGATGTTCCCGAACTATCAGCGCGTGGATAATCCAGATGCGCACGATTGGTTTGAGAAGTTTTGGGATACACCCTTAGATAAAAAACCCGGCTATACGGTCGTCGAGATTATGCATAAGATCACGGCGCCTGATTCTGATCCAGATAAAATTCGGGGCATGTACATCATGGGTGAGAACCCAGCGATGAGTGATCCTGACCTCAATCATGCGCGTCATGCACTTGCAACCCTCGATCATTTGGTTGTGCAAGATATCTTTATGACCGAGACCGCCTGGTTAGCCGATGTGATCTTGCCAGCTAGCGCTTGGCCCGAGAAAACAGGAACAGTAACCAATACAGACCGCATGGTGCAATTGGGTAAGCGTGCGCTACAGCCTCCTGGTGATGCAAAACCCGATTTATGGATTATTCAGGAGCTCGCTAAGCGCATTGGACTGCAATGGGCTTATCAAGGCGAAGAGTGTGGCGTAGCTGAAGTCTATGATGAGATGCGTCGCGCCATGCATGCTGCTATTGAGGGTATTACTTGGGAACGTTTGCAACGCGAGTCTTCGGTAACCTACCCCTGCTTAAGTGAAGATGATCCGGGTCAGCCCATCGTGTTTGATCAATCATTCCCTACAAAGGATGGCAGGGTCAAGCTTGTTCCTGCCGATATTATTCCTGCAAATGAGCGTCCTGACGAAGCATTCCCGTATGTATTGATCACGGGTCGACAGTTGGAACATTGGCATACCGGTAGCATGACTCGTCGTGCTGGTGTTTTGGATGCAATTGAGCCGATGGCAACTGCGTCAATGTGTGGCGAGGATATGGCAAAACTTGGTATTAATGCGGGTGATGTAATTACTGTTCGCTCGCGACGTGGCGAGGTGGGTATTCATGTGCGTCGCGATGACGGTACGCCAGCAGGAGCTGTATTTATGCCTTTTGCGTATTATGAGGCGGCTGCAAATCTCATGACCAATCCGGCATTAGATCCCTTTGGCAAAATTCCCGAGTTTAAGTATTGTGCTGTAGCTATTAGCAAAGGCGGTAAACCGGCCCAGTTTATTGGCTACGATCGTCTAGTAAACGATGCTATGCTCATTGGATGAGTAATTTAGAGCATGATAAAAACCTTCCTGTTTTAATCATTGGGGCCGGCTTAGCCGGCCTTACTGTTGCACTTCAACTGGCAGATCGCCAGCCCGTCATTTTGATGGCTAAGCGCCGTTTAAATGAAGCAGCAACGGCATGGGCGCAAGGCGGTATTGTTGGCGTTTTGGATCAAGACGATAGCATTGACTCTCATGTTGCCGATACGGTTACAGCGGGTGCGGGTTTGGTTGTAGAGCCTGTTGCGCGTTATGTGGCTGAGAATAGCGCTGCGGCCATTGATTGGCTGGTTGAGCAAGGCGTTCCATTTACTACCGATGCATCTGGCCCGCGGGGTTTGCATTTAACGCGTGAGGGCGGTCATACCCATCGACGAATTGCACATGCCGCTGATGCAACCGGTAAAGCCATTCATGAAGTTTTACTAGATAAAGCAAAAGCCCATCCCAATATTCAGATCTTAGAAAACTGGATTGCTCTTGACCTAATTACGAATAAACATTTGCAAAGTGCCAGTAAATACAAAACAAATCGGTGCTACGGAGCATATGCCCTCGATATTGAAAATAACCGTGTCGAAACCATCATAGCTAGAGCAGTGGTCTTGGCTACTGGCGGCTTAGGTAAGGTGTACCGCTACACCAGCAATCCAGATACTGCAACTGGGGACGGGATTGCCATGGCCTGGCGAGCCGGATGTCGAATTGGCAATATGGAGTTCATTCAGTTTCATCCAACCTGCTTGTATCACCCCAGCGATCGAACTTTTTTAATTACTGAGGCAATCCGTGGCGAGGGTGGATTATTGAAGCTCCCCAATGGTGAGCGCTTTATGCCGGCGCATGACGAGCGTAACGAGCTTGCTCCCCGCGATATTGTGGCCCGCGCTATCGACTTTGAAATGAAGAAACATGGTTTGGATTATGTGCATTTAGATGCCACCCATCTTGGCGAGGTATTCCTCAAAGAGCATTTCCCTATGATTTATTCCCGTTGCCTGTCCTTAGGAATCGATATAACAAAGGAGACAATTCCTGTGGTACCAGCAGCACACTACACCTGTGGTGGAGTTGTTACCGATCTTAAAGGCAGGACTGATTTAGCCGGACTCTATGCAGTCGGTGAAGCGACTTATACGGGCTTGCATGGCGCTAATCGTTTAGCCTCTAACTCCCTGCTTGAATGCGTCGTGGTTGGTAAAGCAGCAGCTGCGGATATTCTAGAGCAGGCTGAGATTGACTTACCTACGATACGTTTATGGGATGAGAGTAAGGTTGAAGATGCCGACGAGCAGGTGGTGATCGCTCATAACTGGGACGAATTACGCTCATTAATGTGGAATTACGTTGGTATAGTACGGACAACACGAAGACTCGAGCGAGCCTTGCATCGTATTGAGCTCTTACGTACCGAGGTACAGGACTACTATGCAAATTTTAGAGTGAGCCGAGATCTAATCGAGCTTCGCAATCTTTTGGAATGCGCAGAATTGATTGTGCGCTCAGCACTAATGCGTAAAGAAAGTCGGGGTTTGCATTACAGCCGTGATTTTCCCAAGACTTGGCCAGTTTCTTACCCGACGATTCTGACGCCGATTCAAACCCAACGAAGCTAATTGAGTGGGTCAATTCGCATGGAATAGTCGATTGCGTGGATATCTTTTGTCAGTTTGCCAATTGAAATCCGATCGACCCCAGTAGCAGCAATTGCCTTTAGTTGGTCAATACCAATTCCTCCGGATGCCTCTAATAAAGCGTTACCGGCATTTATTTTTACTGCCTCGCACATTTGCTCCAAGGTAAAGTTATCGAGCAAAATATTTTTTGCCCCAGCAGCTAGTGCTTCGCATAATTCAGTAAGAGTTTCAACCTCAATTTGAACATCCACATCGGTCTGTAGCCTTTGGGCTGCATTAAGGACTGGACCGATACCACCTGCAGCCGCAATATGATTCTCCTTGATCAAAATTCCATCCCACAATGCCATGCGCTGATTTTGACCTCCACCAATACGGACCGCATATTTTTGTGCTTGGCGTAAGCCAGGTATAGTCTTACGGGTATCGAGTACGGCGCAAGCGCGAGGATTGGGACTTGCCCCAGCAATCGCATCCACATGCTGTCGAGTAATAGTTGCTGTAAAAGAAAGGGTTTGTAAAAAATTCATGGCAGGGCGCTCTGCGCTTAGTAAAGCTCGTGCATCTGCATCAATTTCGCAAACTGCTGAGTTTGCTTTCATCCAATCGCCCTCTTGGTAATACCAGCGAATGACTGCGCGTCGATCTAGTGCATGAAAAATACCTTCAAACCAGGCTATGCCGCATAAGACCGCATCCTCGCGCACGATTAACTTCGCGTGAGCTACTTGATTTTCAGGAACGAGTTGAGCGGTCCAATCCCCGGTACCAATATCTTCCATTAAGGCATCGCGTACATTACGAGTAATTGCCTGCTGAAGTGATTCGTTGTGCTCAAACATGTAGATGTAAAAACTATGCTGCGCCGATGTTCTTTATAAAGCCGTGTTGTGCTTTGGCTAAAAGCTCTGGATGTTGACTGGTAAATGTAAGCATTCGGTCAATACAGCCAAGCGCTTGAGACCGAATAGACTCATCCACCATAATTTCTCCAGATTCATTCTCCAGGCAATCTAAAATTCCTCGTAAGCCATTCATGGCCATCCATGGGCAATTAGCACAACTTTTACAGCTTGCGCTTTCACCTGCAGTAGGGGCGGCCATTATTTTTTTGTCAGGCGCTAATTGACGCATGCGGTGCAAGATGCCCTGATCGGTGGCAACGATGTATTCCCTTGCCTTACCCTCAACTACAGCTTTAATCATGGCAGAAGTTGAACCAACAATGTCTGCCTGATCAACAACATGTTGAGGAGACTCAGGATGAACTAGAACCATCGCGTCAGGGTGCTTCTTGCGCATTGCAGCCAACTCAATTGACTTGAACTCATCATGTACGATGCACGCACCATTCCAAAGAAGCATATCTGCCCCCGTTTGTTCCTGGATATATCGACCTAGGTGACGGTCTGGGGCCCATAAAATCGTTTTACCTTGCTGATTTAAGTGATGAACAATCGCCAGCGCACATGAGCTCGTGACCATCCAATCTGCTTGCGCTTTGACCGCAGCACTGGTATTGGCATAAACCACTGCAATACGATCGGGGTGAGCGGCTTTGAACGCACTAAATTCATTTGCAGGACATCCTAAATCAAGCGAGCATGTCGCTTCGATATCTGGCATAAAAACCCGCTTCTCTGGACTCAGAATTTTTGCGGTTTCACCCATAAAGCGAACGCCTGCAACGATTAAATTTTTAGCAGAATGCTTTTTACCAAAACGTGCCATTTCAAGGGAGTCAGACACAAAGCCGCCCGTTTGAAGAGCAAGGTCTTGAATGTCACCATCGACGTAGTAGTGAGCGACGATCGCTGTATTTTTGCTTACCAGTAACTGTTTGATGCGTTCAATGCTAGCTTCTTTCTCACCGGGCAAGAGGGGGGCGGGTGTTTTTGCCCAAGCTTGAGCGATACAGGTGGCTCCAGAGGCATCTTGCTGAGGGTAGTCAAAGAGGGTGCCAGGTTTTTTATGGTCAATTACTTCGGTCATCCCGAAATCTTAACCTGCAATTGCTTTCGGGATAAAATTGCCCCCTTATAGAGGATTTATATGAAACGTATCATGCTACTGGCAAAACTTCATCGGGTTGCGGTAACCGAGGCAGACTTGCACTATGAGGGTTCTTGCGGTATTGATGAGGATCTGATGGACGCAGCTGATATGCGTGAATATGAAAAGATCGAACTTTATAACATCAACAACGGTGAGCGTTTTTCAACCTACATCATCAAGGCAAAGCGTGGTTCCGGGGCTATTTCCTTAAATGGAGCAGCTGCACGCAAGGCTCATGTCGGCGATCAACTGATTATTTGTACCTATGGGCCGGTCGATGATGTAGAGGTGGCCAGCCATATCCCCAAAGTTGTTTTGGTAGATGAGCAGAATCGCATCAAAGAAGTTAAAAAGATTACTTGCTAAAACGGTAGTTTGGCATCAGGCTTTACAGCCAAAAGGGCACTCTTAAATTCCCCCTGAATTCGTTGAATCGCTTCCTCAGAATCTGCCTCAAAACGTAAGACCACTATTGGAGTTGTATTCGACGGCCTTGCCAGACCAAAGCCATCGGCATACTCCACTCGAACACCATCAATAGTATTAATAGACTCAGAACTTGGGAAGTGCGGATTAGCTTTTATCTTCTCGAGCAATTTAAAGGCTTCACCTTCCGCACAAGGAAGCTGTAACTCAGGGGTGCAAATTGCATTGGGCAATGCATTAAGAACTTGGCTTGGATTGCTAACTTTACTAAGGATTTCTAATAGACGGGCGCCAGTATAAAGTCCATCATCAAAGCCAAACCAGCGATCCTTAAAGAATATATGCCCACTCATTTCTCCAGCTAGTGGCGCACCAGTTTCCTTGAGCTTAGCTTTTACTAGCGAGTGACCCGTTTTCCACATTAGAGCTTGACCGCCGTGTTGCTCGATCCAGGGAGCGAGATTACGAGTGCACTTGACGTCATAAATAATCTGCCCTTTGGGGTGACGGCCCAGTACATCTTTAGCAAATAACATCATTTGCCGATCCGGGAAGATCACTTGACCATCTTTGGTCACCACACCCAAGCGATCCGCGTCTCCATCAAAGGCTAAGCCCAATTCATTGTCAGTGCTAGCAAGATTACGAATTAGGTCTTGAAGATTTTCAAGATGGGCTGGATCCGGATGGTGATTGGGAAAATTACCATCTACTTCACAAAAAAGTTCTTGAACTTCACAACCCAGAGCCCGAAATAGTTCCCCAGCAAAAGCCCCACCCACACCGTTACCACAATCAACGGCAATTTTCATGGGTCGTGCTAAATGAATATCACCCACAATGTATTTGAGGTATTGCGGGAAGATGTTAAATGTTGAGCGCTTCCCAGTACCATGATGAAAGTCTTCATGCTCAATTTGCTCACGCAAACTTTGGATTTGATCGCCATAAATTGCTGATCCACCCAATACCATTTTGAACCCGTTATAGTTCGGGGGATTGTGACTGCCCGTAATCATGATTCCTGATTTGGGTTTGCTTGATCCTAGAGTTTGATTGGTAGCAAAATAGACCATGGGGGTCGCTACCATTCCAAGATCAATGACATTGATACCCGTTGAGAGCAAGCCATTGCTGAGGGCTTCGATGAGTTGAGGACCGGATAGCCGACCATCGCGGCCAATAACTACTTCGGTCTCACCAAGGTCACGCATTTGACTACCAAACGCCTGGCCAATCGCATACGCAATCTTAGGATCAAGGGTTTCGTTAACAATGCCTCGGATATCGTAGGCTTTAAAGATAGAGGCTGGAACGTTCATTACTTATTTTTTCAGAAACTCAATACGTTTGGCGGTTACATCATCAAAGGCATCACTATTGAATGACGCATCACTTTTTAAAGCATCTTCAATGGGCCGTGCCAAAACCTTACCCAGTTCAACCCCGGGTTGATCAAAGGAGTTAAGGTTCCAAAGTGCGCCTAAGCAAAATGCACGATGCTCATAGAGTGCTAGCAGAGCCCCCAAGTGATATGCATCTAACTTAGGCAGCATGATTAAATTGCTGGGCCTTTTGCCGGTATAGCTTAAGTTCGGATCCGTCGATTCTTGCCCGTGCGCCAGAGCCTGTGCTTGGGCAAGACAGTTAGCCAATAGGGCATTGTGATGATCCTGAGCTTCGGGCAGGGTGCTCATTGCTGTTTTGACGGCAATGAAATCTACTGGAATAATCTCGGGGCCTTGATGTAAAAGCTGAAAGAAAGAGTGTTGTGCATTAGTGCCAGCGCTACCAAACACTGCTGGTGAACTAATTTTTACGGCATTACCATGTCGATCAACACTTTTGCCATTACTCTCCATATCCAATTGTTGTAGCCAGAATGGAAAAAGTTCTAAGGCATGCGCATAGGGGATCACAGCATATGCTTTAGAGTGGTGTTTGCGTTGTTGATAAAAAAGAGCAAGGGCAAGTAAGCAGGGTAAATTTTGATGGACTGGTGCACTGGCAAAATGTTGATCTATTGCATTGGCACCAGACAAAAATTGCTTGAAAGTATCAAAGCCGAATTGCAAAGCAATTGGGAGGCCAACCGCAGACCAAACTGAAAAGCGACCGCCCACCCAGTCCCAAAATGGAAAAATATTCTCCTCTTGAATACCAAATGATTCAGCGGCTTTGGTATTACTCGTGATTGCAAACAAGGAGTTCTGAATTTGCGATGACGTAAGATTTTTTGCTTTAAACCAGTTGATGATTGTTTTTGCATTCATCATGGTTTCTGCAGTACTAAAAGATTTAGAAACAATGAGTACTTTGGTGCTATTCGCTTGGGCGCGCTCAAGGATGTGGCTGAGCTCAGCACTATCGATGTTGGCAGCAAAATGCACCCGCATACTCCGATTTGTTTTGTTCATGGAGTGCGCTAAGGCTTGCACTGCAAGGCGGGGCCCAAAATCAGAACCACCAATCCCAATATGAATTAAATCGGTCACGCCCACCCATTTATTGCACAGATTATCGATGCGTTGCCAAACCTCTGCGATTGCCGGCATGACATCATGTCCGTTGTGAAGTACAGATTCTTTATCGAGATTACGTAGAGCGGTATGTAAAGCTGGACGGTGCTCTGATGTATTGACAAGACCACCAGTCAATAAAGATGTAATTTGTTCTTTGAGGCCAATTTCATCCGCTTTTATAAATAAGCTTTCCCATGAATTTTGATTAATCCCTTGATAGGCCAGATCAAGGATGATGCCAGCGGCTTGGAGTGAACCGAAAGCTAGATTTGAAGGGTTGCTCTCTATCGAAGAAGATTTTGAAGGCATTTATTAATTTTATCAATAAGTCATTCAAAATCCTAAGGATTTAATTCCCTTGAAGTGTTACGATTTGCTTCAATCAATAATAGATCAATATGGAACACTTAGATTGTGTCGTGGTTGGAGCGGGTGTTGTTGGCCTGGCAATTGCCCGAGAGATGGCTTTGCAGGGCCACGAAACTATTATCTTGGAGCGCGAGGCATCTTTTGGAACGATTAGTAGCGCCAGAAATAGCGAGGTCATCCATGCAGGGATCTATTACCCTAAAGATTCTTTGAAAGCAAAATTTTGTGTAGAGGGTAATCGTCTTTTATATGAATATTGTCGTGACCATCAGGTCGGTACTCAACGCTATGGCAAGTTAATTGTTGCCAGCGATCCAAAACAGATCGATGACCTCCACGGACTCTTTTATAAAGCCCAAATTAATGGCGCACGCGAGATTAGCATCATTACTGGTAAAGAGGCAAAAGCCCTTGAGCCTGATCTTAGGGTTGAGGCAGCCATTCTTTCTAAGACATCTGGCATTGTGGATAGTCATGCCTACATGCTTTCTCTTCTGGGTGGCTTTGAGGATGCGGGTGGCATGGTTGCCTATTTATCACCACTCATCCGAGCAAGCGTTATTGCGGGTGGATTTGAACTAGAGGTGGGCGGTGCAGATGCTATGCGCCTACAAACAAAATATCTGATTAATTGTGCTGGAATGAGCGCCCCTGCGATTGCCAGAAAGATCGAAGGGCTATCGCCAGAAACAATTCCTCAGGCCTATTTTGCCAAGGGAAATTATTTTTCTCTCTCTGGCCGGTCACCATTTAAACATTTGATCTACCCAATCCCTGAGCCTGGTGGTTTGGGAGTGCACTTAACCCTCGATATGGCTGGGCAAGCAAAGTTTGGTCCCGACGTAGAGTGGTTAGACATTGACTCGGAGGAGCAAATTAATTACGCCGTGGATCCTCAACGAGGCGAGCGTTTTTATGAGGCTATCCGCCAATATTGGCCGAACCTCAAAGATGGAGCACTGCAAGCTGATTATTCGGGGGTGAGGGCTAAGATTGTGTCGCAGGATCAGGCTGCTGGGGATTTTAGGATTGATGGCCCAGAAGTGCATCATATTGAGGGCCTCTATAACCTCTATGGCTTTGAGTCACCCGCATTAACCTCAAGTCTTGCGATTGCAGGCCATCTTAGAAAGATGATCTTGTGACTAGTGAGCCTCAAAGGGGTTTAAAAGTTCAACCTTAAAGCGCTTGAAGTCTTTGATATTACGAGTGACGATAATGAGCTTTGCGTAGATAGCGGTTGCAGCAATCATGGCATCTTCATTTACGGTATCGGATTGGCGATGCATTAATTTAGCCCAAATTTTAAATCGCGCAGCGTCTAGTGGAAGAACCTGATTGGTAGCAATAATTTGATTTAGCCAGATTTCAAGTTCAACAGCCTTTTGCCGATTTTGTTCACGGGTCAACTCGATTCCTGCTTGAATTTCTCCAATCGATACAGCTGATACAAATAAGCTTGATGACGGTATTGTTTTGATCCAAGCCAAAACAGCGCCATGTGGTTTGGGCTTGCGCAGTTCTGAAATGATATTGGTGTCGAGAAGGTACATAAAATTAAATAACCGTTGGCTTTCTACGTTTCATAGAACCTCGTTTTGGAATAGTTAATTCAGCGCTTGCGTGTTGTGATAACAACAGATCTTTTAGAGAGGGTTGTTGTACCTCTTTGATTGCTAGCCATTGATCAATAGGCACCAATACTGCAGTTTCTGCACCATGCTTCGTAATGATTTGTGGTCCGTGATCCATGCACTCTTTCAGTAATTGACTAAATCGGGCTTTAGCATCCTGTATTGGCCAGCGAATATTCATGGCTATTCCTTATTCTGACTAGAATTCTGACTATTTTAGCAGGGCCAAAGAAGTTAAAGCTCTGAACCCGATTAAAACAAGATTGGCAATGACTGTCTGTCAGAAAAGGACTAAAAACAAAGGTGAACGGATTACCTCCTTATAATCATGCCTTCAATGGAAGCGTGGCAGAGTGGTTGAATGCACCAGTCTTGAAAACTGGCGAGGATGAAAGTCCTCCGTGAGTTCGAATCTCACCGCTTCCGCCAACCCCCTTTATTCACTCAGGAATAGTTCCTGAAGATCATTTAGATAGCGCATTCCTAAGGGTGTTGCCTTCAGTCGTGTTGGATCCTCATCCAACAAACCCTTACGCATCCCTTCATCAATCGCTTTAGAGATTTGGGGTAGAGGTAAGCCAGTGCGTTCTGTAAATTGATGGGTCGCTACCCCATTGATTAATCGTAACGCGTTGAGCATGAACTCAAAGGCTAGATCATGTTGTGCAATGATGCGATTTTCGATGCATGCAGAGTTAGCCTTACTCATCTTGTCCATATAAGTTTCTGGATGACGCTCACGGACTTGTCGAGTAATGCGATTTGGATACGAAATCTTCCCATGTGCTCCTGCGCCGATACCAATGTAGTCACCAAATTCCCAGTAATTGAGATTGTGTTTGCAGACCAGCCGATCTTGGCAATAAGCCGATACTTCATAGCGTCGATAGCCCCGATCTTGAAGAATAGAGAGAGCAGCATCAAACATTGCATCACTGTCATCCTCATTTGGCAGGCTAGGAGGATGGCTTGCAAAGTACGTGTTAGGCTCCATCGTGAGGTGATAGAGGGATAGGTGCTTGGTCTTAAACGATAAGGCTTGCAATAAATCTGCTTTAGCCTCATCGACAGTTTGTTCTGGCAGGGCGTACATTACATCGAGGTTGACGCTGGCAAAATACTTCTGTGCAATCTCAATAGCAGCCTGAGCCTCTGCAGAGTTATGGATTCGGCCTAAAGCTTTGAGGTGGTGATCATTAAAACTCTGAATTCCCAGTGATACGCGATTTACACCCAGTTGAGCAAACTCTCGGAACTTAGAAGCCTCTACCGATCCTGGATTAGCTTCTAGGGTGATCTCAGCATCAGGCTCCAATGGAAGCAATGCACGAACAGTTGAAAGGAGTTGATCTAGCCCTGAGGGAGATAAGAGGCTAGGGGTGCCACCGCCTATAAAGATCGTATGAACGCGTCGACCCCAGACATTAGGAAGCTCTGTTTGCAGATCAGCAATAAGAGCTTTTATATAGCGCTGTTCATCAAAGCCGCCGTCCTTTACTTGATGCGAGTTAAAGTCGCAATAGGGGCATTTGCGTTCGCACCACGGAAAATGAATATAGAGCGAGAGCGGAGGTAGGGCTTTGAGTTGGATTGCGGAGTCAAGCATTGCTACTCGTAAAAAAATGAGAAGCGTGTAATTGATTCATGAGTTCTCTTAAGGCTTGTCCACGATGACTGATTTGATTCTTGAGTTCTGGGTTAAGTTCAGCAGCAGTCTTGCCCAATGTGGGTAGATAAAAGTAAGGGTCATAACCAAAGCCATAAGTACCGCGGGGCGTATCAATGATTTCGCCATCCCAACGGGTTTCCACGATGAGCGGCTCTGCATCGGTGGCGTTACGCAGCAATACGAGGGCGCAGACATAATGGGCGTGACGATTTTGCTGAGCTTGTAAAGAGGAAATGAGTTTTTGATTGTTATCCTCATCAGAGCAATGCTCACCGGCAAAACGAGCGGAGCGGATACCTGGAGCACCACCGAGAGCATCTACGCAAATCCCTGAATCATCAGCTAGAGCTGGAAGAGAGCTGAGCTGACTGGCATGTCTTGCCTTCGCCAGGGCATTCTCAACAAAAGAGTCAAAGGGTTCATCTGCAGCAGGGATATTGAGAGCTCCTTGAGCAATCACATTGATAGCAAAAGGCTTTAATAATTCCGTAAACTCACGTAACTTTCCCGGATTATTGGATGCCAATACTAGACTCTGGCTCATGCTATGCGAGGGCTTTCCTCTGAAGGGCGCTTAACTTAGCAATACCATCTTGTGCCAAATTAAGCAGCGCCTCTAGTTCAGTTCGTGAGAATGGCGCTCCCTCAGCAGTACCCTGAACCTCAATGATGCCGCCCTTACCGGTCATGACCACATTCATATCGGTATCGCAGGCAGAGTCCTCAGCGTAATCTAAATCCAATACGGGGACACCTTGATAAATACCAACGGAGATGGCAGCGACGCTATCCAGAATGGGATCACGAGCAATCAGCTTATTTTTGAGCAAAAGATGAACCGCATCACGGGCTGCTACATAGGCACCAGTAATGGCAGCGGTGCGGGTACCGCCGTCCGCTTGAAGGACATCGCAGTCGAGGTGGATGGTGCGCTCACCCAAGGCCTTGAGATCAAAAACGCTGCGCATCGCTCGGCCGATTAAGCGCTGAATCTCTTGCGTGCGACCACTTTGCTTACCTCTGGCTGCCTCACGATCGGAGCGGGTATGGGTGGAGCGTGGCAGCATGCCGTACTCCGCAGTAACCCAACCCTCTCCAGACCCTTTCTGATGGGGCGGGACTTTCTCGAGGACACTAGCAGTGCATAAGACCTTGGTGTCTCCAAACTCAATTAAGACGGAACCTTCTGCGTGCTTCGTAAATGAGCGGGTGATCGTAATGGGTCGCAAATCATGCGCTTGGCGTTGGCTGGGTCGTTGGCAGGGTTGATTCATGGGGAGAGT
>JACCEB010372557.1_pt1 | contig 21008 bp, 15 predicted proteins | sample 7454761 | NCBI WGS metagenome assembly JACCEB01 (sample SAMN15323454, study PRJNA562643) | freshwater metagenome | isolation source: river surface water | place: USA:Blue River Watershed | collected 2017-08-18 | reverse complement strand
GGATGGTCTCCGAGGGACTGTGGGTAGAGATGAACTTTTTCAGGGGATCGAAGGCCGCGGGCACCATGTCGAAGACCGTTTCAAATTCGAACAGGGTCGACGCACCGGTAAAGATGTTGACGACGGAGGCGCCCACCACGACGTGCGGCTTGTTGGTGGCGCCGGCGACGACCGTTTTGGTGGTCTTTTTCAGCAGCGGCGTATATGTCTCCAGCCAAATCGAGACCACATTGTTTGTCATTTTCGGCGACACGTCGGCGTCCATCGGCATGAAGGTGCCGGGGGAATAGGTACCCGCATGCTCACGCGTGAACTCGCCGCCCCCTTCGAGTTCCTTTTGTGCGTAGACCACCACCGTGAAGTCCGCATCCACAATCAGCTGGATGTACTTGTCGAGGTTGTAGTCGCGGAAGCCCGCCATCACGATCATGTCTGCGCCGTGCATGTATTTTTTTTCTGCAATCGAGAGGCCGCCGCAAATGTGGCTCACGTCTTCGATGCGTGTGCGGGTGATGAGCCCCTGCGGCGTTTTCGTCGCGTAGATTTCAAAGAACGCCCCCACTTGCAGCAGGAGCACCGTGTTGGGACCGCACTTATCCACATAGAGAGAGGAGAGTCGAAAGTATTCGGCGTAAATGCCTCGGCTGGGGTCAAATACCGTGGGATCCTCGGAAGTGGCCATTCGTTTTTTGTCGGTGTGGGTTGGTGCTGTGGATTTTTTTGGCAGACTTGTATATATTTATGGACGCCATCGGTCCGTCTACCTGCAGAATCCTCATTTACTGTTGGCAGAGTTGGTGACTTTCTGTGCCAACTGTGGACATTCATTCACTGCTTTTTTTTCTCTGTCTGTTTGGTAAATTCCGTGCGATCCATATGGCGTCTGCGGCAGCAACCGGCGCACCGGGTTTCGCTGACGCACGCCGCCCAATCAGCGGCAAGGACGACAGCCAGAGCAAGTACCACAGCGGTGGGTACGGTCAATTTTGCGATGTGGAGTTAGTGGAGAGCCACCCCTTCGAGTACTTTGTGGTTCCCTTGGCCACCCATTACGAAGTGCGACGAAAACCGACGCAGACCTCGCTGTCAGCCGGATCTTCGTCGTCGCCATGTGGTGGCGATGAACGGACCACGTATGGTCACGCTGCTGCTGCTGCGGCGGCGGTGCGCCTCGTGATGTTTTACGAGGAAGAGCCGTCCAACGAATCGTGCTCGTTGCGCTGGGCCGATTGGGCGGTGGCAGCTTGCTTGGTCGTGGCGGCTTGCGTATGTATATGGGCCCTTTTTCCATTGTAGATGGGCTCGGATGTGTGTTTGTTTGTGTGGTATAGTGTCGTGTCGTTTTACATGCAGTAGATAATCAAAAATTATGTGGAATTTTAAATATGGAAAGAAAGTATACCGGTTGTTTGCCTATACACACACTTTGCACACCGAAATGAAAAATATGATTGCGCATGTGACGGCTGCGGCTACTGCACATACTGCTGCGAAGCCGCCCGCCAACAACGCAACGGGACACGAGGTGCTCGCCCCCCGAACGTTTACGGGCGTCACCTACCGTTTGCCCAACAATTGGTTTCGGCTCGTTCCACTCGCCTTCTTCCAGCAGCGGCCCATAAAATACTTGGAAATCGGGACCTTCCACGGAGCCAACTTGTTGGCGGTGGCGGAAACCTACGCCGCCCACCCCGACAGCGAGTTGCACTGCATCGATCCCTGGACCGACTACGCCGAGTACCCCGAATACCGCGGCCAGCAGACGGACAACTACAGCATCTTCTGCAACAACGTCGCCAACTCGCCGGCGAAGGACCGTATCCGTGTGCACCGGGGCTTTTCCAACGCCGTCGTACCGACACTCGACGACGACTGCTTCGACATTGTGTACATCGACGGCAACCACGAACCCGAATACGTGCTGGAGGACGCCGTGCTCTGCTTCCGCAAACTCAAAGTGGGGGGCGTCATGATTTTCGACGATTACGGCTGGGGAGGACCAGATTTAACCAAAAAAGGCATCGACGGCTTCTTGTCTGGATACCACAAACGCATCAAGGTACTCGGGGGAATGAACATGCAGGTCTTTGTCCGCAAACTGTCGTAACCCGACGACGGACTCCAACAAAAATATATATATCTGCAAAATGTATATATATTTTTCCACTTCTCCATGTTTCGCCGCAAGACCTTTCGCGACAACCGCGGTCGCCGCCGCCACTCCGTTCGCAGTGCCACCACACACCGCAAACGCCGAACCAAGTTCTCCCCATGGAAACAAACCCGGCGGTTTCGCCGCCGCCGTCACCCCCCTTCCCGCGCCTCGATGCATCGGTCGCTGTCGGCAGCCCGCCAACGCACCGAACCGCCGTCCCCACGGAGAGTGCCGGGCGAGTCGCGGTACATCACGTATTTGTTGCAGAACGTGCCGATGCTCTGGCGACGACGTGGACGATCATCCTCCTCCTCGCAAACGGGCGGTGGCAACTTTGTGGACGATCAATGCTTCTACGAGGAGCCACTGGAACACACCGATTTTCCCGCCGAGCTCCCTCTCAGCGCCAACGGATTACGGTCACACAATGACATCAAGGGCGTGATTGCTTCCATCTTCAATCCCATTCAAAAAAATCAATTGAATTTTGACATCGACAGCGGCAGAGCCGAGAGCGGAACCGACAACCGGGTGTTTGTGAAACCTTGTAAAATTGTTCCCGATGGCGACAATGGAAAAACGTTTGCCGTGCGCATCGCCAAAGAGGCCGTTATCTTTCCGTTGACAGAGAAAGACAAAATACCCTTTTTGGAAGAATTGAGAGTAGGCACCTTCTTGGCGCACTACGATTTTGCACCACAAATATACGCCGCGGGAACAATCCAGGGTCAAATGGCCGATCCCGACGCACCTGAGGGATCGAACGCCATGGTCGCTGGCGTGCGGTTCTACCAAGTCATTGAAACGGTCGTTCCCGTGAGAACGGCATTCCATAACGTTCGGTTCAGCGAACGTGAAACTCGGCCAGTGTCGCCTTTTTACCTGGAAACAATGAACAAGGCGTTTGACCTGTACGAAGAGGTCGCCGCCGAAATGGATTTTCTCCCTCTCGATATCAAAATCGACAACTTGGGGTTCATTGGGGACAGACTGGTTATGTTCGACGCAGACCCCACGTGGATGATATTTAAGGAACAGTTTGATAGCGCGATGGAAAAGTCCATAGTGAGGTTCCGCGTCCGAACGGGCGCGGACCCGAAAGAAGATCTGATCATTAATGCGAAACCGCGCTTTTTGCAATATTTGTTTGCGGCTATCACTCTTATGATGGCGAATTGGGAGAATAGCAACACGGAGTACTTACTCCGAAGAGAGGGGGTGGAGATTTTGCTGCGCGAAAAAATAGCCGCATTTACAAATCAGCTGTTTTACCGTATTTTGCTTTTGGCATTTTTGGAATATTCTGCCTTCGAAACCATCATTCGCCATTATTGCTTCAGTAATTTCGAAAATAGAAATAGTCACATGGTAAATATAGGATTTAATGCACGTATTCTCACCGAAAGTACTATCTTCCGACTATGGAAAAGACATATCAATAAAGAGTTAAAAACACCGATTTCAACAGCGCAATCAATGTATTTGACCGAAACCGATATTCGTGCATTGTTGCCACCGTTGCCTGTTGATTCAGTTGTGCCACCACCCGCACCAGCAGCAGCAACCTCCGTCCCCGTTGATTCAGTGATACCACCAACAGCACCCGCACCCGCACCCTCCGTCGCCAGTGCTTCAGTTATGCCACCGACAGCTGTTGCGACATCCACCAAAAAGAAGCGCCGAAAACCCCTCTTCTTTGAACAAGAAGGAGTTAATGTTCAACCCAAAGGAGATCATTCTGAAGAGGAAGGAAATCCTGCCAAGAAACAAGGCACTGACACCAACCCCTTCTCCGCATTTGCCTCCTTACCAACCAACTGAGAGCACCACGTGGCGCTGTGTTTGTCTGCCTCTCTCTCTTTTTACGCCAAATAGGATTCGACTTCCTGCATAGACTCTTGCGATTGCGTCCGGTTCAGCACGCGAATTTTCGGGTGAATTTCGGAAATTATCAACGTTTTTACCGCCGTGCGGATGTGCTCGATCGCGGTCGGAGCATTCAAGATGCGGAACTCCTGCAGCACCAACGAAAACTGCGTGTTTTGGGCCAAACATTTTTCGCTGAACAGGGAAATCAGACCGCGGTAGCGATCGACGGCAGAGACCGTGAACCCCTCGAGGTTCAACCAGATGACCAACTGGGCGTGGCGACCCTTCACGTAATTGCACACCGCAATGATGTGGTTGACGATAACGTCAAACAAGTCCGGCGTAGCGAACGTTTTCAAAATGGGGTAATTGATGTACACGCTCTCCATCGCGTTCGGCATCACCCAGCAGGTGTGGCGGAGCAGCAAATCCAGCGACAACTGCGACCCCACTTGCGCGGCGCATTCAAACTTTTGTTTTTTCTTGAAGAGGACTTGTTTTCCGCCCGCGTCGCTGTAGTAATTTTCCTGTATTTGCTTAATGGCTTGGGCCAATGGGTGTGCCTGTTCCGCGGTTTCTGAAGACGCTGCTGGCGCGCGTTCGCTGTCTGCTTCCGCGAAGAAGGCCAGGGGGGTCGCGAATGCACTCATCCGGTTTCGGTATTTCAGCCAACAAAAGGGTGGTGGTGGTGGTGGGAGGGGGGTTAAAGCCGTAACAACTACGAATGAAAACTGTTTACGTACGTTGAGGGTTCTTCCATATATTTTTTTATGCCTTTTTGAAAGAAAAAAAAATATATGTTTTACGGTAAGCGGCGGCGGCCGTCAGAGAAGAAAAGAAATTAATTGGAGCTGGCGTAGAGGGACGACTCCAATTCCGACGCCGACGCGAATTCGGCGAACTGGGTGGTGTCCTCCGAGGCCGACGCAGGAGGCCGAGGCATCGCCATGTCCGTCATCGACGACAACACGCGCACTCTCTCCTCCATCAAGGTCTTGTTCACCTCCATGGTGAACGACTGCAGCTTCAACATCATGTCCTTCATGGAGGCCAATTCGTCCGCAATGATGTCGAATCGCGCATTGAACTCCTCCAATACTTCGCTCACCTGGGCGGGCACTGCATCCGTACTGGCGGTTGCCGCAGTCACTGACATTTGTGCTTGTTCTTTTTGTTCCCGCATGAACGTCTCCAAGGTGATCAAGCGGCGATCGACCACCGAAATTACCTGGGTCAACGTCAACCCCGCAGACATGTTCGGTTGTTGCTGCTGCTGCTGCTGTTGCTGTGGACCGCCCGTTGGAAACGGAGGCTGCGGAGTGGTTTGGCGGCTGTTACCGAAGTTGTGGCTGTTGTTGGTCACTGGCTCGGGACCAGCGCGACGTCTTCTTGCGGATGCCAAGGCTTGACTCATGTTGGTGTACCTGGATTTGGGGTTGGGGGGAGGGATGGAGCGGGTAAAAACCGACGCGAAAGGGTGAGGGGAACTGACAAATTTGTGTTCATACACTCCCCATGGATTGGTATTTAACTTGTTTTTACGCGTTTTTTTTCGGTGCATCCGTTCACGCAATCAGTGGCATCTTGATGGTCCCCAAATGTTGGTAAGGCGTCACGAATTCCAGGTCGTCTAAAGCGTACTCTTCGATGGCAGATTTCGGACTTTTCACGCGAATCCGGGGAAACGGCAACGGTGTCCTCTCCACTTGTTCTTTCAATGCTTCGACGTGCTCCACATAGATGTGTGCATCGCCTAAAAAATGCACGAACTCGTCCGCCTCCAACCCGCAGTGCGCTGCCAACAAATGCGTCAAAAAACTGTACGAGGCGATGTTGAAGGGGACGCCCAACCCGATGTCCCCGCTGCGTTGATAAAGTGCACACGACAACTGGTTGCCATTGCGCACCCGAAACTGCGCCAACACGTGGCACGGCGGCAGGGCCATCTGGTCCAGCTGGTTGGGGTTCCACGCCGTCAATATCAATCGGCGACTCGTCCTCTCCACGGGATCCCTGAGCGCATTGATAATCTGTTGCAGCTGGTCCGGATACGTCGTTTTCGCAGCGGCTGTAGAGGAAACGGGGTCTCCGCCAAGGCCCTCTCCGCCACTCACCCACGTTTCGTTGTGCCACCCGTCGATGGGTCCCGACGCAGCAGACGCTTCGGGGTTGTATGGTCGGTTGAAATGCCGCCACTGGTAGCCATAGATCGGGCCCAATTCGTCCTCTCGGTGGGACTGCAGCCCGCGGGCATCCAAGAACTCGCGCGTTCCGTTCGCGTCCCAGATGTGTACCCCCTGCTCCTTCAGTATACGGTTGTCCGTGCACCCTCCCACGAACCACATCAACTCTTTGAAACACGTTTTCCAGGCCACCTGTTTCGTGGTCAAGAGAGGCAACGCCCCGTCCTTTAGCGAAAAACGCATCATGGCACCGAACTGCGACAACGTGTCGCCGTTTCGCCCTCTCTCCAAGCTTCCGTGGGCCAACACATCGCGGATCAGTTGCAGGTATTGTTCTTCCTCGTGGACTGGGGTAGACATGCAAAACCGGACAACGCAGACAGATAAATGCGAATGGATGAGTTCCTTCTGTGGGGTCAACCGCACCGGTTTATGTGGCTTTTGTGCAAAAATTATGCAGGTAAGTTATAAAAAACGCGACCCCACCCCTTTTCGCCGAATTGCGTGATAAGCACCACCTCTCTCTCTTTCCAACAAACCAACCAGACCATGGACGGCAATTCTTTTTTCGGTGGCGCCCACGAATCGCGCCAAAGCACCTTCTTTGCCCACGTCTTCAACACCGCGCCCGAAGCCAACGGCGAAATCCTCAACGTGGCCCAGTACGCTCTGCTGGCCCTCGTTCCCGTCCTCGTTCTCAACAAACTCATCCAGCGGTTCGTGCCCGAGGCCGACCTCGACAAATCGTCGCTGGAACTGCTTGTGGAGATCGTGCTGCAGACCGTGGTCATGTTTGTGGGCGTCATCATGATTCACCGGATCGTGACCTACGTCCCCACCTACAGCGGGTACAACTACGAGCACTTGGCGTTGACCAACGTCGTCATTGGGTTTTTGGTTATTGTGCTGAGCATGCAGACAAAAATGGGCATCAAAGTCAACATTTTGTATGAGCGCCTCCTCGACCTCTGGAACGGCACCTCCGCCAACGACAAAAAGAAAGGCGTGAAAGGCCGCGTACGCATCCACGATGGCGGTGCGGGACACACAGCGAGCCAATCCGATTATTTAGATGAGTCCCTGCCGGGCCTGTTTCCTCCAGCGCCCGCCGTGCAATCCAAGCCCAAAACCAGCTACGACACCATGATGCGTGGCGGTGGGGGCGGGGGTGCCGGACCGGCCGTTTCCGACTACGGCCCCGCACCGGCCAACTCCATCTTGGGTGGATTTGGGCTCTTTTAGAGGGGGCTACCTTAGAGGGGGCTACCTTAGAGGGGGCTGCCGCCCTAAGGCGCCTTCGGCGTAAAGGCACCCGGAGGGTGCCGAACCGCTCGACAGCCCGAAGGGCTGTCTTGGCCGAAGTGATCGGTGCCTTCGGCACCTTGCCCCTCTTACACCCCTGCTTTTTAAAGGAGGAGGGGGATGCCGCCCTAAGGCGCCGAAGTGATCGGTGCCTTCGGCACCTTGCCCCTCTTACACCCCTGCTTTTTAAAGGAGAGGGGGGGCTGCCGCCCCCTCTTACACCCCTGCATTTAACTTGTGTTTGTGCTTGATTTCTTGTGCATTTAAAGGGTGCCTGCAAGGGGTTTGTTGGGTTTTGAATTCTTTTTATTTATTTTCCATTTACAGCAACCAACCAAGTACAATGGAGACATTGACACGGCAACATACAGGAAAATAAATAGAACACATCTTCAAATCGTGGGTTTACGTCCACTTGTTCAGCGATCACATCTTACAAGATCATGGGCTGTCGGGTTTTCGCCTGGTGATTTTTGCCAAGAACGCCGACGGGTTGTCGTGGTGGGAGACGTAGGCATTCATGACTTCCGCCGGCGACCACGTGCGGTCCGGCAACTCGTCCCACACCGTCTCTGGAAGGGGCTCTTTGTAGTAGTGCTGGTACATTTCGGCGAGGGTGGATCGGCTGCAGTTGTCCAAATGCAGCGCGATGTCGACGCGTCCCGGACGCACCAACGCCGGATCCAGTTTGTGAAAATGGTTCGTCGAGAGGATCATTATGCGCCCGGTGTGTTCGCATATGCCGTCCAGCAGATTCAACAAATCATCGAGCGCGATCTTTTCGTTGGCCGTGCTGCTCATGGACGCGTCACGGCGGCAGCCAGCGCCCTTGCCACTGGACGATGACACCAGCATTTGGGCCAACTGTTTCAAGTCGCCACCGGAGTTGGTCGCCCCCGCCAACGCCACAGAAGGTGCGTCCTCTTCCTCTTCATCGTCCTCTCTTTCAACAGTGCCGTCCTTGCGCACTTCTTTGCGTTTCAACACCACGTCGCCCACGCAATCAATGTCTTCGAACACTATGATTTTCCGGTCAAATCCGAGCACTTCTTTTTCGTTTTCCGTGTAACGCGTCGTGTGGAAGACATCGTGCAACTGTTTCCGCGTGACGATGCTGGCCAATGAAATGGACACGATGTGCCGCCCCAAACGCGACGCCAACGCCTTGATAAAACTGGTTTTGCCGGTCCCAGGGGCCCCAAACAACGCGATGCCCAACGTGTACGGCACGCCATTCGCACGGTACCACTCCTTGTTGTTGACAAAAAAGTCGATTTTTTTCAATACTGCTGGCTTTTCCTCGAAAAAGAGATTGTCGAAGGATTTCATGGTTTCGTGCGGCGTTTCGTACCAGGCATTGGCGGACTCGGTGTCGTCTTCGTCGCACGCCTGCACGTTCTTCAGGGTGTACACAAACAATTTGTGTTTGCGCAGGGACTCCAGATGAGAGGTGTACTTCACCTGCAAACTCTCGACGAAGGCCTGCAATTCTGCCACGTTGCAGTGAAACGAAAACACGGTGATGGCGAACCGGTACATGCGTATCTCCGGTCGCGAGTGGGATTTCACGCTGTTCTTTTCGCTGGAATCTTGATCCAACAACTCCGTCACCGTACAATAAATCGACCTCTCTTTGTCCAATACGATGCGGCCACGTTGGGCGACCGTGAACATGGTTTTGTTGCCGTTTTCATGGGACAACACGTTGATAATTTCCTTGATTTCGTACACATCCCGCAGCTCCGACAAGTTGCACACCAAGTGGTGCATCACCGCGCGGAACCGCTGCGAAAACGTGGTGCTGATTTGCACGCGCGTGGAAAACGTGTCGACGACGGTGACGTGACGACCCTCGATGGTGATTTGGTTTCTGCGGAAAACACATGCGCGGAGGGAATCCGCCACGGAGGCGACGGTCAGCGGACCCACCGTGGCCGACGCGTACCACGCTTCCAGGACCATCGACAGCACCGCCACCGCAGCCAACGCCAAGAGGAGAGGAAACAACTCCGAATGGAAAAACGATACCGCAAACGCGCCCTCTGCCTGCGGTGCTTCCTGTTGCTGCTGCCTGTGCTGTATGCGCGTCATCAACACCAAGCGGACGTGATCCATGAGCACGGACTTCAAGGGTGTCAGGACGTTCATCGCAGGGGGTGTGTCTGTAAAACGAGAGGAGAAACACCCAAATGCATAAGTAAATCGGTGTTGGACGATTTAATTATGGAGGACAGCCGTGACCTCTCGTTGGATGGGCGTGTTTTTTTTTCACAGGCCCACGTTAGTGGAGCTGTCTTCTTCTTTATCATTTTCATTTTCATTTGCATGGGCGGATAATTCACCACCGCCGATGCGGTTGCGTCGCCGCATGGACCGCCGCTTGTTTCCACGTTTGTGCTTTTTGGTCAACACATAACCGAATTTGCCCTTTCGGCTGCCGTATCCGTACTTCAACAAACGATTTTCTTTTTTGGAACTGAGGAACTTGTCCTTGCTGACAATGCGACCCCATTTGTTCATCATCAGTTGGCTGCGAACCAGTTCCCCCGCGGTTTTGTACGCGGTGCCGTTCCACACCTGCTCGCGGGAACCGAACAATTCCTTGAATTTTTGGCCCTTTATGTAATAGTAGCCGTCGTTCGCGCGGTGCGGACGTTTCATTGTGGGTTGGTGTGAGGAGAAGGGGGGGGGGAAGTAAAAAAACAAACTATATGCTTACTGCAGAACAAAAAAAAATATGCAGAAAGGTCGTCCCCGTCTCTTCAAGAGTCGTTGAATTTGGGAGCCAAATAAAACACCATGCGTGCACCGTTGCCGGCGGGATCTTCGTCCAGAGGATAGGTCATTTGCAGGGGACGTTCTTCACTGAATTTGAGGAGGACAGCCGACGACAACTTCTGGTAAGAACACATGTTTTTCAGGTAGGTGAGGCTAAAGGAGAGCTCCAAGGTGGCACCTTCCTCGATGGCGAACTCCACCAAGTCGTCCATGAAAATCTCCACAAACATTTTGCCTTGGTCGTGGCTGGTCGACGTCAAAATGATGCGCTCCTCACTGCAGGTGATATCGACCGTATCGCCAAACATTTTCAGTTTGGTAATAATTTCCGAAAATTGGACCGAACGCATCTGAATTTCGGCGGCGTACTCGAACGGCGGAATGCTCATTTGTTCTTCGCTGATATCGATCAACGGCAACTCGAAATGCATGTCGAAAGATGCATTGCCGGCCCCCGAGACCGAAGCGGTAGCGGTAGCGGCAGCAGCAGCAGCGGTAGCAGCAGCGGCTTCGCCCTTCTTTTTGGACTTGGTTTTTGTCGCCGTCGGGGGTGCCGTGGTGGAGTCGTCGTCCACGGCGGCGGCGGCCAGACTGTCCGCACAGGACGTCAAATGGACCATGAGGCGGTCGTTGTCCTCTGTGGAATAGACCATGTGCATCTGCTGCCCCTTGTTGCGGGACGACAAAATGCGGTGCAAGTACGTCGCGTTCAGACCGATGCGGATGTGCTCTCCCGTCGTGTTGCTGTATCGGTCAAACCAATCGGCCGGCAGAAAGAACTCGACAATGGACACGTTGGAATTGTCCACGCACTGCATATACACCTGATCTTCTTGGCACACCAGCGTGATTTGCTCCGTGAACAGCTTCATGTGCTGAAACAGCGCCGTGAATACGTCGGCCTTGGCAGGGTTGTGCAGCAAAATTTCCATATTTGGACGCAAAAAGAAGAAAAGATTTTGAAATAACGCACCGGTCTGCAATTAATATGTGTCGGTACGTCGGGCGGCTGCCCCGGTTTCATGTAATTCGCAAGTGAGAGGCGTATGGGAATAACATGAAATAATGGTTGCAATTGGGTTAGCGTCGTCGCATGACTCGTTCTTCCGCTTCCAATCTCGCCTGCTCCAAAAGGTGACGGCGCCGTCGTTCCTGACGCTTCGCTTTGTTTTCTTTTGCCCGACGTTTGATTTCTATTTTCGCCTGTTCGATAGCACGGCCTGTGTTGAATCGTGCCTGCTCTACCACCCGTTTCGCTTGGCGTTTGATCTGCTTCAAGAGAGGGGTTCGAATCTTCCGGGTCGCCGCTGCCAACTGTTTGGCGTCGGTGGTGTCCTTCTTCGACAGCCGTTTGAGGGACTGCACCGCGGTTTTGTACTGCAACCCCACATTTGCCAAACTCCTGGAGGCACGGTTGCGGATGGTTTGCAGCCGCTGGTTGAGTTGGGCGTGAATTTGGTTGCTGCGGCGACTGCGCGTTTTTTGCTTCGGCGGCAGCGGTGGTGGTGGCGGAAGCGGGCGCACCGTCGGAGGCATTTGCACGGCGGTTGCGTAGACCGCGGAATTCCGCGGCGACACGTACGGAGGACGGATGGAAATGGGTGGCGGCGGGCGCGGTGCCGACTGCTGCGCGGTCACGGCCTCCGGCGTCGCCGACCGCGGCCGGGTGTCGATCGGGTTCCCCCAGAAATCCACCTTGCCTTGCGCTACCACATCAGGACTTTTGGATGCCGATGGAATGGGAGTATCGATCGGATTTCCCCAAAAGTCCACTTTTCCTTCGGCCACTTCATCCACCTGCGGACTCGTTACGCACTTTTTCAGGTTGGGATCGTATTCTGTACCGCGCGGACACCTGGGCATGGTATGTTTGCAACAGTAACGGCTCTTTTCAAAAATCTAACACAAAAACCGGGGAAAAAAGGACACGTAATGTATCTCTAAATATACTGTGTATAGATACTTTTTCTGGTCATAGACTCCATGTATTTTCCCAAGCGTCGAGGAAGTGGTCGTGCGCCTGTGAGATCCACCGATTCTCTCTACTTTTTTTTACATTGCTCTGCGACCATATAAAGTTTGTTGTCTTCCAGTGTATAACCGGTTCTGGGTCGCCATGTCAAGTGCTTCTGCTTCTGCTTCTGCTGCTTCCACTTTGTCTTCCCCCTCTCTTGGGGGTCGCGCCCACGTCTTTATCGACGACATGCGCTCCGCCAACGACTTCCGCGGCGTCACGTTTTCCAACTACAAAAAGACCGAAGTGCGCGCGCAAATGTTAAAACACATGATCCAGGGACACGTCGAACAGTCGTGCTACTGGTGCGCCGAATTGGTCTGTGCCGGCCATTTCCTCGACGCTTGGGAAAACATATTCCACTTCATGTCCAAGCACATCCATTTGGGCAACCCCAAGATGGCCATTTACGTCGACGCCCGATTCACCATCTTCAAGAACATCGTCAGCGAAGGCCAGTTCCAACAAGAACTCCAGTTGCGGAACCACGCGCCCGTGCGCAAACTCTTCGCCGAAGTCATCTGCAACTTGGCCCTCTCCAACAAAAAACCCAGTTTTGAACCCGTGAAAATTCACCGCCAGGAAGAATTCGATATCACGCTCATCAACGACCGCATCAAGGCGCCGTCGTCGGAATACGCCTGCTCCGCCTTCCGCCCCAAAGATCCCAAGGAACTGTTTATTGCCGTCAACGAGTTTGCCTACCAGCTGGCCTGCAAAAACATGACCATGTGCTGCTACTGGATCGAATGGATGGTCGAGTTCGACGTCATCTGCAAACGGCGCAAACAACCGGTCGTGTGCGTGGCCCGCGACTACGTGGACGACCGCAAACACAAGGGCGACATCGTCTGGATGCTTTGGGACGCCCTCGTCGAATCCTGCGAAGCCCGCGGAGATGCCTTCGTCGGCCGCGTCATGGCGAGTTTGCTGTCCATTTTCTGCGTGAAGTACACCACGTCGGTGGCGAAAAAACGGCGCTACGTCATGTACATGGCGGTGGAGCTACTGACCGAATACGGAACGTCGTCGGCTTCCGCCTCTACCTCTGCGGCGGAATTTGAAATTGTAGCCAACAAGGAGATTTTGGCAAACGTTCTCGACAAAATTGACAACGTTTACAAACAAATCAAGAAAAACGAACAGCGCGGAAAGAGCGATTACTTGCTCAGTGGCCTCGACGATGAAACCGCCATGTTTAACGCGCTGAACCAAATGGACCAGCTCACCGCCGTCGACGCGATGGCCTCTCCATCCGGTTCCGGCACCATGTAAAACTTTTCTGTTTTGCCGTGCACTTCAGCGACGGCGGCGGCAAGACTTGTTGTTGCGGCGACGGTGGCGGCGGCCACCACGGATGGTGCGTCGTCGACCTCCTCTCTTGGGAGTTAAGGGTTTCATTGGAATACCGGCAGGTTCTGCAGAACGCGAAGTACGCCCGTTGTTCCGGATCATTTTTACTGCCGCCCGGATTGCCTCTTGTTTGAGTCGCTGGTACATACTTTGGCGTGCCACTGGTGCCACCGCAGCCGCAGCGGCGGCAGGCGCTTCCGCCTCGGCATCCCGGAATTTGTTTTGCAAATCTTCGTCTTTATCCACTATTTGTCCCAGTATTTCTTCCAAATTTCGCGGTGCAGTCATGGCAGCCGCCTCGAGTTCAACTGGTTGCATAGGTTGATCACTTACCCCTTCTCTTGGCAGAGATCGCTGTGGAATTGGTAGATGTTGCCGTGGTCTTGATAGAGTTCGCCCTGGACTTGATAGTAGAACTTGTAGTGGAGTCGGTCTGGGTTCTTCATCCTGTCTGATCATTTTTTGTTCATATTTGTCGTATATTGTTTTTGCCAGTTTGTTTATTAGAACTTGGTAATACTGGTCATAGAGTCGAGAAGGTGTACTTCTCAACTGTAAAAACTTCGGTTGTTTGCTTTCCATGGGATCGATCGCCGAATGAACGTGGAAAAAAGAACGCAGCACACAAAATAGGATATATATTGGACAAAGATTTTGTGTGGTGCTCTATTGGGAAAAAAGGTCCTATCGCCGGCCAGACCTTTTTCGGCAGGTCCTCCGACGTAAACGGCGAGAGGCACTGCGGCAGCGAGAGCCACTACGGCAGCGAGAGCCACTACGGCAGCGAGAGCCACTATGACGCCGCCGGGTTTTTCTTCCGCCACTCGTTGTATCACTATCCGGTTTTATTTTGGAAAGCAATGTATTTTGGGCCGCTGCAGATGAGGTTGCACTTTTAACATATTCCAAGGCTTTTTTATAAATTTTTGCTTCTTTTTTCTGATCGGAAGCAGTTGTAGCCGTTGAATCGATGGGGGGTTTAACGCTTTTTAATTTTGCGTATTCGTCCAATCTCCGTGAATTTACCCTGTTGAGTAGGTCCAAAGAAACACCCGCAGACATGCTTTTCGGTCACCGGCAAACAAAACCAAAGAAACCAATTGAATTCATAATCTCTATGGCGATTTTGTTGGGAGTGCTTTGGCAAAGACTTTTCTCCGTGTCTAAGCTATTTTTTTCACCATATTTTTTATACAAACCCATCACGGCTGACAGTTCGTGGCTTGTGGCCACTTCTGCGAAGTTTTCCGAACGTCTTTCAACGGCGTTTTCCTCCGCCCATTTCTGGATTATAAAAACTGTCAAATTTGTTTCGGGATGCTTCCACCCACCCCCGTGACCATGTTTTTCGTGTCGCTGTAGCCCCCCGTCTGGATGCAAAACTGTTCGCGGAATCCCCACCACTGGTCCCTCTCTTGCAACCGTGTCCACACGGCGTCATTCGCGTATACCCAGTGCATCTGCGTCGCCAACAGCTGCGGCAACGCCCACTCGTACAACTCAATCAAGGCGTCGTAGTAGTGCGACTTGACGATGTACGCGCCCGCGCAGTGGGCGAATTTCACGCGGACCATCGATTCCGGCAATTGTTTGCCATCCGACGACGAGAGGAGCTCCCCCGTTCCAGGCCTCGGAAACGTTTTCACTAAATTCATGTCCAACATGAAAACGTTCCAGCCCGTCTCACGGAAAATTTCTTCGATTTTTTCCTGAAATTTTTCCGCCGTCCCGCAGAGTTCGGGGCGGAACATGACGTCGTCCTCCAACACGAGGACGTGTTCCCAGTGTTCGTCCCGTGCTCGTTTCAGTACAGCTAAGTGACTGAGGCCGCAGCCGTACAAGCCATACGCGTGTTCGATTGCTGGAAACCGTTCTGCATGCGACATGCCGAATTCGGCCAACCACTGCTCCATGTAGTTCCGCCGATCGGTGCGGCGGTCGAGGTTGATGTAGACAATGTGCGGCAACATCTGTACAGCCATATATAACTTTTCTTTTGCATTCTTGTGTTTATTATTTTTTTGGTAACAAAACAACATACAACTTCTTTTTATCAAAAACAACACACACACAAACAACAACACACGCCGCGATCAATCCACCACCAAACGCGGAGCTACGTTGATGGTTTGCAGCTCCTGCGACAACAATTTGTACGCATACGGAATGTCCACACGCGCAAACTCCGTGGTGTTGTTGCAAGTGTTGCAGCGATGAATGGTGAACTCCGCCGTGTCGTTGACCGCAGCAGCAGCCGCCGCCGGAGACGCAGACGACGCCCCGCCGTCCTTGCCCGCATTCACCGCCGCCAACAACCCGCATTTGCGACACACGTGCGCCGTGTAACGGTCCGACACGTCGTACAAACGCTCCTTGCAAAAGTGCGCTGCCCCGTGCGCAATCAGGGCATCGCGCTCCATTTCTCCCACCCGGAACCCGCCGTCGCGACTGCGACCTTCCGCCGGCTGACGCGTCAAATTCACCATCGGCCCGATCGCACGGCTGTGCTGCTTGTCGTTGACCATATGCTTCAGACGCTGGTAAAACACCGGTCCGATAAACACACTCGTTTCCAACTGCTCCCCCGTCATGCCGTTGTACATCACCTCGTTCCCGTAACTCTCGAAACCCACACGCTGCAACTCCTGCGCTATCGTCTTGATGTCCAAATTCCCGAAACTTGTCCCGTCGCCGAATATGCCCAACTCCACCAACACCTTGCCCAACAACGTCTCCTTCAATTGCGCTATCGTCATACGCGACGGAATCGCGTGCGGGTTGATGATGATGTCCGGCTTCAATCCCTCGCGCGTATACGGCATGTCACGCTCCGCAAGGATGTTTCCTACCGTACCTTTTTGCCCGTGGCGGCTCGAGTTTCCTATCAAAAGCGAAGGGCTGTGGAACGTTTCCCGCATGTAGTACACGTGCGAACTTGGCATTTCAATGCAGTAGACTTTGCCTTGGTAGGGAACCATCTCCAAAATGTTCGACTCGTTTTGCTTCTTGAAAATCCACGGCTGGTTTTGCGAACGGATAATACTCACTTTGTAGTACACGTGTTGCAGGGTGGCGGACATCGCTTCTCCGGCTTGAGGACCCATTGTACGTTTTCCAGTTCGGGTAGTTCCCGGCATTTCGCCGATCTTGATAATGCCAGACCAACCGCAATGTACGCACAAACGCGCCACATCGTCCGCGAGACGGGGACTGATGGTTCCGTAGCGACTGAACTCGTCTTCGCCCTTGTACTGCATTGTGTGACCGTCACCTTGCAACAGGGCGTTCAACAACACCATCGACTGACGTTGGGACAAATCCCACACATAATCCGGCAAATGCTTGCGTGCTGACCCAACCGACAACAAAGCAAAATGCTGACAGACTGCTCTATTTTTCGCCCTCGAAAGCACAATGTTTCCACTCGCGTGAACAGAATAATTTACGCCAAGGGCAGTTAAGATTTCATGAAGAAATTCTACTTTGCGGTCTTTATAGACTCCAAAAATCATAGAACCCCGTTCTTTATCGCAGTATCCATCACTAATAAACATTCCCAACAGCTGCAACCATGCATCCATGTTGTACTCTGTTTCCCCAATGCGTATGGTCGGAATGTCCGGTCGCACATTGTTGAGAGACTTTTGGAAACGCACCTGTTTTTTCTCTGCAAGCACGACACCCGCTTCACGCAATTCGTAAGTTACATCTGGACGCTCACTCCGTTTCTTGACATACAGCTTGTGGTTTTGCGTGCAGACAAACTCCACCTGTTTGTTTTTGAAGGAGCACAGCGGTGCGTCGGACCCATCGACGGAGTTGTGATCAAACTCGAACTTTCCCGACGGATGTTCGTACAACATGTTGCCCTCCGCATCCAGGGTACAGACGCGATGCACCGCCGGATCGATGTCCACCATCGGCACCCACCCCAGATGGGTCAGCACTTGCTGCGTCGGCAGCGCGCAGAACTTGTCGCCCAACACGGGTTTGCGCAACGTACGCACACGCACTTTGGCAAAATCGTACCCGTTTTCGTTGCGTCCGGTGTAGTTGCGGTCGATGTACGACTCTTCCGTCGTGCGGTAGGTCTTGCTCTGGTCCTTGAATTTGATTGTTTTCGTCGGATCGTTGCGGTTCTCCTTGATGGGCACCACCTTGGCGATAATCACGTCGCGGTTTTCGACCAGGGTATTTTCCGGCATGAACCCGTTGGCGTTCAACTTGTCGTAATTTCCGAATTTGATGCTCTTGGTTTTCGCCGGGTTGGGCTTGCAGCGAATGAGTTCGTCGCGTACCAAGTTGTTGTCTTCGTCCTTTTCTGTGTGGAGAATGGTCGCCGTGAACAAGCCCCGGTCGATCGCCCCCTTGTTGAATAGCACACTGTCCTCCTGGTTGTAGCCCGTATAGGTCATGATGGCGACGTAGATTTGGCATCCGGAGGGAATGTTGTTCAAATTGATGAAATTCATCAACCGGGTGTCCACCAATGGCCGCGACGGATACGTCAGGACGTACGCCGTCTTGTCCAAGCGCTGGTCAAAGTTCGTGCAGTAGACCCCGATGGCCTGCTTTTGCATGGCACATTGGTACGTGTTGCGCGGAGCCTGGTTGTGTTCCGGAAAGGGAATGCACGACGCCAAGACGCCGAAAATCGTGCTGGGGTGGATTTCGCAGTGCGTGTATCGGATGTTTTCCGACGCCGAGTGCAAGTACTGGCTCTTGGACTTCATCGCAATCATCGCAAAGTTCTGTTCCGCCGGGTCGATGTACTCGATGACGGATTCGCCGATGCGGCAGTTCGTCAGCAAATCGTTCCAACTGAGCTCCTTGTTCGCCACGCGCTGCACAATCTCCGGCGTGATCAGCGCGCGGTTGTCGCGCACGCGCAAGACGGGACGGGTCAGCCGGCCGCCGTCGTTGCACACCCGTATTTCCATGTGCTTGCAATCGAACACCACCGACGTGTAAATGTTGATGATTCCGCGGTATTTCTTGTCCTTGATGTCGCGGTACAACGCCAGGGGATCGTCCGTCACGCCCACCCAGGTCCCGTTGATGAACACCTTGACCTTGTCGTGCAAATCGCGCGGTCCCGCCGCGTCGTCGACCTTCAACACTTGCGGCTCGATGTACTCGTACAACGACGCGCTGCTGGTCGGGATCGTGATGTGCGCCATGTAGGCGATGTTCTTCACCACCCCGATGCTCTGTCCCTCGGGCGTTTCCGCCGGACACAAAAACCCCCACGTGGTGCCGTGCAGTTTGCGCGGATCGATGAGCTCCCCACTGCTCTTCTCCAACGGCGTGTTGATGCGCCGCAGATGGCTCAGCGTGCCCAAATAGGTGAGACGGTTGAGCACCTGGCCCACGCCCACCTTGCTGCTGTTCGACTGCTTGATGCTGAAATCGCCCGTCGACAGCGCGCGGATGATGCCGTTCTCGATCGTCGACGACTTGATGATTTTGCCGATGTTGCTCTTGTTGATGATGTTTTCGTAATCGTTGTTGCTGCGCCACGCCCCCACGTTGATCTCGCTGACGATTTTCTTCTGCATCTCCTTCACCAACTTGTTGAAGTAGTTGCGGAACAAATTGTTCAGCAGCGTGCCGGTGAGTTCGATGCGTTTGTTCACGTAGGAATCGCGGTCGTCCGGCGGCATCCACCCCAAACTCGTCTGCAACAGGCGGTTCGCCATGACACCCAGCAAATACAACTTCTGCTTCAATGTGCGGCAGTGGGGCAACAGGTCCGTCGTCAGCACGTCCATGGCGAATTCCGTCTTCTTTTGCGCGCCGGTTTCGCGGTCTATGTTGATCGGTGGCGTGAACGCAACCATGCTGACGATGTGGGCCAACGCACTTTGCTGCGTCATGTACTTGTTGGCATCCACGATGCTGGCGTCCAAACAGGCCAGTATTTCGGCGTGTTGATCGTCGGCGAGATTCAACACGATGTACTCGCAGATTTCGCGGTCGCTGACCACGCCCAACGCACGGAACAGCACAAACAGTTCGATGGGCTGCTTGAACCGCGGAATCATGACGTACATGCCGTAGCCGAACCCGGTGTTCTTGCTGGCGATCATCATGTCCACCTGCTTCGGCGAAATGCACTTGTAGTCCGGCACCGACTTGATTTCGGCGTAAAAACTCCACTTTGTTGTGTTTTTGCCCTCGTGGCAACAAATGATGTTCTCCGCCCCGCGCTCCTGCGGCAAAATCACCTTTTCGGAGCCCTTCACGATGAAGTGGCCGCCGCAATCCATCGGGCATTCGCCGGTGTGGACGGCGGGCACGTGACGGTTCTGCGTCAGCACACAGATCGACGATTTCACCATGATGGGCATTTTGCCGATATTGACCGGCACGGGCAGCGTTTTCTCGATGATGCGCGGCGGCGCCGTCACGTCTTCGTCGTCGCGAATAATGTACTTCACGCGCACCTCCACCGTCAGGTTGGACGCATACGTAAAGTTCCGCAACTTCGCTTCCTGGGGCAACATGGTTTTTGTCGCCCCGTTGTTTTCGTGGATCTGCGGGGGATGCACACGGAAGTTCTCCATCGACACTTCGATCTCCAGCGTATACAATTTGTGCTCACGGACATAGTGCTTTTCCGAATGCACGCAGATCGGATTGAACATCTGGACCGTCAGTCCGGCCTGGCAGTTGATGAATCGGTTGTACGACTCGATTTGGTGACGCACCAGGCGCGACAAGTGCTCCTTCTCGTTGAAATAGGACTCCAGCAACGTAAACGGCTCCTCCACATAGTCACCCAAATGGGACAGTACGTGACGCTCGGCGTCGGATGGTGAGGCCTGCGATGCGGCCGCCGCATTCTCCGCTTCGCGTTCTTGGTCCATCTGGTCACGCAACAACGGCGTCACCGCAGATTCGGCGATGCACTCGTCGTCCACGTCTTTGCTGGCCGCGGGGTTGTGCGCCGCATCCGTGTCCGCAAACGCAGCGGCCGCCATGTCCGCCAATTTCGCACGTTTGTTGGGCTTGTTGTGTACAACCGGCTCGGGGGTAGGCGACGGTTCGGTGTCGGATTGGTCGTGCGGCGGAACCACTTCTGCCACGGACACCGGCAAGCAGGATTTGCCGCGTTTGGGAATCTTCAACTTTACTTGGCCGCTCTTGGTGATGGCCGCACCGTTGACGATCGGAAACATCGTTTTCGGGGATGGGAGTTTGGCAGAAGAAGCAGACGACATGGTCGAGTTTGCCAGAAAAAAAAATTAGAAGAGAATTAGCACCTACTGCAAAAAGTGCATGCAACCGTCAAATAATTGTGCCCTGCTCCCCCCTTGCTGGGTTCGTCGGTTCCCTTTTTTTGGAGGGGGCT
>JACCEB010018492.1_pt1 | contig 21015 bp, 22 predicted proteins | sample 7454761 | NCBI WGS metagenome assembly JACCEB01 (sample SAMN15323454, study PRJNA562643) | freshwater metagenome | isolation source: river surface water | place: USA:Blue River Watershed | collected 2017-08-18 | reverse complement strand
GCAACAGGCCCTGGAATTTCTCTTTCTCCTGCGTTTACTCATCGTAACATTGAAGAGGAAAAACGTGAGAAGATTGAATACTTGAATAAGTTACAACGCCTTGAACAAAAGGGATTTCCTGTCAGTCGAAAATTTACTATGGATAATTCACTTGATGAAGTGAAACAAGAATATATGCGTTTGGTGGATGCTCGTCAACTTGAGGCTTCTCTTCGTTTCCAGCGTCAAGCCTTAGTGGGTGTGGTGACTGGTATGGAATGGTTAAATGGTCGTTTTGACCCTTTTGATTTGAAGTTAGATGGTTGGTCTGAAAGTGTTCACGAAAATGTAGAAGATTTTGATGAAATCTTTGAAGAACTTTATGACAAATATAAAGACCGCGGTAAAATGCCTCCAGAAATGCGTCTCTTGATGACATTAGCAGGTAGTGGTTTCATGTGTCACGTAAGTAATACTTTCTTACGTTCTCGTATGCCTAGTGCTGAGGATGTTCTCAGAAATAATCCTGATTTGGCTCGTCAATTTGCGGGTGCAGCAGCAACACAAGCAGGCCCTGGGTCTGGGAAATTCATGAATATGGCTATGGGTGGTCAACAACAAGAAGTTAATACTGAAGTACCTTCAAGTGCTACTGGAGCCTTCTTTGGTTCTAGTGGAGCGAATATGCCACAACCTAGAACCCCAGCCAATGTGGCTTCTGTAGAGCCTCCTCGTCAAACGGCTAGACGTGAAATGAAAGGTCCAAGTGGAGTAGATGATATTTTGAAACAATTTGAAGAAGCTCGTGCTCGTGAAATTGAAGTTCCACAAAGTCCTATGTCTCAACCCGCTGTTACTGCAGCCGTTGAGATTCAGTCAATGACTTCTGATGATTTACAAAGTGCTGTAGAAAGCACGCGAACTGGTCGTTCTGGAAGACGTCGACGTGCTCCTGTTTCAGGCAATACGATTAGTTTGGCTGTATAACAACATTATGTTGTTTCAGGAAACACTATAAGCCTTGCTGTCTAAGGCAGGCAAAAAGCCTTGCCGTCTAAGCAAACATAGTTTGAACATATTGCATATTTTGATTATAAGTTGTATAAGCCTCTTTGTGAACGATTTTGTAATCAACTTCACCAGATTCGGCTTTTGTATTTTTTGCTAATTTATCAGTGAGTTTTCTATACATATCTGCTTCTTCAGGTGTTAACACGGATGTGGTATTTCCTGAAGAATCCACTTGCTGTTCCTTCTTTTGGGGAGCAAGAACAAATAAAGCACTATTTTCATTAAAGAGCATACCCACAACAAGTATGACAACTAAACTTAACCAGAATGCTACAAAAATATTACGTGTCGCAATGAAAATCACAGTAAAAATTAATAAACGTCTCACCCAAGGATTTTGAAAGAACTTTTCTTGACCTTTGGTCACTTCCATGGCAAGAAAACGACCTCCAAGATTCATAAAGAGCATCATGAGACCAATAAAATAAGGATTTGTATTGAAACTTGATATGAGAATTTCTATAGGATTTAGAGCCTCTGCAGCAACGGGTGCTGCTACCATGGCTGCTGTTGAAACATTCATCTAACAGGTTCTAATAAATATTCAAGATCCATGAAATAGAAAAATACAGCAAAAAACACCATGGCTCCTACACGTGGACACCAGTAAGAAGATATCATAAGAAATACAAGAATAAAAAGTCTCCAAATGGGATACATGTAAAGTGAAACCAATGCTGGTGGATAAAGTGCTTTCATATTTGAACCATAATAGATATTCCAGGAGAAAAAGAAAAGTGCTGCCAATAATCTTGACAATCCATCCATTTTATTTCCGGGACGTAATATACTTTCCCATTCGAGCATCCTCTCTACATAATACTACTATTCTGACTACGTGAGTCTTGAACACTTGTAGTTTGTTTTTGATATTCCTCATTTCTATCCTGCACAGGAAGTGTATTCACTCTATCATCTTGGATGCCAATAGGATTTTCTTTCAAAACTTCTTCAACCCACCATTTCTTTTTATTTTGAATGAACTCAAAACTAAAGGTATCAGGTTGAAATCCTTCCAATAAATTCCGGGAGTGTTTTGTAATCAAGAGAAGTGAGAGAAGTGCTGCTACTAAACCAATTTGCCATGAATAAAGTTCAGTCACAAGAAGAACTGCTCCAAAAAGAATTAAACGACCAAATAACGAGGAGAAAAATCTACGAATTCCATTGGGTATCTGTTCATCAAATACAATTCCAAGAATTAAGAATAAAAATAAGACTACATGAATTTGAGTAGACCCTTTATTCATAAGGTCAGCAAGAATAACTCTCATGCCTCCTTGTAATACCGGAAGTTCTTGGGATGTCGCGCCCTGCATCTATTTTGAATTTGAATTTCTAACTAGCAAATAAGAGTCAATGGACTTCTGTCTATTAAATGAAGTGTATCCAGATTGGACAAAGAAAGAAGTAGAACCTGGAACTGTTGTGGGTCCTGGTGATGCTGGTTCCAAACCATCCGAAAAAGCGAAAAAAGAACAAAAGAAACGTTCCAAAAAATGTAAAGACCCTGCTTTGAAATATTTAGATCCCAATTATCAATTTGAAGATGTTGACCCTGACCGCCAGTTTGTAAGTAAAGGATGGGATGTTCTTCCTATGAATCCCAAAACAGGAGTTGTAGAAGCTCGCCCTTTCGGTATGGAAGAGGAGAAGGAAGGTTTCCAAACGACGACAACAATTCCTTCCGTGCCCGGTCCCAGTTCCAAATACAACAATAAACTCCCTAAATATTTTACTGGCTCTGATGATGACATGGCAGAAGGATTTCAAAGCCAAGTCAATGTTATTGGTGATGACCCTGCCTATCGCTTCGCTCCATCAGGAATCATGGAAGAAATAAGTGATGCTGTTTCTTCAGCCAAAGATAGACTTTCGAACTCACTTCCCTATCCATCGTTGGAGGATGTCTGGAAACCACTGACACCTGCAGGTGCTCCAACCGCTAATTTTCATGCTTTACCAACACCTTCTGGAATCTATCCTGAACCTGGTAAGCGTCCAACCTATTCGGAACCTGATGATTTGAAAAAGAAATTGGATTTGATTTTTGAACGTTTAGATACTCTTGAAAAAAGACGTTCTGAAAATTCTCAAAAAGACATACTTGTCTTTGTGGGAAGTGGATTAGTTTTCTTATTGAGTTTAGACTTACTCACACGCAAATAAATAATGTGCTAAGAAATATTTCTTACATCACTATTTTAATCAAATAACGTTGAGATTTGTGAATTCACATTATTGTTCGGCATGGTTTGTTTCGCCAAAGATTTCTGCATAGAAGCTATTTGAGGATTTGAACTCACGATTCTTTTTCTTGTTTGAAGTTTGGCCTTTGCGCTAGAAGAAGGGCCATATCCTGATAAAGAAGTTTGTTGTTTTGCTCCTATACTTCTCATGGCCGATGGAGAAGTGGCTGTTTTAGAGGCTTGTGCTGCTCGGAGTCTATTTCGTTGTAGAGCCATAGGGTTTGTTACTGAAGAAGGAGATTGAAGTGCTCGTTGCGCCTTAGAAGCCATTGCCTTTTGAGAAGCCAAAGAATTGACATTCTTATTTGTCCATGTTTGTTCAGCCAAAGGAGAGGTATTATTCGCTGGAGTTTTCTTGGCTTTTTGTCTATTGAGTCTGCGTGTTTGAGAGGCTGCTTTTCTGGCTGCTATATTTTCAGCACTCAATTTGCTAACACGTGGTGCAGAACTGGCTACAGAATTCACTTGAATGGAAGCCAACGGAGATGATTCAGTGTTTAATGCTGCTGGATTTTCTGTTTCAGAAAGAACTTGTGTAATATCTGGACGAGGAGATGTAGGGTCTTGTTGAAGAATTTGTTGAGCAGCAACGGAGGCTTTTACAATTTTAGAGGCTTTGATTTCTTTCAGTTTCTGTTGTAATTTCTTTTCTTCATTCCCTTTTATCATGCTGTGATAACGTTCAAATGTTTGCTTCGCATCTTCTGGTGTTTTTCCATAAAAACGTGCTTTGATTTGAGGTTCAACATCTACAATTTTAAAGGTAGCACCATCAGGAACAACATTTTTCAAATAATAAGGAATATCCACATACCAAGGTTTTTCACGAATACTTCCTTCTTTTTTCTTATCAGTATTTTTGTATTTCATACGTTCAAAAGATAATTTTGCTGAAGTTGAACCTGTTGCGGCTTCCCATTCAGATGGATTAATATCATAATCTATATGTTGTATGGGTGTCTTACTAAAAAGAGACATCTCTATCTGTTATATTTATTTTTAAAACGTTGAACATAAGACACAACTTGGTCAGAAGATTTGCCGTACATTCTATAGAATTTTACGCGAGGGTCTCTTACACGGAAATCAGCATACCAGGCTTTGTCATCATCATCGTAAGCTGGAGTAAACTCACTTGAATCTGCACTTCCATCATAATCATTTTCACTGACTTCAATTGGCATTCCAGGTCCTGGAGTTAATTTAGGAACTTGTTGTTGTTTTATAGGTCTTTGAGGCATTTTCTTTTGCTTTATTGGTCTTTGAGGTATTTTAGGAGCCTTACGTGTTTGTTGTTTCATCATTCTTTGAGGCATCTTAGCAACTTTACGAGTTTGTTGTTTTGGCATCTTAGGAGCCTTACGTATCTGTTGTCTTTGAGGCATCTTAGGAGCCTTACGTGTCTGTTGTGTAATAGGTTTTTTAGATGATTTTACCGATGCTTTTCGTATGGGTTGTTTTTGAGATTTCTTAGGTATATTTACAGCCTTATTTAATTCTTCTTCCAATAAATCATCATCCTCCTCTTCTTCTTCCTCTTCTTCAGGTTCTTCCTCCTCCTCTTCCTCTTCTTCAGGTTCTTCCTCCTCTTCTTCCTCTTCTTCCTCTTCTTCAGGTTCTTCTTCCTCCTCTTCCTCTTCTTCGTTTTCTTCCTCCTCCTCTTCTGAATTTTCTTCATTCTCATTCATATTATTGTTTGTATTATTAGGACTTGTTATGTTATTATTATCATTATCTGAACTATCTGACATTCTAGAAAGTTGTGATTCTACTGCTGCCGTAGCCAACATACTGCCTATACCTGGACCACCACTGGAATTCGTATCTGTATTACGTTTCTTTTCATCCTTTTTTCTTTGTCGACGAGTTTCAGCATTTCTTCTTTTCTTATCCGCAGCCTCTTTTTTCTGTTGACGACGAGTTTCAGCATTTCTTTTCTTTTGCTCAGTGGCAGATTGTTTCTGCTTTCGACGAGTTTCAGCATTTCTTTTCTTTTGCTCAGTCGTGGATTGTTTCTGTTGTCGACGAGTTGCAGCATTTTGTTGTTTTTGTTGTCGGCGAGTTTCTGAAGCCTTTTGCTGTTCTTCTTTTTTTTGTTTCTTAGCATCGGCTTGTTGTTTTTTCTTTTGTTCCTTTTCAGCAGTTTGTTGTTTTTTTGTTTGAGCCTTTTGGTTCTTGGCTTGTTGTTTAGCTTGTGCTTTTCTTGTTTTCTCAGCATTTTTTTGGGCTTTTTGTTGTTGTTTCTGTGCTTGTTGTTGTTGAGTCTTTCTGGCTTTCTCAGCATCTTTTCTGGCTTTATCCTGTGTCTTTTTCTGCGCCTTCTCAGCATCTTTTCTGGCTTTATCCTGTGCCTTTTTCTGCGCTTTCTCACGAGCCTTTTGTTGTGCCTTTTCTTTGGCTGCTTCTTTAGCTTTTTGCTTGGCCTCGGCTTTGGCTTTTCGTTTGGCTTCTGCTTTTGCTCGAGTGGCTGCCTTTTTTTGTGCTCTACTTAATGAAGAAGCACCCCCTTTGTATTTTTTCCGAGTTCTATTGGACTCACTCATCTACTTAATAGATAAAAATAAAGTCTGGTAAGTTGGCTTCAATATTTCTCATCTTATCTTGTATTACTTCTACAACATTAACACCTTGTCTATTAGCACTATCCTTCACATCCTGAATAGCGAGTCGTAGGCGTTTGAATAATCGTGAACCGGTTTGTTTTTGAACCGCAATGAAATCTACATAGTAATCATTTCCATCAATATCAGCACGAATAGTTCCATATCTCTTTTTCTGAAATTGGAATTGGGCTGGTTGAACATCATGAACTTCACCTGGCCAAGCATACGTTAAAATTGCAGGAGGTTGAGGTATTTGAGGAAGGGCTTGACGAGGTTCCACAATAGGAGCAGGTTCTTCAATAATGACTTTGGGTTGAATCATTCTGCGAATAGGTGGTTCATCGAGTGTAAATGCTGCATTGGCATAGAAATAAGCCATTATCTTATTAATAAAATTTCTTACACTATCGCATTCACTTTTTGTTATGATACGCACATCTGTGAAACAATTGGAGATAACTAATTTCTTTAAAAAACCTGTAACCTCTTTTTTCCATTCATTTTCAAATACAAAAGCCAATAAGGAAGGGGTTAATTGTAAACTATTTAATAATTCAGCCTCATCTTTGGAATAGATTTCATCACTCCAATTTTGCATGACTTGATTCGTTGGAATACGAATTTTTCGTGGAATTCCTCCTACATTGATAATTTTTGTAGAAGCCTTTTCAAAACGAGGATGTTTTTCTTTGGATGCAAACTTTCCAGGTGGAGGAATAAGTTTCGCTATATTTCCATCTTCATCGAAACAAAGCAGAGGAGTTTCTTGAATTCTGTCAAAACGGAATACATGAATTTGATATTTCTTGTTTGAAATATGATATTGTTTTATATTTGCTATATCTTCATCATAAAAGATAGTATCTAGTCCTTTACATATATTTACATCTGTGCGAGGTTGAATGAGGTCAGCTTTATAACCTTGAGAACCAATTAATAAGAAATTTTCAAAAAATAAATCTTCATCTTCTGACAATGAGGAAGGATGAACAGCAAATGTTGTGCGCTTTTCAATATCTTTTGATGGAGCAGCAAACTGTTGTGCATTTTTATCTTTACGAGGACGGAAAATGGCTTGACCTGGTTGAGAAGTAAGTAAACAACCTTTAAAATTTCCAAATTCTTTGAGTGAAACAACTACAGATGGATTGAGACTTGTAAATAAAACATCATTTGGTGCTGGTAAAGTATCTGCGCCATTAGGATCTAAATGAATTAATTTGGCTGTATTAATATCTTCAGGATTATGTAAGACATAAAAATAATTCTTATTGGAATTCCATAATCTCATATGTAGATACATCAATATAGTTAGTTCTATCACGTTGGTTCCTGAATAAAAAGGGGCCATACAAACGATAGCGACACCATTTTTGAGTTGTAAATCACTTGAATTTTCTTTGCGGAAAACTTCTGTTTTGAAAAGGTATTGAATGATTTTAATAAATTCTCGAAGATTTCCATTGATAGGTGGTATCATCACTATAGTTTCAACATCCGATGGAAGAACATCATAAACTAATGGAATATACTGAACAGCATTGACTTGTGCTTGAGTAAGGGTAGGGAGTTCAGGATTTTGAGCGGCACCTGTTTCAAGATATCGCTTTATATTTTTTATTCTATCTTGATAGAATTGTCCTAAATAAAAGTCTAGTTGTGTCATTTTCCGAGCATAGTTGGTTAAAAGTTTTTGAATATAACTTTCACGATCTTGTTTAGTGATATCTGTTTCAAAGGCTTGATAGACTTCTCCCTGCATTTTTTTCGTAAATTTTTGTCCTTTCGCTCCTCCTCCTAAGACTTTCAAAATAGGTTCGGTTCCTCCTGAAAGCATGCTCGCTTCAACATTATAGTTAGAAGGCATAGAACCGCCACCTCCCATGACGGGTTGTATGACACTGTTTGTTCCTCCATGTAACATGCTGGCGTTTGGATCATAATTCGGTGGGGGACCACTCATTCTGATGCGAATGACGAAAAAAGAGGCTTAAGAACGACGACCCTAGCGAGGTAGAATGGAAATCCTCAACCCTGTCTATGCTGAATCAGACCCTCAAACTCGTCGTCGTAAAATTCACTGTAAACAGGAATTAATTGTTTCAAGTCTTCAAAGATTCTACAATGAAAGGGATGACTTAGAAGATATTCTTCACATTCTTCAAGGAACTTCATCTATCAGTTTACGTCTTATTGATTGGTTTGTGACCAATTATGCAAAACAACATTCAACTTCTTATGTTCTCAATGGACAAGAATTCTTAGTCTACATGAATTATAAAAGTCAATTGAAAGCGTATAGTAAGAAACTCTTTGACCCTTTTTGTCGCCGTGAACGAATTTTATTTCAAGTAGGCAATCATCCTGCTTTTTTAACGACTGTCGGGAAACTCAATTTCTTTCGTTGGGCACTTGAAAAGGGTGTTTTAAATTATATTCAAGCCAATGTGGCTGAAATTGAAAAGGGAATGAATCAATTTATGAAAGAAATTCAAAAGGAAAAGAAAGAATCTACCAATTCAACTCAGAGTTCTATTACAAGTCAGTCAACACAATCTAGCCTACTAAGTACATCAACAACTGGAAGTAAAAGTTCCACTCGTCGCCGTACAACTTGTAAAGAACAAGCTTCTTCAAAACTTATGCAGAAACATAGCATGCCTATTGAAGTTCGCTTTGACTAATTTCTATAATTTTTCGTCATATTGTTAAATTGTGGTCTCATTAGTTCATAAGAAAGAAGCGAATTCATTCTTTCTTTTTCAGCATAATCATTAGGTAACCAACGAGCAGAAAAGGTTCTATTTAGGATTTCTCGTGTTTCTGCCATACCGCGTTCTCCTGCTTTGTCTTCGTGAACAACACTGCGAAGTTCACGCACTGCATTACGCGGGTCAAAACTGGGGTCATATCTATCAAAATAAGGATTTTGAGAAAGTTGGTCAGATGTTGGAACGAAAGGTTGACTTTGATAATAATTTTCTGTTCGTTGAGTTCTTGTATTTATCGAACGGAAATCCAAAAGTTCTTTGGCTCCACTCAAATCTGTTGTGGTTTTAATAAGAGGAGCATTAAAGGATGCTGTGTAACCAGCAAATCCAGAACGAGCATTTATCGGTTGCATATCATTTAAGATTCGTGCTCCACTCAAATCTGCTCGGTCCATTTCCAAATAAGGAGCATCGGTTTGCCATTGTTCAAAAAGTCGGGCATTCATAGCATCTTTTGTAGAAACTTCCTTTCTCATGCGGAGTTGTAACTTAGGAGGTGGTAAACGGGGTTTACCAGCATATAGATAAGGTTCATTCATCTAAAGTGATAGGTTATTCTTCTTTAATAGAATGTATTGTGTTCCTTTTTACAAAATAGTGGAAACATCCAGTTCAGGAAATCAGATTCAAAAGATAGTTGTCTTTTTATCTAGAGGAGGTACTGCTTTAATGGAGGGACTTTCTTTAGAGGAAATACCTTCTTTTTGCCAAGAGAATGGATTTGTTGTAAAACAACAATTTCAAAAAGATTCCACCATCTTCCTGGAGATTAATCCCAAGAAAACAGATATTTCTAGTTTTTATAATTTTGAAGAAGCTTATAAAAGTTTGAATGAATGTTGGCGCACATTTATTTGGGTAACTTCTGATAAACAAGATTCCTGGAATGTGAATCATTTGTTTAAAACCACTCCTTTTTATCCTATTCTTTTTGAAATTGCGTTAGTGGTTTAAGAGTTTATTACATTCTATATATAGAACGTATGTCTTCACGGAATAAAACTCTAAGAAAAAGTCATACAGATGTAAGCGGTGTGAAGATTGATTACTCGGTAAATGAGGGTTTACAAAAATTATTAGAAACAGAAGCCAATTCTGCTTATCGCAAACCTTGGCATCGCCTTGAACGAGGCCTTCGTGTGAATCGTCTTCGTATTTTTTGTCAAGATATGAAAGAACGTAGAGGATTAAAAGAAAATGAATATACGAATTTATTTAATTTATTAATTAAAGCACTAGATAAAAAAGGATTAAATTCTAAAACAGAAGTTATTTATGACCCTTTAACAGAAAGGATAACTGAAATTAAACATCTTGTTATGCATCAAAATGCTGAAGGAGATGTCTTATTTCAATTGGTAGAAAAGAGAAATGCTGTAACCTTTCGTAAAAGACAATCTTCACCTGTCCAACAAGCACAACAGCAAGAACAACCACAATCACAATAAATACCTTAAGATTTTTCACTATTCCTATACAGGTTCATAAACTTGACGCCAGCAAACATGCTTCAATCGTATCGAGACATGTTTACTCCGAATAAGGAAATGCTACAACACCAGCAATCGCTACTCCCTGTAGCCTCTCATAGTTCATTCTTTCAAGATTGGAAAGATGTTGCGGATGAACATTTAATTCAAATGCAGGATTTACTTCAAATGCCGAATGCTGAACGTGAAAATATGAATGTTGTCTATGATTTATTTATTGAAGGACTTCATATGTTTCTTCAAAAGGCTACGAATAAATCCTGGCGCGAACGTTCCAAAGTAGAAAAACAGACTCATATTCAAAATCTCTTACAGGCTCCACAAACAGAACAAAGAACACAAGCATGGTATCAACAAGTTCAGAGTATCCTGACAGCAAGTGAATTTAGTAGCCTTTATAGTTCAGAACGTCAATATGCTTCTTTAGTGTTGTCCAAATCTGGAACATTACCTCAAGAAAATACACCTGTAAATTATCGCCATGCTTGTCGAACAGGAGAACTCAATGCGTTGGATTGGGGAATTCGTTTTGAACCTGTGATTAAACAATTTCTAGAGTCCAAATACAAACTTAAAATTCAAGACTCAGGTCGACTCATCCATCCCAAAGACCCGAAAATTGCTGCAAGTCCAGATGGATTTATTGTGGAGGGACCACAAATGCATGCGGGTCGTTTAGTAGAAATCAAATGTCCTTTATCCCGCAAAATTGGTCAGGGAATTCCATTTGATTATTGGTGTCAAATGCAAGTTCAAATGGAAGTGACCGATATTGATGAATGTATGTATGTGGAAGCCAAAATCGTTTCACGACATGCAAAAGAATTAGGACCGATTACTCCACCTCCATCTCCTGTATTTCAAGGACTCTTATGGCTTCTTGTCAATGAAGAAAACTATCAAATGGTTTATGCCTATACTCTAGAAGAAAGAGATTCATTTATTTCCAAAGGATATCTTGAAATAGAAGAAATTCCTTGGTTTATTGAATCGTATCATATGGAAATTGTCTCACGCGAACGTGCTTGGTATCACTCTACAAAGCAACTTCGCGATGAATTCTGGAAAAATGTAGAAAAGGCCAAGAAGGGTGAATTTAAGATTCCTGAACCTTCTCCAAAACGTCAAAAACAAAATGTTTGTTTGATTTCAGATTCTCCACCTTCAGAACAAGCTGTTGCTTAGGCTGGCGGCAATGGTGTTATTTTATAAAAAGAAGTAACAAGTTCTGTCATAGGAGCAGTACAACTATCAGGATTCAAACGTTTGTAGTTGTTGGTTAATTGTCTATAATTTCCTGTTTTTTCAATACGACGATTGAAATCCGTTTCAAAGCATCGTTGTGCTGAGAGACCAGATGTTTTATCACGGGTAGCATCAGGAAGAATTCCGCGTAACAAGTGATAAGGTTTTTGATTTTCTAAGTCGGCATCTGCTGGTTGAACTTTATCTAAGTCAGTAGATGCTTCTGTTATACCTCTTACTTGCTCAGGTGCACCTTGAAAAGGCTCTTTCACTTCAATGGCTGGACGAACAATAAAAAAGGATTTGTATTGAGTATAACGAAGAACAAGAGCAAGTGCGAGAATCGCAACTCCCCATATAGCAATAAAATATAAGATTTCTTCTGTTGTCTTCATTCTATTAGGAGACAAGTTTAGCGGTTGGCTCCTCCAGTAGCATAGAGGTTCGTCCAACGCCGTGCTTCCAAATCATAAGCAACCCTATTCTTAGTATATTGGTGAGCAATATCAGGAACTAGAGGGTCTGCTGGATTCGGGTCATTAAGCAAAGAACAAATACTAAGTAACACTTTACTAATAGTCAGAGCAGGTGACCATTGTGATTTCAAAATATCCAGACAAATAATTCCTGCAGCATTGATATTTGGATGATAAATCTTTGTAGTGAACTGTACATGAGGGGGTTTGAATGGGTAATCCACCGGGAATTGAATAATTAAATTGAAGATTCCTCCTACAAATGGACTATCTTCAGGACCAAAGATAGTGGCTTCCCATTTGTATAAATCATTTTCATCTTTTGGACCAGCACTACAACTGGTTGGGGGGTCTTTCTTAATATCAGCGAGTTCTCTTTGGATACGACGGAGTGCCATGGTTTCTACCTAAGATTTTGAGGACTTGACCAATTCAATTTTTATAAACTACATGTAGAATGAACTTCCTTCCTCTTATTTATGAGTTCTTAGGAACCTTCTTGCTTATTTTATCCATTTTTGCTTCAGGAAATCCAATTGTTGTTGGTCTTACATTATCACTTATCATCTGGCTTGCTGCTTCTGTCAGTGGTGGTTTTGTCAATCCTGCTGTCTCACTTGCTTTCTATATGAAAGGGGCACTCACCATAGAAGAATTTATTGGATATGTTGTTGTTCAAATTCTTGGAGGAGTAGCTGCCATCACAACATTTCAATATATCGTTTAAAGTGTATTGACTAAGTTATGGTAAGATGGAAACATTTATTCCAAACGCCATTTGTACATTAGCAAATGAATTTGCAATTCGTGATTTACAACTTCTTTTGTTTACTCTTGAACTTTGGAATTCAACTCCTCCCGATATCTATTTGTATTGTGATAGCAAAGTAAGTGCTTGGTTATCTGAAAAACCTAGATACAAAGGGAAACTGGTATCCAATGAAGCCCTTAATCGTTATACAGGATTGACAAGAAAGGATATGGAACGTAGACCTGGAACAACATTTGAGACTTTATTTGGTGACTTTACGGCAGAAAAGCCCCTTTTATTCCAATGGGCTTTTTCTCAAATGAATTCCAGTACTACAGGACTTTTATTCTGTGATGCAGATATTTGTTTTTTAGCATCGCTTCCTGAAATTCCCAAAGGAACTCAACTTGCTCTTTCTCCTCATATGATTCGTCAACGAGATACAGATAAATATGGAATTTATAACGCTGGATTTCTTTGGATTCAAAGTCCAGACACTGCAAAAGTTTGGTTCGAACTTTGTAAAACCAGTCGTTTCTTTGAGCAAGGATGTTTAGAAGATTTGAAAGGAACAGTTCAACAAAGGTATGAATTTCCTATTCAAGTGAATTATGGTTGGTGGCGTATGTTTCAAAGTGTTGAAGGTGTTGAAGAAAGAAAAAAAGAATTTGGTGTTCTTCGTCAAGGCCAACTTCATTCAGGAATTCAAGTACAAGGAAAACCTCTGAATTCCATTCATACACATTTTTTTGAAGTTACGGATATGACTACCTTTGATTTTAATGCTTATATGCTCAAATGGTTCCAAGTGCTCAAAGTCAGCCAGCGAAATGTGAACCTTTTATTGAAGGCGGTTACTGCTAAGTAAAAATTGACACTTTTTTCTTGAATGTTTAATTAGCCATGGTTGAGTTATTTCCAGGTATTCATCGTAAAGAGTTTGAGAAGGATTCTTTTGATTCCTTCTTTGAAGAAGATAAAAAACAAATACAAGTCTCTGCCTTTCAAGATTGTTGTCCATCTTGTAAAGCAGATAAAGAATTTTGGGAACAAGAAGATTTATACATTTGTAAAAAGTGTGGTGAAGTGATTGAACGGCCACTCGATGCGGGTGCTGAATACAGATTCTTTGGGTCAGAAGATAGAAGTTCTACAGACCCTTGTCGCGTAGGAGCACCTACAGATGCTCGCTTTCCCAGTTCCATGTTAGGAACAATTATCCTTTCCAGAACCCAAGGTGGGAATGCCTCCAACAGAATGGCTATGGCTCGTGTCCGACGATATCATACTTGGAACCTTCTTCCATACAGAGAACGTGCTCTTCTTCAAGTCTTTGAGCAACTCTCTCTTGCTGCTACAAATCATGGGTTAGATGGAAGAACTATAGATATGGCCAAAGATTTATATATTCGTCTGGTTGAGCATTGTGATCGCAGAGGTATGTCAAGAACTGCAGTAGTAGCCAGTTGTGTCTATTCTGCTTTGAAGATGGTGGGTCAACCCCGCAAACCCAAAGAAATTGCTGAAATCTTTCATTTAACCAGTAATCAGTTTACCAAATCGTTCAAGTATTTCCAAGAAGTTCTTTGTATGGCAACTCAACGTGGTCTCATTGTTGAACAAGCTACTCCTGCTAGTCTTTCAAGTACACGTGCTTCAGATTATATTGCTCATCCTCTTAGTCGTCTTCCTGTTTCCAGAGGTGCTTTCATTAAAGTTCAAGATGCTGCTATGAGAATTGCTCAAGAAGCCGAAACAAAAGAATTATGTTCAGAAAATATGCCACCTTCTCTGGCTGCTGGAGTGATTGCTTATGTTCTTCCTCGCTTAGGACACCCCGATATCACACATGAACGAATTGCAAATGTGTGTGGTGTAAGTGAAGGAACACTTCAAAAGTGCTTTCGCAAATTGGAAGCCAGTCATGAACTTTTCCAGCCTATTCTTAAAGATTACTCCTAAATAGAGATGGGCATAGGTTCCTCTGTTCCTTTAAAAGATGAACTCAAACGAAAAACAACCAGAACTTCAGAATTGATTCAGCGCATTTTGGGATGGATGCTCAAAGAATCCAATTTATTAGATTTTTATGCGTTGGCTTCCCCAACTGAATGTAAAAAATATGTCATGTTTACAGCCGACAATTTAGATGTCTTATTCAAAGATATTCAAGTTCTTCCAACAAAAGACCAAAAAGGACGTATATATTTTCGTAAGATTGCTGAATTAACTGATATGCCAGTAGAAATTGATAAACAACGAAAAGAAAATTGTTATAAAATTGCTTATTTTTTTATCCGAATTCTTCAAGTGTTTGCTGCTCTTGCTCTTTCAGTGATGGATAGTGAGATTCCTGCTTCTTTTGCTGTTCTCGATTCACAAGCAGAAAGAAAGAAAAATACAAAATATGTTAGTCCACAAGAATTCAAACAAATTCCTCTATTTGGACAACGAGTTGTTAAAGGCGGGGCTTTTGCCAACGCTACAGGTGGGGCTATAGCCTCTTCCAGTAAATTTTACATTAAAGATCAGAACTATACTATTTTGAATAGATATCTCACCAGTGATGGTGGAGGTGCTTTCCAACTTTATGAAGATAATACACCAACAGGAATTCGTATTTCTGAAGATTCTTTACTTTTGAATCGGTATGCATTGACTTACAAAGGAAAGGATGCTCTTGGTAAGAAGATTGAACTTGTTGCCTATTTACAAATTAAATATGAACAAGATAATAATAATCAGAAATATCGTGTAACGTTAGATCATTTTCATGTGAATGGTGACTCTCTTCCAGCATCAACTCATGAAGTCACGTTCAAAGGACTCATTGGAACAGAACCAGAATACAATAACCAAACTCTTCCTCGTTATATAAAAAATGAATTTGTAAGAGTGATTGGAAAACCGCTAACTTCTGATGCATCCGATGTAAAAACCATAAAGTCAGCGGATGATTTGCCCAGAGATATTGACCCCAAATTTCAAGTGAAAGAACTTTGGCGGAGCATTGGTCAGAAACCTCCTATTAAAGCCTATTGCGTAGCGAGAGCACTTCAACTTCTTTCTCCAGAAGCCATTTATGATACATCTCTCAAACAAGCGGCTAGAACTTCTATTTGTAATACAAAATTTGCTTTACAAGAAACAGATTCTATTCCTAAACCCAATAAAAGTATAACAAGTTCTTCGAGTTTAATGACACTCAATCTTCTTTTCTTTGATGTATTAGAACAAACAGTTCCTTCTATTCGTGATAAGGAAGAATACAAGAATTTTTTGAATACGATGAGAACTCTTTTTGAAGAAAAAACAAATGTTGCCGATAAACCTGTAGTCAATATTTATAAAGATATTGATGGTATCGTTGAAACACAAAATCCTACTCTTTGTTCTGGCAAATCAGGACCCCTCTTCACCAAAGATTCATCCACAGTAAGTGAACTTCGTTCTATTGTTCGTCAAATGTTGGATAGACAAATTACTCATACTGCTAATGTAGTAAAAGTTCTTGAAATGTTGTTTATTATTCGTGAAGGACAACCTCTTATTCTTCAACCCAATATTGAACAGGGAGGAATTGAAGCGGTGAATAAAGTGGCTGAAGTGGCTCGCAAATTATTGGTAAATTATTATGGAGATTGTGAAAAACTCTACAGAGATGGTGTAATTAGCGCGGCCGCACGAAAAAATTCCTTTCAGTCAGCCTAAAAATTGATTCCGAGGATTGTTGTAGAAAGGTATAAATGCAGTCCATTCCTAAGAGATGTCAAAAAGAAGGTTGTAAGTGTAAGCTTACCCTTACAAGTTTCCCTTGCCGTTGTGAAAAATACTTCTGTAATCAACACCGCTTTTCAGGTGACCATGCTTGTACATATGATTACAAGAAAGAACATACCAAAGAACTCAATAAATATCTGAGTTCTCCTGTCATTGCAGCAAAGGTTGCCATTATTTAGGTGGTGACAAAAAATTGACAGCCCTGCCGTCATACAATCAGGTAGTTAGGAAAATGTCTAAGAATACTCTCACCATTTACTTTCAACGTGATACTAATGACAGTTCCAAGGATGATGTTCTCAAAGTAACCAGTGCTGATGATGGTTGGGTTCTTGTTCGTTATGTGGATAAAACAGCAAACATCAAAAATATGTCTTTTATGCGTGAAAACGGATTTATGGCTTATATGGAAAGCCTCTTTACTCTCATGCAGTTTGACAGTGCTCCTTATGAAAATGTTCAAATCTCAGCACCTTGCCATCCTATGGTGCTCATTCCTACTCAAAACCTTTCCAATGATGGTTGTATGAACGCCATTGGAAATGTTCTATCTTCTTGTTGGCGTATCTGGTATCCTTTTAGTGCAAAGACAGCAGATATGGAAGTTGAAGAAATTGAAGTTCGAGATATTGAAGAAGATGACTGTTGCCATCAATTTAATGGATGCCCTTGCGAACAAGAATAAATTAATGACTAAATTTAGAAATATACATAGCCACAATACTGGGTGACCAGCGCCCCATTAACCTCGTGGAACGAGGACGAAACCAAGATAAATCATCTTTTTCACGTTTATCTTTTCTGAGTCTGGCAAAGGCTTTGGGATGTTCATGTAACCAATCAAATTGTTGTCCTGCTTTTTCTAGTTCTTCAGGAGTCACATAAGCTTGAAAGATATGATATTGGAAAAAGTGATTCTCAGGATAATCATTCTCTCTTCCTTGAAAAACTAACCCAGTATGTTTCAAATCCTTAAAGGAATTAATTTTCGCTTCTTCTGAAACTTCTCGTTGAACATTTTCATGGAGAAGTTTTAAGACAGATTTTTTTGGAGAGGTATCTTTGGCTTCCATTTGACCTTTGGGAGGTTCCCAAGTTTTTTCTTTGGGATTCGCTCCAAATTTCTTCACGACGACAAATCGTGAAGCATCAAAGGGTTGTCCAGTTTCATGAAGAAACGTGCATGCACGAAGATAGACTCTCCATCCTTCAGTAGGGTGTTCCACAAAGAAATATCGTTTATGAGGAGCAAATGGAAGACGAGCAGCACCACGTTTTAATCCAGGTTGAAAGACATCCAAAATAGGTTCCAAGGAACGCATCTACCTAACCCGTAGATGTCTTTTTCTTTTTTCGACAAGTTTTCGAGCGAGAAGATGTGGAGCATCCACTTTTCACATTTTGGATTTGTCGACAAAGCGAAAAATAGTAGGTTGTATTGAGAAGTTGAAGTTCTTTCTCTAAAGAACAACGAAGTTTCCAGAGATGACGGAATGTGCTTTGCTTGGTATCCCAACAAGAATCAGAAAAAGGATTCGATGTTTGTTTCCAAACTTGTCTCCATTCTTCAAAGGGTAGAACTTTGGGAAGTAAATCCAAGAATTTCTTGTAATAGGGAAGACGTTTCTCAGGAGATAAGATATTCCATTTATTTTGTAAAAAATCTGTATTCAGTTCTTCCAAGGGTGGTGCATTTTTAATGGGAGTAGAATGTTTGGATTCTTTGGTAAAAGGATGTGTTTCGGCTAAGCTAAATAAGAATTCCCAACCAGGAAAATGAGTTTCTGCACAACCTTCTTGTAAACGGTTGCTGTAGATATGTTGAACTTGTTCAAAAGGTACATCTTTATAAGGATGGTCTTTCGATACCAATCCTTGACTACGAAGTTTGGCATTCACTTGGTTATGTAAATTCCATAACCATTTCTGTAAACGAAGAGGAGAACTACAATGTTTATCAATAGGGTCTTCTTCATAATATCCACTCAAGGAATATCTACAGAATTTACAAGGTAGAACATAGGGAAGAACTTCAAAAAAATCACAAATAGATGTCTTATCACGCTCAGGTTTATACGCGAACGTTATAAGATGTAAAAGTTGCCAGCCAGATGGGCCCCAGAATCGGGTATCCATATTCCTATTAGGATTGGCCAAAGAAAGATGAACTCAATGGCGCTAAGTAAGGTCTCACAGTGGAAGGAGAAACTTCTTCTGTTTTACATTTGACCTGTGTTGCAGGACATTCCATACGTGGGCATGGAGGGCACTTAGGACAGACTGTAGGTGGAGGACACTTGACTTCAGGGCAACGAGGACGAGGGCAAGGAGGGCACTCACCACATTGTCCTTTACAAGCACTGCTGTCAATGATGATAGGTTGAGGTTTAGGAACACTGCTCTTTAATACATATTGACTCAAGTCAGGGACTGGAGGACATTCAGTCTTCAACATATACTGACTCATATCCGGAGCAGGTGGACAAGGAGGAATACTACTCTTCAATACATACTTACTCATATCAGGATAATCAGGGCATTTAGGGCATTGACCATATTCAGTGGGGTGGTCACTGCAGGGAACTTGTCTACCACAAGAACAAACAGGAGTGTTTCCTTGGAAACCTTCCATGCCATTTGTGGGTCTTAAATAATATCCAATTAAAATACCAACGAATAAAATTGCGGCTATATGAAGTGGCGATACACGCATCTCTCTACGTTAGTGTAATTTTTATTGTCTCCATCCATCCCATGTAGGAGGAGGACATCCACAAGCTTCAGGAGCACTGGTATCATAGATTGTTCCAAGACGAGAGCAAATCATACGAGCATATCCACGATAAGAAAAGTTCTTTTGAGTGGGTGTTCCATCAGGGAAACAACCAAAATCACCGGGAGTATAACCACGTTTTGCGATGGCAGCACAGATTTGTTGAGAACGTTCTTTCCAGTCGAGTGTTGCTGGAGCACCACCAGAAGTTTTAGGAATACCGAGTTGACCATCTCCCATAATCTGGCCGGCTACATCGGGAGATGTTCTTGTTGCAAAGTCTCCACGATAATTTGTGGCTGCTCCACTCGCATTTTGTTGGGCTTCATTGGCAAGAATTTGTGTTTGTTTGAGAGTATCCAAAGCAGAAAGACTTGTTTCTGCAGTTTTGAGTTTCGAATCCGCAATTTCTTTCAAACGTTCAGCAGTATAATTCATACGTAAGTCCCAAGAAAGACCTTTGAAGAAGGTATCCAAATAATTACCCACCACATATTGAGTAAGTTGAGCACCAGAAATATCTCCAGAAAGATAGGCTGGGAATAAACTGGAAAGGCTGACTGGAAGTCCAGCACTTTGAAGAGTATCAGGAAGGGAACTTCTTGGATTAGCCAACAATGGTAAAAATTTATCATAATCTTCTTTTGTTATCGGGATGGAATCAATAGACATGGTCTTCTTTTCCACTTTATCCACAATAGATTGAACTTCATTTTTCAAAATAGTGAGTTTAGAGATACGATTATTAATGATGGAATCTGTAGTTCCACTGGCAGAAAGACGAGTGATTTCTGTTTGAATCTTGATGAGCAAATCCTTCAAATCATTCAAGGTGGGTTTCTCAGCAGAAAGAATAGTATCAGGTAAAGCATTATTCGTTTGACCTAAAAGACCTTTAACATTCTCATAATCAGATTTGGTGATAGGAATATTCTCAATTGGAATATCTTGACGTTCAACTTTATCAATCACTTCTTTGAGTTCATCCTTGATATTGTTCAAATTCACTAAGAAATCTTTGGAAGCCTGGTCCGTAAGATTTTTGGCACCAAGTCTTACAATATCAGAATTGACAAGTGTAAGAAGACTCTTGAGTTCAGTAAGAGAGGGACGTGAAACAATAGCAGTGTCTGCAAATCCTTCCACCTGAAGACCTTTCTCAGAACTCAATTGATTTCTCCAGAGTTTCTGTAAATAAGTCAAATTGGCTTCAATGCTATCCACATATCCTTGTGTAAGTTGAGACTGGATACCAGGATTTCGAGCAAGACAAGCGGCTTCATCTTTCATACGTTGAATATCTCCACGTAAAGTACTGAGAGGAAGTTGGTAGGCGGGGTCAGATTGCTGGCTGATGCCAGGTGCCTCATTTTGAACAAATCCAACAGCAGTAGTTAAAAGATTCTTGATACGATCAAATGGTGCTTTTTCAAGAGCAGGGTCTTGATAAGGAAGTGAGTTGATGCTTGATAATTTACCGGGAGGAGCAGCAAGGAATGAGAAAGTGGGTGGTGCATACCCTTTAAAATCGCCAGCAGTCAATTCTTCACGTGGAGGGTCGACTTTGGGTATCACGACTTGGGGGGTGGGATAAGTTACATTTGTTGTAAAAGCTTCTTTCTTTGGTACTGGAACAATGTCATCAGCAAAATAAACGGCTGCAATTACTATAAGAAGTAAAAATACTAAGAAGAGTAGTCCCTTCATCTCTAGAAGTATCTCATTTTCTTTCTCGTCCTTGGGCTAACACAGGTGAAAGTGTGGTATCCGTTGTTGTAACAGGCACAGGTGTTGTAGCACGAGTAACTAAGGCTTGATTGTATTTGG
>JACCEB010500523.1_pt1 | contig 21028 bp, 18 predicted proteins | sample 7454761 | NCBI WGS metagenome assembly JACCEB01 (sample SAMN15323454, study PRJNA562643) | freshwater metagenome | isolation source: river surface water | place: USA:Blue River Watershed | collected 2017-08-18 | reverse complement strand
CCCTGCTCAATGTTCCACACCACCGTGTCTTTCAATTGTGATTTGTGCTGTGCGTAGAGGTCGCTGAATTCGGCGACGAAATATTCACCACGCAGCGTAAGAAATGCGCTGCGCAGATCGGGAAGGTCTGGAAAACCAGGTACAAGCTCGATGTGCTGCATGCGCAGTTGATCTTCACAGCGCTGCATGGCATCGGTGACGGCGTGCTCCACGGGTAGTCCACCCCAGTCGGGGCACCATCCGATGCGCAGCCGTCGCCCCCGACGTTGGTCGGCGCGAGCCTTGCTCTGTTGGGTACGCAGTTCGACCCATTGTTGAAGGCTACGATCCGGCCTGCAGCCGAGGGGGTCGAAGATCGCAAGAAAGAGTTCGCGGGTGTCGTCGACCGATCGGCCCATAGGCCCCACCATCGACAGTGTGTTGAACGGATTGGCACCCGTCTGCAGCCGTGGGTCCAGATGGCTCGATGGTCGAAGGCCGGTCACGCCGCAAAAACTTGCGGGGTTGCGCAGTGAGGCGGCCAAGTCAGAGCCATCGGCAAGGCAGACCATTTCTGTGGCCAGGGCTACGGCGCCGCCGCCGGTGGAGCCGCCGCAGGTCCGATCAGGATCCCAGGGGTTTCGGGTCACGCCGAATACGGTGTTGAACGTCTGTGATCCGGCCGCGAACTCGGGCGTGTTGGATTTCCCGACCAGTAGGGCGCCCGCCCCACGGATACGCCTCACGATTTCGCTGTCGTTGGCAGGGACATGATCCTGAAAGAGAGGGCTGCCGAAAGTGGTGCGAATCCCTGCGGTCTCGAACATGTCTTTTGCGCAATACGGCATGCCGGCCAGCGGCCCCACGCTCGCCGAGGACTTTTTATTTCGGCCTTTGGCCATCATGTTGTCCAGTTGGCGGGCTTCTTCGATGGCACGGTCCAGGCAGAGGGTCGGCAGTGCGTTGAGCCGGGGGTTTTGCCGGGTGATCCGGCCGATATGGGCCTGCAAAAGCTCGCTGAAGGAGAGCTCCAGGCGGGCCAGTTGGCCGCGCAGTTGGGCGATGGAAGTGGACTTCATGCCCCTCATTTTAGGCGCTCCTAGGCGTTTGCCCGGGGCTCGAGGGGGCCCTGGCCTGGACTATTGTCGATACACTGTCTAGGACGTCAATTGATTGCTTTTATTAATTAATAAGTTTATTTCAATTGGACTCGCCTAAGAATCCGGCCTAGGATTTCGGTGTTCAGGCGGTTCTCGCAGGGCCCCTTTTCCTGCGGTAATGGCCTGGCACCGGTGCGACTTCGAATCCATTCGAGGTCTTTGTTGTTTAACTAAAGGAGATCGTTTCATGCCTCAACTCAAAGGTACGAAGACTCACCAGCATCTGAAGGATGCATTCGCAGGTGAGAGCCAAGCCAACCGTCGTTACCTGTACTTCGCGAACAAGGCCGACGTAGAGGGTTACACCGAAGTCGCCGCGCTGTTCCGCTCCACCGCAGAAGGTGAGACCGGCCACGCACATGGTCACCTGGATTACCTGGCACAAGTGGGCGACCCCGCCACCGACATGCCCATTGGTGACTCCGCATCGAACCTGAAGTCTGCTGTTGCTGGCGAGACCCACGAGTACACCGATATGTACCCGGGCATGGCCAAGGACGCACGTTCGGAAGGTTTCGACGAAATTGCCGATTGGTTTGAGACTCTGGCCAAGGCCGAGCGCTCGCACGCCAACAAGTTCCAGAAGGCACTCGAAGCTCTGGCTGCCTAAGCCTCAGTTTTCTGCTGTAACGACTGGAAAGCAGTTGATCTGCAGGGCCTCAGGCAGCTGGGGCTCTGTGGAGCACATGTTTCCCCTCCCACCCCCGGTTTAGAAAGAGTCCCTATGACGGTTCGTGAAGGTTCTTTGGAAGCGCCCACCCGGCATCCGATCGATTGGAAAAGCAAGGCGTTTTACGACGAGAAAGCTTGCTTCGACGAGATGGAGCGGGTGTTCGACATTTGCCACGGCTGCCGCCGATGCGTGAGCCTGTGCAATTCCTTCCCGCGGCTGTTCGACCTCATCGACGAGGGCCCCACGGGCGAGATGGATGGCGTCCCACGCGAGAAATATTGGGAAGTGGTGGACCAGTGCTACCTGTGCGATGTCTGCTACATGACCAAGTGCCCCTATGTACCGCCCCACCCGTGGAACTTGGATTTCCCGCATTTGATGCTGCGTGCCAAGGCCATTCAATTCAAAAAAGGTACACCCACCAAGTTTCGTGACACCACGTTGTCGAATACGGCAGCCAACGGAAAGCTGGCATCGATTCCAGTAGTGGTGCAGGCCGTCAACGCGTTGGCCAAGAATAAAACGGCACGTGGCATTGGTGAAAAAGTGCTGGGCGTGCACAAAGACGCCTGGCTGCCCGAGTTCGCCAGCAAGTCATTCGAAAAGACAGCGGCAATATCAAAAGCCCTGCCCGTCAAAGACGGCGCCAAGACCCCGGGTAAAGTCGCAATCTATTCCACCTGCTACGTGAATTGGAACGAGCCCGGCATCGGCCACGATCTGATCAAGGTGCTTGAGCACAACGAGATTCCTTATGTGGTCGTGGAAAAGCAGGCCTGCTGCGGCATGCCCAAGCTTGAGCTTGGCGATCTGGAGTCGGTGGAGCAGCTCGCCAAACAGAATCTTCCGGTGTTGGCAAAGCTTGCCCGCGAAGGCTACGCCATCGTGACGCCGATCCCGTCATGCACGCTGATGTTCAAGCAAGAGATTCCCTTGATGTTCCCGAATGATGCCGATGCCCAGGCGGTGAAGGCGGCCATGTTTGATCCGTTTGAGTATTTTGTCGGCCGCCAAAAAGACGGCCTGCTCAAGACGGACTTTAAGCAGGGCCTTGGCAATGTGTCGTATCACATCGCCTGCCACCTCCGTGTTCAGAACGTGGGTCAAAAAACCCGCGAAATGCTCGAGATGGTCCCCAACACTGCAGTCAACACGGTGGAGCGTTGCTCTGGCCACGCCGGCACCTGGGGTGTCAAGAAAGAGTTCCACGAGATCGCCATGAAGATTGGCCGGCCCGTGTTTCGCCAGATGGGCGAGCACCCCAAGGCCAATGGCGGTCAAGGGGGTGCTCCTGATGTGGTGGCCTCGGACTGTCAGCTGGCGGGGCATCACATTGAGCAAGGCATGGCCGGTGCAGCCGATGGCAAGGTCGCCCATCCCTTGTCGCTGCTGGCACGGGCTTACGGTTATTGATGACGAAAGGACATTTGGAGAATGAACATGGCACAAATCTCACGCGACTCGCTCTGGACTCTCGAGCACTACGCACGTATTCGTAATCAATTTCGGCAGGAAGTGATGGCGCACAAGCGTGTGCGTCAGGTAGCCCTGGGCGATCACATTACCCTGTTTTTTGAAGATGAAAAAACCGTTCGCTATCAGATTCAGGAAATGCTTCGCATTGAAAAGACATTCGAAGAGGCCGGCATTCAGGACGAACTCGATGCCTACAACCCTCTGATTCCCGATGGCCGCAATTTCAAGTGCACCATGATGATCGAGTACCCGGATCCTGCGCAACGTAAGATCGAGTTGGCCAAGCTGAAGGGCGTTGAAGATCGTGTGTACATTCAAGTTGAAGGCCGCGAAAAGGTGTACGCCATCGCGGACGAAGATCTTGAGCGTGAGAACGAAGAGAAAACGTCTTCTGTTCACTTCATGCGATTTGAACTCGACGACGACATGGCTGCAGCCCTCAAATACGGTGTTGCGTTGTCGATGGGCGTTGACCATCCCCACTGCACCGTGAAGGTCGATCCTGTGTCGGCCGAAACGCGCGCGGCCTTGGTGAAAGATCTGGCCTGATCTGACTGCGCGAACCGGCGCCGGGATTGCCGTGCCGTCACGGCAAATCCTGCGCCCGTGCCAGGATTTTTGGCCTCCTATCGACGCTATGATTCGGCTATGAGCGTACCCGCGAAAAATGTTCTTGGAGGCCCGCTGCAACCCTGCAGCGTGGATCCCCTGACTGGCTTTTACCGTGACGGCTGCTGCAACACAGCCCCAGACGATTACGGTTCCCATACGATCTGTGCCCAGATGACCGATGTATTTTTAGAGTTCTCGACATCGCGCGGCAATGACCTGTCTACACCCAATCCGCAGTTTCGATTCCCTGGTTTAAAGGCCGGAGACCGTTGGTGCCTGTGTGCTGCGCGCTGGCGTGAGGCGGCCGAGGCCGGTGTCGCCCCGCCGGTGATTCTCGAGTCGACCCACGAGCGGGCCCTTGAGGTCGTGGCCCTGGCCGACCTGGAATACCACGCCCTTCAAACGGCTTAGCGCTGCCCTCATTGCCCTGAAGCGCGCGCTCGCATCGGTGCGCGCGGCGCCTGCCTTTGGGTTTCTTGACCCACTTCAATGTTTTATGGCGCGGAATCGCTCTGCTGGGCGCAGAATAAGCGTTTACGTTAAGGGAGAGACCCTGCCGGCACAGGCAGGGCAAACATGATGACTGCACGAAAACAGCGTACGCGCCGCGTGGCGCAGGGCGACCGCCCCCCTACACTGACTGCGGCCGGGCTGGCCCAGTACATACCCGAGCGCTCCACGCGCGCGGCGCGGGCAAAACAGCAGCAGGCCGTGTCGTCGATTCTTTCGGCCAAGGATGATCTGGGTGCTGAAAAGCGGATCAAGGAATTGCGCGCGCTGATTCAGGGCGCGTCGCCCGATGATGTCGCAGCGATGCGTGATGTGTTTTTGTCGATCCCTGAGATTGCCGATCGCAATGCCCGGGGTGCGGTGATCAATCCCGACGAGGAGCTGGCCAAAGACTGGCGTCAAGGCAGCTACCCTTATAAGAATCTCATGCGCCGTTCAAGCTATGAGGCGCAGAAATACAAGCTGCAAGTCGAGCTATTAAAACTGCAGGCCTGGGTCAAAGAAACCCGGCAGCGTGTTGTGATTCTCTTTGAGGGCCGCGACGCAGCAGGTAAAGGCGGCACGATCAAGCGCTTCATGGAGCATCTCAATCCGCGGGGTGCGCGCGTGGTGGCCTTAGAGAAGCCTACCGACATGGAAAAAGGGCAGTGGTATTTTCAGCGCTATGTTCAGCATCTGCCCACGGCCGGCGAAATCGTGCTCTTTGACCGCAGTTGGTACAACCGTGCCGGTGTGGAGCGTGTCATGGGTTTTTGTACTGAGAATGAGTACAACGAGTTCATGCGGCAGGCGCCGGAGTTTGAGCGGCATCTGGTACGCAGTGGCGTGTGGGTGATTAAATTCTGGTTTTCGGTTAGCCAAAAAGAACAACGGCGTCGGTTTAAAGAGCGTGAGGTCCACCCTCTCAAGCAGTGGAAGCTAAGCCCTATTGATAAACAGTCGCTGAACAAGTGGAAGGACTACACCGCTGCCAAAGAGGCCATGTTCAGCCAGACCGATACGGCCGATGCCCCTTGGACCGTGATCAAAAGCGATTGCAAAAAACGGGCACGCTTGAATGCCATGCGGTATGTCTTGCACAAACTGCCGTACAGCCCAAAAGATGTGGAGCAGATAGGGCGTATTGATCCGCTTCTTGTTGGTCGTGCCCATGTGGTCTACGAACGTGGTGAGCATCCCAGTCAGTTCAACGAACCATTGCTGTGATCGGGGCTGCAGATATGCTTCTGCGATAATTGCCGGATGGACGTAAAAATCTATCCGGTGACGGCCTTTGAGCAAAACTGCTCGTTGATTGTCTGTCCGGTCACACGCAAAGCCGCACTGGTAGACCCTGGCGGTGATATCGATGCACTCGAGGCTCTCGTATCGGAGAGCGGCGTATCGCTTGAAAAACTACTGATCACGCATGGCCATGTGGACCACTGTGGCCAGGCCGGCATTTTGGCGAAGCGTCTCGGTGTGCCCATCGAGGGGCCACACCAGGATGATGATTTTTGGATTTCGCAGTTGGATAGCCGCGGAGCCACATTTGGTATGACCGGTACACAACCCTTTGTGCCGGATCGATGGTTAAACGATGGCGATGTAGTCACAGTGGGCGAGCAACGCCTCGATGTGGTGCACTGCCCCGGCCACACACCCGGTCATGTGGTCTTTATCCATGTAAAAGATCGTTTGGCCTTCGTGGGTGATGTTCTGTTTGCCGGGTCCATCGGCCGCACGGATTTTCCCCGCGGTAACCACGCCGATTTGATTCGTTCGATTCGGGAAAAACTGTTTCCTCTCGGCGATGACATTCATTTTGTGCCCGGCCATGGCCCGATGAGCACGTTTGGCGAAGAGCGCCAAACCAATCCCTATGTTGGAGAGTAAGCATGTCCAAGTACCATACCGAGACCGTATTGAGTGTCCATCACTGGAACGAGAGTCTCTTTAGTTTTACAACGACGCGGCGTGCGGGGCTGCGCTTTCGTAATGGCCATTTCCTAATGATCGGTCTGGAGGTCGAAGGCAAGCCGCTGGTCCGGGCCTACAGTGTGGTCAGTCCAAATTACGAAGAGCATCTTGAGTTTTTGAGTATCAAAGTGCCCGATGGTCCGCTGACCTCACGGCTGCAAAACATCAAAGTCGGCGATCCCATTCTGGTGAGCGAAAAATCAGTCGGCACCCTGGTGCTGGATGATTTGAACCCTGGAAAGCATCTTTACATGTTTAGCACCGGAACCGGCATGGCGCCATTTATGAGTATTTTGCGTGACCCGGAGACCTATGAGCGATTTGAAAAGGTTGTGCTGGTGCACGGGGTGCGCGTGGTCAGTGAGCTCGCCTATGGCGATTACCTGCGCAATGAATTGCCTCAGAATGAATTCTTGGGTGAGATGGTGCGTGAGCAGTTTATTTACTATCCAACGGTTACGCGCGAGGCATTTAAGCAGACCGGCCGGCTGACCACAGCAATCGAGAGTGGGAAGCTGTTCGAGGATATCGGCCTGCCGCCACTGGATCCGGCCGTAGACCGCGCCATGATCTGCGGCAGTCCGGCGATGCTCAAAGAAACATCGGAGATGCTGGACGCCCGGGGCTTTAAGGTTTCGCCAAGCCTCGGACATCCAGGTGATTACGTGTTCGAACGGGCCTTCGTCGAGAAGTAATCCCTACGATACGGTCTGATAATAAAGGTTCTGCGGATGGCGGGCCTGGGCAAAGAACAGCCAGCGCTCCGACAGCAGCCCAAGGTACTGAACCAAAAACGCCAGTACCAAGAGCAGGTGCCAGTGGGTCGTTGTTGCCAGGATCACCAGCAGCAGGGGAAGTAGGAAGCACAGCCCCCACATGATCGACTTCACATTGCGCACAAAGAACTCGCTCTTGCCATGGAAAAATTCGCGCGTATTGAATGCGCCGGCACTCATGCCCATCGATTTCTGCTGGATGACTGGATTGGAGATGCCCGTAGCAGATTGCAAGGTGGATTTCGGTTTGAGCCGAGCGTTACGTTGAATGCTGACGGCCCGGGTGACGAGCCCCACTGCGGTGAGTCCCACTGCCCAGGGGGCGACAGCGTGAATCAGTTCGGCCGGCGCGCCCACGAGTGCAAGCAAGGCCAACAGCAGCACCACGCCAGAGCCCAGCCCGAGTACCACATAGTTCACGATGGTGATGGGGTGTGCCCACTCCTGAATGAATTTGATGCATGCGTAAATCATGGCCGTGCAGATCCAAAGGCCCGCCGACACCACGATCACCGGCACCAGAATCCAGGCAGCCGGCAGACCACGCCATTCCAGAAATGCCCAGAGTACGACGAGTCCGATAAACAACGGCAGTACGATGACCTCCCGAGAGAGCCAGGATGTGCGCCACATGGCGGCGGCGCGCCAGGCCCGCTCGGGGTGCCCGAGGTGAAAAAATGATGCACCGAGGCTGATGATCAGCAGCGCTGTAGCGATGACCAGCATGGCCACCATATGCGGCACCGACTGGCCGAGAAGTTTTAAGACGGCCAATGCGACCACCAATCCTTGTGCTGCACCCAACAGTGTGGTGAAGCTAATGACAGAAAACGCGGGATGCATTCAGAAATCCTTTTTGGCGGCGTCGATGATGGCCGTAATGCTACGGGGGAGGTAATGGTTGGCGGGCTTGGTCTCGTGCTCAGGCATAAGTGCGTAGCCGCCGCGCTCGCGAATGGCCGTTGCCACCTCCGACGTTTCATCGTTGATATCGCCAAACAAACGTGCATTGGTGGGACAAGCCATCACGCAGGCGGGCTTGCGTTCATGCTCGGGCAGATCCTTGTTGTAGATCCGGTCGACGCAGAGCGTGCACTTGGTCATGACCTGACGCTCTTCGTCTAATTCGCGGGCGCCATAGGGGCAGGCCCACGAACAATATTTGCAGCCGATGCACTTGTCGTAATCGACAAGCACGATGCCGTCTTCTTTGCGCTTGTAGCTGGCGCCTGTGGGGCAGACCGGTACACAGGGCGGGTCCTCGCAATGCAGGCAGGATTTCGGGAAGTGAATCGTCTGGGTGACCGGGAATGTGCCGGCCTCATAAGTTTGCACACGGTTAAAAAATGTGCCTGTTGGATCCGCACCGTAGGGATTCTGATCCGACATGGGGCCGGCAGCGCCAGACGTATTCCATTGTTTGCATGACGTGACACAGGCGTGACATCCCACGCACACGTTCAGGTCAATCACTAAAGCAAGTTGTTTGGTTGCGCTCATGATGCGAAGTAGGCAATGGTGGTGGGAGTGGGGGTTGCGCCGGGGCTCGGCGTGCTTGTGGCCTGGGGGTAGGTCGCCTCTGGCTCGTCTGGGCCCGCGGGACGCAGCCGAACCCTTACGTCATACCAGCCCGCTTGGCCTGTGATCGGATCGGAGTTGCTGATCGTGCCCGAGCCGGTGCCGGCGTTGGCAACGGGAAGTTCTTCAGAAATCAGGTGATTCAGCAGGAACCCTTTACGCGACTCGTCAGCACCGGGCGCCAGACGCCATGCGCCATCGGCTTTGCCGATCGCATTCCAGGTCCACACCGTGCCGGGCTCAACCGCTTCGGAGTAGCGTGCCATGCAGCGGACTTTCCCCCATTGTGATTCCACCCACAGCCATCCGCCATCCGCAACACCCGCGGCCTTGGCCGTGACGGGGTTTACAAACAGATAGTTGTGGCTGTGGATCTGCCGCAGCCACGCGTTTTGTGAATCCCAGGAGTGGTACATCGCCATTGGCCGCTGCGTGAGGGCATGCAAAGGAAATGCATCGAGATCGGTCACGCCGTCTTCAAGTGGCGCATACCAAAACGGCAGTGGATCAAAGTACGTTGCGATACGTTCGCGCAAAGCCTCGGGCGGCTGGCGGCCTGGCCGCTTGCCCTGCGCTGCAAGTCGAAAATACTGAAGGTGCTCGCAGTAAATGGCGATCTGCACCGGCTCTTCTTTCTGGCGCATGCCGTACTCTTTTGCGAACTTAATGTAATCCCGATTCCAGTTGCGCATGTACTGCATTGAGGGTTCGAGCTCGAAATGGAAGACGCAATTGTTTTGCGCATACATCTCCCACTGCTTTGGATTCGGCTCGCCCTTGAGCGCTTTTGACCCATCGGCTCCCCGCCAGCCGGCCAGAAAGCCAATGCCGGAGCCCGGGGCGGTCTCGTAATTCACGATGAAATCGGGATAGTTCTTAAATTTGCGCTGACCCTCTGCTGTGGTGAAGGCCGGAAATTTCAGGCGTGAGGCCAGCTCAATCAAGACATCCTGAAACGGCTTGCAATCGCCTTTGGGCGAAACCACAGGAATGCGTACAGAGTCCACCGGCCCATCGAACTCGGAGATCGGGCGGTCCAGCATGCTCATGCAGTCATGCCGCTCTAAGTAGGTGGTATCGGGCAGTACAAGATCGGCATAGGCCACCATTTCTGAATCAAAGGCGTCGCACACGACCAAGAATGGAATCTTGTAGTCGCCGTTTTCGTTCTTGGCGTTGAGCATGTCACGCACTGCCATGGTGTTCATGGTGGAGTTCCACGCCATGTTGGCCATGAAGATCAGCAGGGTGTCGATCGGGTACGGATCACCACGAACCGCGTTGGTGATCACGTTGTGCATCAGGCCATGGGCCGAGAGCGGATGCTCCCACGAGAAGGCTTTGTCGATGCGAATAGGGCTGCCCTGTTCGGTGACCGCAAGGTCTTCCGGGCGCGCAGGCCAGCCCAATGGGGCTGCGCCAAGGGGTGTGTTGGGCTGGATCTGCGCTTCCGATGATGTGGCGCGCACGCGCGGCGGTGTCTGACGTGGGTAGGGTGCCTTGTGACGGAAACCACCAGGCCGATCGATCGTGCCCAAGAGGCTCATCAAAATCGCAAGCGTGCGAATGGTCTGAAACCCGTTGGAGTGTGCCGAGAGTCCGCGCATAGCGTGAAAGGCTACCGGCCGGCCGATCACTGTGGGGTGTGTCGTGCCCCAGGCGTCGGTCCATGCAATCGGTAGCTCAAACGATTGCTCAAACGCCGCGTAGGCCATTTCCTTGGCAAGCACACGAATACGCTGCGCAGGAATGCCGGTGATCGATTCGGCCCACTCGGGTGTCGCGTGCCGAACCTGACGCTGCAGCAGTTCAAAACTTGTGGCGACCCGTTTGCCCTTGTGGGGACCATCGGGCACCGTGAATTCGCCCTCCAGGGCAAAGGTCTCCACCTGGCTGGTCTCGCGCGGCACTGGCCGTTGGGCCTTGGTGCACCAGGCCAGCTTGTTCATGGGCAGGTCATCGCTGACCGATGGCCGATCGGGATCCAGCAAGAAGAGCCCATGGTCGGGGCCGTCATCCACGATGATCAAATCGGGGCTGTTGGAAAACGATTTCAGAAAATCGACGTCAATTTTCTTGGCTTCAATGAGCTCGCGCACCAGCGCAAGTAATAACGCACCATCGGTGCCCGGGCGAATCGGAATCCATTCGTCTGCGATGGCCGAGTAGCCCGTGCGCACGGGGTTGATCGAAATAAACCGGCCGCCCGCACGTTTGAATTTCGACAGCGCGATCTTCATCGGGTTGCTGTGGTGATCTTCCGCTGTGCCCAGCATCACGAAGAGCTTGGCCTGATCAAGGTCGGGCCCACCGAACTCCCAGAAGCTTCCGCCGATCGTGTAAATCATTCCAGCGGCCATGTTGACCGAGCAAAACCCGCCGTGTGCGGCGTAGTTCGGCGTGCCAAATTGGCGCGCAAACAGGCCGGTCAAGGCCTGCATCTGGTCGCGGCCAGTGAAGAGCGCGAATTTTTTCGGATCGGTCGCACGGATGTGGGCGAGGCGTTTTTCGAGCATGTCGAATGCCTCATTCCAGCTGATGACTTCAAAGGCCGACTCGCCGCGGTCACGGCCCGCGATCCGGCGCAGTGGCTGCGTGATGCGGGCGGGCGATACCTGCTTCATGATGCCCGAGGAACCTTTGGCGCAAATCACGCCTTTGTTCAATGGGTGGTTGGGATTGCCATCAATGTAACGGACCTCGCCATCGCGAAGATGCACGCGAATGCCGCAACGGCAGGCGCACATGTAGCAGGTGGTGTTCTTGATCTCCGTGGTTCCGCCCGCCGGCTGGGCGATCGGATCGTGAAGGGGTGTGGTGTCAGCCGTGGACATGCAACTTCCTTTTTATGAGCGATGACGAAGGCGGGCAGAGCGGAGGGATACCGCGACCGACGCGAGACGGGAAAACACTGTGTCGGCACGCGATATCAGCACGATCGGTACCGTCGCACCAGTGATCGTACCCGCACATGCTGCATTGGCAAGATAGATGAGACCCTTAAACAGGATATTGCTGGCCTCGATGTCTGGTAGAAGTAATAAATCCGGATCGCCTGAGACTGTCGACGTGATGCCCTTGATGCGTGCGGCCTCGGCAGAGATTGCGTTATCAAAGCCGAAAGGGCCTTCGACGATCGACTCTGGGAAGTCCGGCCGCTTCGACTGCCGCACGAGTTCTGCCGCATCCACGGTCGCCTGCATCGCGGGGTTTACGACTTCGACGGCGGCCACAATCGCCACTTTGGGTTTGGGGATACCGATGCTCTGAAGAAAACCGATTGCATCGATCAGAATTTCTTCTTTCTGTTTCACATCCGGCGCGAGATTCACCACGCAGTCGGTAAGTGCGAGGAGTTTGTGGTAGCTGGGAATGTCGCACATCAGCACGTGGCTGATTCGCCGCGTCGTGCGCAGGCCATGCTCTCGGTTCACGACGGCACTCATCAGGTCATCGGTGTGCAGTGACCCTTTCATGAGCACGGCGAATCGCTTATCCCGGGTCATGAGTGTCGCGGCCTTGGCCGTTTCACGCGGCGGCTCCGGAGTGTCCACGATCTGCATGCCGGACAACGTGATCTGCGATTTCTCGGCCGCTGCCCGAATCGATGCCTCAGGTCCAATCAATGTGACGCTGGCCATCTCAAGATCGGCGATCTGGCGGGCGGCTGAGAGCGAGGCGGCATCGTTCGGATAGACCACACCCAATGGAGTGGCGCTGCGCTCTTCGGCAATCAGCTGGCTGAGTCGGGGATGGAGTTCACTTTTCATGGGACTTAAAGCCTCGTGGTTACGGTGGGTGAAGCGCTGCGGAGAGATGCATGCCGAGGCGAGGACAGCAGGTCCACGACCGACATCAGCAGGGAGTCATCTACGCCATCGCGCAGGTCAATGGCCAGACGGCGCCGGTAAAAGCAGCCCAGGTCAAGGCCAACGCCGAGCCCGCAGATCGTGATGGCACCGGTGCGTTCGATGCGGGAAACGGTCTGTTTGAGATGTTGGTCGAGGTAGTGGGTGTCGTTGGCCTGGTGCGTGGCTGAGTCCATGGGGCAGCCGTCGGATATCACCAGAAGAATGCGGCGTTGGGCAGGCCAGCGCATCAGGCGTTGTGCTGCCCAGTCCACAGCCTCACCGTCGATGCCCTCGCGGTAGAGTTCATGTCGGCGAAGTGCTGCAATTGCGGGCCGTGCACGGCGCCACGGCGTCGCGGCGGACTTGAACACCAGATGCAGCTGTTCGTTCAGACGCCCCGGTGCCTCGGGGCGTCCTGCGCGCAGCCAGTCTTTCATGGCACGGCCACCGGTCCAGCTCGAGGTGGTGAAGCCGAGAATCTCGGTGTCCACGCCCGCCATGGTCAAGGCTCGACCGATGACATCGGCCAGCAACGACGTGCTCTGTGCGTGGGTCTTCATGGACCCGGAGCAGTCCAACAAGAGCGTCACCGCGCAGTTCACCATCGGCGCGTTGCGTTCACGTTGAAAGATCTCGCGGTCCAGTGGGTCGCAGATCAGTTGCGATAAGCGGCGACCATCGACATAGCCATCTTCTTGCTGGAAGTTCCAGCCGTCGCGCTCGGGCATCGCCAGCCGTTGTTGCAGTCGCCGGGCGAGCCGAGCGATGTTGAATCCTGTGGCCGCGATCTCACGGTCCATCTGCTGACGAAGCTCGCTCAGCACGGCAGGCCGAATCAGCGAGGCGGCCTCGACGTCTTGGTCATAGGCGGTGGTGAAGATCCGGTAGCGTTGACCGGCGTGCTGCCATGTTTTGTTATCACCGATCTGCGCGACGGGTGGCGGCGGCGTGGATTCGGACTGAAAGTGAAGACGTAGCGCGAATCCATTTCGGCTTTTGAAGCGTGCTGCGGAGGCATTACTTCCTTCGAGTGCCCCACGCACCGACTGCCCCACCCATCGGCTGATGGCCAAGGCATGGGGAATGAAGCGGGCCTGATCGGTGCGGTGTGTGCGAATGGCGTTCAGGTCTGTGCCGATTTCCGGCACCAGTCCTGCGCGTGTCGATTCCATGAGGTCGGCCATGCTGTCGTCGAGTTCAACACCGGTGAGCCGTGTCCATCCCGTGAGCGCGATGGTGAACAACAAGATGCCCAGGCTGGTCTCGGTGAGTCCGGAGGCCACGAATTCAGTCGCCCAACGCTCAAATCGCTCCCGCAGATTGCGCTGCAGGCCAGCGTAGCCCTCGGGCACCAGGCTCTCGCATCGGCACTGCTCGAGAAGTTCAAACACGAGCCGTTCCACATCATCTGCAGGCATATGGGCCGCATGCAGTGCTGCGTCACTAAAACGCAGGCGTAGCGCCGCCCCATCAAGCAACGCCCGTTGGTCTGCGAGCGTATCGAGAGCGTCACTCTGATGGGCGGCCATCAGGTCTACCGGATCCACCCCACGGTACAGGGTCCGGCCGCTCCACTGCAGATCGGCGTTGCCGGTCAGCGCGCGCACCATGGCACCACCCAGTGTGGTCTCGAATTCGGAGAGGTGGGTGTCGGCCAGGTTCATGCAGTCTGTTGCGCGGCGTGTGCCTCGGCCAGGGTGAGCTCCTGGTCAAAGCAGCGCTGGAAATACTCGGCCACGATTTTTCGTTCGGCGGGCTCGCATTTGTTTACAAACGACAAATGGAATGCCGTGGCCAGGTCGCGGAAAATTTCGAGATTCTCTGCCCATGTGATCACTGTGCGCGGTGACATCAGCACGGATAAGTCCCCGACTGCAAAGCCTTGCCGCGTAAGCGCGGCCAGTGCCACCATAGCTTTGACCGTGTTCTGGCCTGATGGGTTATTGAGGCTGGGCACACGGGCCAGTACGATCGCAGCCTCTTCTTGGGCGGGCAGGTAATCTAGTGATGCCACCAAATTCCAGCGGTCGAGCTGGGCGTGATTGAGCAGTTGTGCGCCGTGATAGAGGCCCGTGGCATTGCCTTGGCCCAGGGTGTTCATCGTTGCAAACAGCCGAAAATAAGGATGCGGATGGATCACGCGTTTCTGATCCAACAGGGTGAACCCCCCGTCGCGCTCGAGCACACGTTGAATCACAAACATGACTTCGGGGCGCCCCGCATCGTATTCATCAAAGACCAGCGCAGCAGGGCGCTGCAGAGCCCAAGGCAAGATACCCTCTTGGAATTCGGTGACCTGATGGCCATCACGAACCACGATGGCGTCTTTTCCGACCAAATCGAGACGGCTGATGTGGCCATCCAGATTCACTCGCACACATGGCCAGTTCAGCCGGGCGGCAACCTGTTCAATGTGGGTCGATTTTCCGGTGCCGTGCAGGCCTTGTAACGCTACACGGCGGTTGTGTGCAAAGCCCGCCAGAATCGCCAGCGTCACATCGGGATTGAACCGATACGCCGGATCGATATCAGGAACATGATCATCGCGTTCTTCGAACGCTGGCACGATCAGGTCGCTGTCAATGCCAAAGGTGTCGCGAACGCTTACACGTTTGGTTGGGGTGTCATGCACGGTGTTCGTCATCGTGGAGGGTCTCGTTGGGCAGGTCATCATTGATACGCGCGATCGCTAACGCGGCCTTGCGCAGTGTGGGCAGAAAGGACAGGGCCCGCTCTTTTGAAAATCGCATGACAGGCGCCTGCACCGCGATGCCCATGTTAGAGCGTCCGCCGGGGGCGGGCACCAGCACGCCAAGGCACAAGAGGCCCGGCAGGAATTCCTCGTTATCAAACGCGTAGCCTTGCGCACGGACGTGTTCAATTTCGCGCTCCACGGCCTCAACATCGGTGAGCGTATTGGCCGTGAACGTTTCCAGTGGCACCGCATCGAGCAGCCGTCGGCGCTGCGCGGGGGGCATCTCACTCAGAAAAAGTTTTCCGGTGGCCGAGCAGTGGACGGGCACGCGGGAGCCGGAGTGCAGGTAGAAGCGTAATGGGGCGGCGGTCTCGACGCGGTCCAGATACAGCACCTCCCCGCCAGAAAACGCGGTCAGGTTGCAGCTCTCTCCGATCTCCTCGACCAGTTGCCGAAGCACTGCGTGGCGGGCGCCTTGCGTGGTGCTGTTCAGAAGCAGGGTCTCGGCCAGCCGAATAAGCCGCTGGCCAGTGCTGTAGTGGCGGCCGTTGCCGTCGCGCTGAAGAATGCCTGCCGATTCGAGCTGGGCCAGCATGCGGTGGGTGGTGGGCTTGGGCAGGCCGGTCTCCTCGGCGATGGCCTGCAGGGTGAAGGGCCGGTCTTTGCCCGCGATCACCTCTAAGAGCGCGAACAACCGCAGGTTGGGCGTGTCGCCGTCCAGCCGGGCCAGTAGGGCGTCATTTGGGGAGTTCATGGTCGAAAATGATATTGGATTTCATTTTTTTCATCAATTTATTTCGAAAAAAGAAATTTATTGACACTTTTTGGGAAAATTCCTAGACTTTCTTCCAATCCCGGTATGGCGTTGGCCAGCCGGGCGGGGTCTGTCCAACTCAACAGGAGGTCGTGTGAACAAACTAGTAGAACTACGCCAGCCCGTGTCGGGCGTACAAAAAATGACGCCGTCCGAGGCGTTTGTGGAGACGATGGTCGCCAACGGCGTGACCGAGATTTTTGGAATCATGGGATCCGCATTCATGGATGCCATGGACATCTTTGCGCCTGCCGGCATCCGTTTGATTCCTGTGGTGCATGAGCAGGGTGCGGCCCACATGGCCGATGGATTTGCCCGGGTATCGGGTCGCCACGGCGTGGTGATCGGTCAAAACGGCCCCGGCATCAGTAACTGCGTTACGGCCATTGCAGCAGCGTATTGGGCACACAGCCCGGTGGTGATCGTGACGCCGGAGACCGGCACCATGGGCATGGGCCTAGGCGGCTTCCAAGAGGCTAACCAGCTGCCGATGTTTCAAGAGTTCACCAAGTACCAGGGCCATGTGAACAACCCCAAACGCATGGCGGAGTACACCGCGCGCTGCTTTGATCGCGCGATCTCCGAGATGGGCCCCACACAGCTGAACATTCCCCGTGACTATTTCTACGGTGAGATTCAGTGCGAGATTCCCAAGCCCATGCGTGTGGAACGTGGTTCGGGCGGTGAGAACAGCCTGCGTGAAGCAGCCGATTTATTGGCTACTGCAAAATTCCCGGTGATTCTCGCCGGCGGCGGCGTGGTCATGGGCGATGCAGTGGATGAGTGCAAGGCATTGGCCGAGCGTCTTGGTTCGCCGGTGGCCGTGGGCTACCTGCGTAACGATGCGTTCCCGGCCAGCCATCCGTTGTGGGCAGGCCCCCTGGGGTATCAGGGATCCAAGGCCGCGATGAAGCTGATTTCACAGGCCGATGTCGTCATTGCATTGGGTTCACGCATGGGCCCCTTCGGCACATTGCCCCAACACGGGCTGGACTACTGGCCGAAAAACGCCAAGATCATTCAGGTCGAGGCCGATCACACCAATCTCGGATTGGTGAAGAAAATTTCCGTAGGCATTCACGGCGATGCGAAGGCTGTTGCCAAGGCACTGCTGGCTCAGCTGGCCAACAAATCGTTGGCCTGCGATGCGACCAAGGCCGAGCGTGCTGCCAAGATCAAGGCGGAGAAAGACGCCTGGGAAAAAGAGCTGACCGAATGGACCCACGAGCGTGATGCCTACAGTCTGGACATGATTGAAGAGGCGAAAAAAGAGCGCACCTTCAACGGGGGCCACTACTTGCATCCGCGCCAAGTACTGCGTGAGCTTGAAAAGGCCATGCCGGCCCGCGTCATGGTGTCGACCGACATCGGCAATATCAACTCTGTGGCCAACAGCTATCTGCGCTTCGAAGAGCCGCGCAGTTTCTTTGCGCCGATGAGTTTTGGTAACTGTGGATACGCGTTGCCCACCATCATCGGCGCCAAAGTTGCGGCTCCTGACCGTCCGGCCATTGCCTATGCGGGCGACGGTGCATGGGCCATGAGCATGGTCGAGGTGATGACTGCGGTGCGGCATGACATTCCGGTGACGGCGGTGGTCTTCCACAACCGTCAGTGGGGCGCCGAGAAGAAGAACCAGGTCGATTTCTACGGCCGACGCTTTGTGGCTGGCGAGTTGGAGAGCCCAAGTTTTGCCGCGATTGCACGATCCATGGGCTCCGAGGGCATCGTGGTCGACGAACTTGACCAGGTTGGTCCTGCACTGAAAAAAGCGATCGATATGCAGATGAATCAGCGCAAGACCTGCGTGATTGAAATCATGTGTACCCGTGAGCTGGGCGATCCGTTCCGTCGTGATGCGCTTAGCAAGCCGGTGCGCTTCCTTGAGAAGTACAAGGATTACGTCTGATGTTCGTTGGTGTGAAAGGTCTGCGCCAGCTGCTCTGCGGCCTGGCGCATTCGGGGAACCATCCCCAGTAAGTCATCAATTGTTTTTCTTCCTATTGGGGCCTGCAAAGCAACCGCTGCGCAGGCCTTTTCTTTGGTGAGCATCACGGGCACGGCCACGGCGATCAGGCCCTGAAGGTGTTCGCCGCGATTGAGGCTGATGCGTTCTTTTCGAATGGCTACCAGTTCCTCTTTGAGATGCTCGCGCGACGTCAGCGTGTCGGGTGTGAGTGCACGCATGGGAAGACGCTCGATCAGACGTTCGCGTTGTTGTTTAGGTAATAGCGCGAGCAGCAGTTTTCCGCTGGCGGTAGCGTGCAACGGAACGTGCGAGCCCGGCGCGAGAATTGCCCGCAGCGGCCATGCAGCCTCGACGCGATCCAAATACACAATGTCGGCGCCGGCGAGTGCGGTGAGGTTGCAGGTTTCATCGAGATCGGCCACGAGTGCGCGCAAAATGGCATGCCGTTCACGCTGGCTCTCACCGCCCATCATGACCTGCACCGCGAATTGCTCGATGCGTCGGCCCAGGTGAAAACGCTTGTCGCCCGGGTACTTGACCACCAGCCCAGCGAATTGAAGTTGCTCCAGGATGCGATGGACGGTTTGTTTGGGCAGTCCGGTTTGCGCCATGAGCTCGGAGAGCGACTGGCCATGGGTTCCTGACAGGGCCTCGAGCATTCGAAAGGCTCGGATGGCCGAAGCGTTGGACTGGTTGCTTTCCATAGTGGTAACCAGAATATCTCAAATATTTTAGATTTCGGTACTTTTTTGCATCGCAAATCGCCATATTGTTTAAAAACATAACTTTTTTAAAGGAGACATCCCATGAACCATTCATCCTCACGACGCCAGCTGCTTGGTGCCTCGTTGGCGCTGACGTCAGTAGCCGCCGGTGTGGTTTCCCCCCGCAGCGTGTTCGCCCAAGGCAAGTACCCCAGCCGTCCGGTGGAGTTCGTGGTGCCCTGGGGTGCGGGTGGCGGTGCGGATCAACTGGCCCGAAAGGTGGGCAAGATGCTGGAAGACGACCTCAAGTCATCATTTCCCGTAGTGAACGTTGCCGGTGCGACCGGTAACACCGGAATGACCAAGCTGTTGTCGGCTCCCGCAGACGGATATTCCATTGGCATTCTGATCGGCGATACGTTGGCCACCCTGTCCTCGGGTGGTGGCGCCCGTTGGAAACTGGACGAGATCGTTCCGCTGGGCATCATGATTCGTCAGCCCACAGGTATTTTTGTGAAGTCCGATGCCAAATGGAAGACATTTCAGGATGTGCTGAACGATTCCAAGACCAACGAGCTGAAGGTTGCGATTCTTGGCTTTGGCAGTGCTGATGAAATCATGGTCAAGCAGATGATTGCGAAGGGCCATAAGCTGCGTCTGGTGCCATTCGCGAAACCGGGCGAACGCTACGCTTCGATTCTGGGCGGCCATGCCGACCTGCTGCTGGAGCAAGCCGGCGATGTAGGGTCGTTCTTGAAATCCAATCAGATGCGACCGGTAGCATTTTTCGCCGACGCGCCTGCACCAGGATACAAAGATGTTCCCTTGGCCAAGAACTTTGGCTTTGGCATCAACATCAGCCAGTTTCGCGCTATCGTGATGCGTGCAGGTACCGATGCTGGCCAGGTAAAGGTGCTCGCCGCCGCGATCGAAAAAGCTGCCCAATCCAAAGAGTTCAAAGATTATCTTGCCGATGAACTCGCCTTTGCTGACAGTTTTATTCCTCAGAAAGATTCGGCAGCGTTCTTGCAGCGTGAACTGAAAGCGATTGAGTCCAATAAGTCGTAACCATTCTTGCCGTAGGGCTGCAGCCGATTAGGCTGCGGCCGCTCTCCATCTCTTTTTGTGCCTAGGAGTCTCATGGCGAAGCTTCAGCGTGCAGCACCGTATGTACTGTTGTTCGGATTTTCGTTGTTCTGTTTATGGTCGCTCTCCGGCATCACCGCCGGTGCCGCCGATGGGCAGCTGGGGCCGGCGTTCTGGCCTCGATTGATTTTGTCCTTCATGGCGCTGTTATGTGTGTATGAGGCTTTAAAACGCCTTGCGGGCGCGAAAGACCAATTCAGTGGGTTCATTGAGCGGCAGGAGCAGGCGGCGGAGCGCGGCGACGAAGTCGGATCAGTGAACACGCTGATGGCAACTTCGGCGCAGCAAGACGAAGAATCTGCCAATCCACTGCAGATGGGTAAGTTATTAGGCGGTGTCGCCTTGATAGCACTGTATGCCATCGGGATTGAAGCGCTCGGATTTTTTGTAAGCAGTACTTTGTTTCTGTCACTGTTTGCGGCCATTGGCGGCTTTCGGCATGTGATCTGGAATCCGGTGGTGAGCCTGATCGGTAGCTTCGGTTTCTTTTTCATTTTCATGAAGGTGGCGTACATCTCGCTGCCCTTAGGGCAGGGCCCATTTAAAGCGCTGTCGTTACTGCTGATGCAGTGGATGGGAGTGCGTTAGCCATGGACATTCTTCTGAATCTTGGCCAAGGCCTGCTCACGGTGTTGACCCCCCTGAATTTTTTGGTGATGGTGATTGGCTTGGTGTTGGGCATGCTAGTGGCGGTGCTGCCCGGACTGACATTGGTGATGGGTGTGGTGCTTGCACTGCCGTTTACGTACCAGATGGGGGTCGGGCCTGCGCTGATTCTGCTGACGGCCATGTATGTCTCGGGGACTTACGGCGGCGCCATCACGGCCATCTTGTTTCGTATTCCTGGCGAGCCCATGGATGTACCGCTCATCTGGGATGGATATGAAATGACGCGGCAGGGCCTTGCGGCCAAAGCCCTTGGATATTCGCTGATTGCGGCGTTTGTGGGCGGCATCGTTTCGGCCATCTTGATGGTGGCCATGGCAAAGCCTGTGGCCGACATTGCGCTGAAATTTTCAAGCCCTGAATTTTTTGCGGTGATTGTGTTTGGGCTCTCCAGTGTCGTGTCGCTTGGCGGCAAATCGATGGTGAATGCGCTTATCAGTCTGTGCATGGGACTCTTGAT
>JACCEB010348489.1_pt1 | contig 21078 bp, 20 predicted proteins | sample 7454761 | NCBI WGS metagenome assembly JACCEB01 (sample SAMN15323454, study PRJNA562643) | freshwater metagenome | isolation source: river surface water | place: USA:Blue River Watershed | collected 2017-08-18 | reverse complement strand
GCGCAGTTCCGCCAACGCGAGGACTTCGGCTCGCTCTGGACCTTCGGCGTCAAGGGCACGTTCTGAGCGCGCAACGTCCGCCGCCGGATCGGTGCGTATTTTCGCGCGGCCGTGCCGCGCGCCGGCTTACGGGCCCGGCCGGCGGCCGTAGGTTGGCGTCGTCACGTGCGGGGTCTGGTCCGCAAACTAGAGCCGAAGAACACGTCACTCTTCGTCGAAGTAATCCCCGTCGATCTTCTTGAGAGCGTAATTCACCTTGGTCGAGACCCCAAGGTTGTGATCGATCATCAAGTTAGCGAGTGTGATGCCGTCGATGAGAATCACTTTGGGATCAATCGTATCGACATACCTCTTTGCTTCATCGGTGAATTTTCCGACCGTGATGAACACCCCCTTTTTTGCTCTTCGGCCGTGAAGAGCACCGACGAACTTCTGCACCTCGGGTCTTCCGACCGGAGCGGTCACCCATCGTTTTGCTTGAAGATAAATTACGTCGAGACCGAGTTTGTCTTCGTTGATGATTCCGTCGATTCCCTCGTCACCACTTTGACCGATTGCTTTCCCGGCTTCCGCACGGGAACCGCCGTAACCGAGTGACATCATCAAATCCACGACTAAGGTCTCGAAGAAGCCCGGAGAATTTCTTGAGATTCGGTCCAGAATATCTGCGGCGAGTGATTCGCGGATGCTTTGATAAGCTTCTTGGAGCGCCTCTTCAGGGGTTTGTTCGGAAGGATTGGCGGATTCCGTCTGCGGTGATGGTTTCGACTTACCTTTGGAAGAATGGAATTCTTGGAATTCTGGGAATTGATTCAGAACTTTGACGTCGATTCGACCTGCGTGGTTCTTGAGAAGGGTTCTTCCCCTTTCACTGATGTTGAACCTTCCCCTCTTAGGAGAGACGATTGCTCCAGCCTGCTTGAGATAGCTCTTCGCCCACGCGACACGATTGTCGAACTTCGTTTGAATTCCACTAGGGAGGACGTCCTTCAGGTCATCCTCCGACATCTTCATCGACACGGCGAGGGCGTTGCGAGCCTCCTGCATCGTTCTTTCACTTCCGTCCGATAAATACTCAAGCAATGGTCGGAAGAATGATTGAAAATCAGGAACTGCCACCCTTCGAAAATGAAACCGTGGAAGTTCGTCGCAAACGTAAAGTAGCTAGGTTTTCAACCCAACACACACTTGTCGAAGAACCACCGTCATTCGTCCGACGTAGTGATGTCCTCGACCAATCATCCGTTTGTGGTCGAAGAACGTCTTGATGGAGTCGGTCAGGAGTGGGTTCGTCCGTTTTGAACCGTGACGCACGTAGAACTCCACGACTTCGTGAAGGGTCACTCCGATGCGGTCGATCTGTTCCAAACAGAATAGAACCTCGTGACGACGACCATGGAGGGGATCGACCGACAGACGGACGTGGTCATCGAAGAATCGCTCGGCGTCGGACTTTTCGGAGAAGAACTTGCGACGAAGTTTTCCGTCGCCCGCACGACCGAGGGCGGTCACCCACCCGATAACCTCACCGTTCTGTTTGAATGGAGTGATGTGAGGAATGTCGGTCCTGGTGACAGCGACCTGATCCTGTTCAACTCCGTTCGAGCCAATCCCGACCCAACAAACTCCTTCCGGGGACCCTATTTTCTGCCCCAGCGAAAACTGGCGGAGAGGGGGGGATTCGAACCCCCGGTTGCCTTGCGACAACACGTGATTTCCAATCACGCGCATTCGACCACTCTGCCACCTCTCCGGGTAGATCGGCGGCTGCGTTTTGGCGCAGCCGACCGTTGAGCGAAGGGCGAAGGAAGGTGAGCGTTCTTCGTCGGTCAACGGTAAATCCGAAATCCGCGGCGCTGGCATGAAACCGGGTAGGTTTCGTCATCGTGCATCCGCGCCGGAGAATTCTGAAAACCTACTTGCGCGAGACGAGTGCGGACCCAACTCTGGACCGGATTTTCCCTTCAACCACCGCTGCGACATGGTCACTTCCAACACCGAACTAGGCTACAACAGCAAAGTCGAAGGCGGCGTGGTCGTGTCCCGGGCGGACGCCGTGATCAACTGGATCCGCACCAACTCCATGTGGCCGATGCCGATGGGTTTGGCCTGCTGCGCGATCGAGCTTATGGCGGTGGGCAGCGCGCGTTTCGACATCGCGCGGTTCGGCGCGGAAGTGATGCGTTTCTCGCCCCGTCAGTCCGACTGCATGATCGTGGCGGGCAGTGTGACTTACAAGATGGCGCCGCAGATCCGCCGGATCTACGACCAGATGGCCGCCCCGAAGTGGGTGATCGCCATGGGCGCCTGCGCCAGCTCGGGCGGCATGTATCGCAGCTATTCCCATATGCAGGGCGTCGACCGCATCATCCCGGTGGATGTCTACGTGAGCGGTTGCCCGCCGCGGCCCGAGGCGCTGCTCGATGCCCTGATGAAGCTGCAGGCCAAAGTGAGCCGCGAACCGGCATTGAAACGGCTGATGACGGCCTGATCGCCGCCGCCCTCATCCCACCGCCCGCTCTGCGCCCACCGCCCGACGCATGTCCGCCGATTTTCTCACCGCTCTGAAGGAGAAGTTCCCGCAAGCCGCGGATCGCCCGTCGGTCGATCACCCGGCGGTGAATGTGCCGCTCGATCAGGTGATTCCGGTGCTGCAATTCCTGCGCGATGAGCAGGCGTTTGATCTGTTGATGGACGTGACGGCGATCGACTGGGCCGAGGGCGCCTCGCCGCGTTTCACGGTCGTCTATCACCTGCTCTCGACCACGCGGGCGGGCAGCTACATCCGCGTCGCCGCGCCGTGTGCCGGCACCGATGCCGAGCCCACCGCGCCGAGCGTCGTCTCGCTCTGGGCGGGCGCGAACTGGCACGAGCGCGAGTGCTTCGATTTCTTCGGCATCAAGTTCCAGGGCCATCCCGACCTGCGCCGGATCCTCATGTGGGACGGCTATCCGTATCACCCGCTGCGGAAGGAATTCCCGCTGGCCGGCATCGAGACGGATCTGCCGGTGGCCGACATCGCGGAGGAAACGGGCACCAAGGTCGTCGCTGCGCCGATGGCCGGCGGTCCGTTCGTGGCCTCCCCGGGCGAAGTCAATCTCACCGAAGCTGAACCGCGCGCGAAGGACGAGAGCTGGAGCGACCGTCTGCCGCAGCCGGGCCACACCGGCCTGCGCCAGGTGAAGGAATGAGCCGCTGAACCGACGAAGCATGGCCACCGAATACAGTTTTCCCGAGAGCGCGGCCAAAGCGGCCGCGGGCGCACAGGGCGCCCCGGCGGAGTTCCAGACGGAGAAGATGTCGCTCTCGATGGGCCCCTCGCACCCGTCGACGCACGGCGTGCTCCGGCTGCAGATGGAGCTCGACGGCGAGATCCTGACCAAGGCGGAGCCGGTGATCGGCTACCTGCACCGCGGCGACGAAAAGATCGCCGAGAACATGACCTACAACCAGTTCGTGCCCTACACGGACCGGTTGGATTACCTCGCGCCGCTCGCCAACAACATGGCCTACGCCATCGCGGTCGAACGCGTGGCCGGCCTCAAGGTGCCGCCGCGCTGCGAGGCGATCCGCGTCATCACCGCGGAACTCGCGCGCATCTCGTCGCACCTGATGGGCCTCGGCGCCTTCGGCCTCGATGTCGGTGCGTGGAGCGTGCTCCTCTACTGCCTCAACGAGCGCGAGAAGCTCTACAAGTTGTTCGAGGAACTCACCGGCGCGCGCTTCACCACGAGCTACACCCGCATCGGCGGCGTGACGCGCGATGTGCCCGAAGGCTGGCTCGGCCGCGTGAACGATTTCTGCGACCAGTTCCTGCCGATCCTCGAGGAGACGCTCCAGCTGCTCACGCGGAACAAGATCTTCATGGATCGCACCGTAGGCATCGGCGTGATCTCGAAGGCTGACGCCCTCAGCTACGGCCTCACCGGGCCCAATCTGCGCGGCAGCGGCGTGGCGCTCGATCTGCGCAAGGACAAGCCCTACTCCGGCTACGAGAATTGGGAGTTCGACGTCCCGGTCGGCACGACCGGCGACTGCTACGACCGCTATCTCGTGCGCGGCGAGGAGATGCGGCAGTCCGTGCGCATCATCAAACAGGTGGTCGCCCGGATGCCCGATGGCCCGTGGTATGCGGTCGACGCGAAGCGGATCTTTGCGCCACCGAAGGACAAGGTCCTCACCTCGATGGAGGAGCTGATCCAGAACTTCATGATCGTCACGGAGGGTCCGCAGATCCCGCCGGGCGAAGTCTACTTCGAGGCGGAGAATCCCAAGGGCGTTCTCGGCTTCTACATCGTGAGCAAGGGCGGCGGCGTCCCGTATCGCCTGAAGATCCGCTCCCCCTCGTTCTGCAACCTCTCCATTCTCCCGAAGCTCTGCGTCGGCAATCTGATCTCCGACGTGGTCTCGATCCTCGGCTCGCTCGATTTCGTGATGGGCGAGTGCGACCGGTGAATCAAACGCCAAGCCCCGACCAAGCTTCGCCCAGACATCCCGCTTCCTTTGCGAACCTTCGCGCCGCCCGGCGCCTTCGCGCTTCCTCCGACTTCCTGCCTCGATGAACCTGAAACCTGAAACGCTGCGTCGCATCGACGAAGTGATTCCGCATTACCCGGTCAAACGGAGTGCGGTGCTGATGCTGCTGCACGCGATCCAGGAGGATGTCGGCTATATCCCCGACGACGCGATTCCGTGGGTCGCGGAGAAACTCGAGCTCGAGCCGATCAACGTCTACGAAGTCGTGACGTTCTACCCGATGTTCCGCCGCAAGCCGATCGGCCGCCGGCACATCAAGGTCTGCCGCACGCTCTCCTGCGCGCTCCTCGGCGGCTACAAGACCTGCGAGACTTTCGAGCAAGAGTTCAGCACCCACCGCGGCGAGGTGTCGCCCGACGGCGAAGTCACGGTCGAGTTCGTCGAATGCCTCGCCAGCTGCGGCACCGCGCCCGTCGTCATGATCGACGACGACCTCCACGAAAACGTCGACTGCGCGAAGGCGAAAAAACTAAGCGATCTAATCAAGGCCGAGGCCGCGAAGCGCCGCTGACTTGGAATCCGCAGTCCGCAATCGCCAATCCGCCATTCCAGAATGCCCGCTCCTCAACAACGTCGGATCATCTTCAAGCACATCGACGAGGCCGGCTACACCAACGACCTCGCGTGCTACGTGCGCCACGGCGGCTACGAGATGCTGCGCAAGGCCATCGCGATGCCGCCGGCCGCGATCATCGACGAGGTGAAGAAGTCCGGCCTCCGCGGCCGCGGCGGCGCGGGTTTCCCGTGCGGCGTGAAGTGGGGCCTCGTCGATCGCAAGAGCGGCAAGCCGATCTACTTAGTGGTCAACGCCGACGAGTCCGAGCCGGGCACGTTCAAGGACCGCTACATCATGCACCAGGACCCTCATCAGCTGATCGAGGGCATCATGATCTCGGCCTGGGCCAACAACGTGAAGCAGGCCTACATCTACATCCGCGGCGAGATGCCCCACGGCGCGCGGATCCTGGAGAAGGCCATCGCCGAAGCGCGCGCGGCCAATCTCGTCGGCCCCAACATCCTCGGCACGACTTACGGCTGCGAGATCTACGTCCACCGCGGCGCCGGGGCCTACATCTGCGGTGAGGAGACCGGCCTCATCGAGTCCCTCGAGGGCAAGCGCCCGTATCCGCGCATCAAGCCGCCCTATTTTCCCGCCGTCCTCGGCCTCTACCAGTGCCCGACGATCGTGAACAACGTGGAGACGCTCTGCCACGTGAAGCACATCGTCGAGATGGGCGGCGATGCCTACGCCAGGATCGGCACGCCCAACAACACCGGCACGCGCATCCTCTGCGTCAGCGGCCACGTGCAGAAGCCCGGCTATTTCGAATACGAGGTCGGCAAGATCACGATGGGCGAGCTGCTCAACGAGGTCTGCGGCGGCCCGCTCCCCGGCCGGAAGTTCAAGGCCGTCATCCCCGGCGGCTCGTCGGCGAAGATCCTGCGTTTCGGCGAGACCTTCACGCTCAAGAACAAGGACGGCTCCACCCGCACGCTCGCGGTCGAGGACATCCCGATGGATTTCGATACGCTCGCCGCGTGCGGCACGATGGGCGGCTCCGGCGGCGTGATCGTGATGGACGACTCGGTCAACATGGTCGAGGCGCTCGCCAACATCAACGCGTTCTACGCCCACGAGAGCTGCGGCCAGTGCACGCCCTGCCGCGAGGGCTCGCTGTGGATGAAGAAGATCACCACGCGCATGGTCCACGGCCAGGCCCGCGCCGAGGACGGCACGCTGCTGAAGAGCGTCGCCGACCAGATCGCCGGCCGCACGATCTGCGCCTTCGGCGAAGCGTGCTCGTGGCCGACGCAGAGCTTCGTCGCCAAATTCGGCGACGAGTTCAAAGCGTATCCAGAAACCAAGAACGCGCCGAAGAAGGACGGCTCGCTCGAGCTGGTTTGAGCATAAGTGCAAAGACGCCAAGACGCGAAGTCCTGTTCGCCGAACCAACTCCATCCTCTTTTTCCGACCTTAGCGTCTTAGCGTCTTCGCGCTTAACTCCCTTTCCGCAATGATCGCACCGCCCAAACCCGACCTCGTGACCGTCAACATCGACGGCAAGGACGTTGCCGTGCCGAAGGGCACCAACGTCATCGAAGCCGCGCGGCTGGTCGGCGTGGATGTCCCTTACTACTGCTACCACCCGAAGCTCTCCATCGTCGGCAACTGCCGGATGTGTCTCATCGAAATGGGCATGCCGGCCGTCGATCCCGCCACCAAGGCGCCGATCATGGATCCGGCCACCGGCAAGCAGAAGATCAACTGGATCCCGCGCCCGCAGATCGGCTGCGCCACCAACGCCGCCCCGGGCCTGCACGTGCGCACCAACACGCCCCAGATCAAGGACTGCCGCGAGGGCGTGATGGAGTTCCTCCTCGTCAATCACCCGCTCGATTGCCCGATCTGCGACCAGGCCGGCGAGTGCAAGCTGCAGGAGCAGTCCACCGGCTACGGCCGCGGCTACTCGCGCTTCATCGAGCAGAAAAACGTGAAGCCGAAGCGCACCCAGCTCGGGCCGCGCGTCACGCTCGACGACGAGCGCTGCATCCTCTGCTCCCGCTGCATCCGCTTCTGCAAGGAGATCGCCAAGGACGACGTCCTCGGCTTCATCGACCGCGGCAGCTACTCGACGCTTACCTGCTATCCCGGCAAGGCGCTCGCCAACAACTATTCGCTCAACACGGTCGACATCTGTCCGGTCGGCGCGCTCACCAGCACCGACTTCCGGTTCAAGATGCGCGTCTGGTTCCTCAAACAGACCAACAGCATCTGCACCGAGTCCTCCGTCGGCGCCAACACCGTCGTCTGGTCCCGCGAGGGCGTCATCTACCGCATCACCCCGCGCCGCAACGACGAGGTGAACGACACGTGGATGTCCGATAGCGGCCGCGAACTCTTCAAGCCCGTCCGCGCCAGCGAGCGGCTCGCCACCCCCAGGGTCGGCAACAGCGACAGTCCGCTCGACGCCGCCGTGCAGGCCGCCGCCGAGCAGCTCAAGTCCGCCGCCGGCGCCGTCGCGATCGTCGGCTCCGGCCGCAGCTCCGTCGAGGAACAGTTCCTCACCCGCAAGCTTGCCGAGGCCGTGCAGTCCGTCTCGACCCGGCTCGTCAGCCGGGTGGGCGAGGGCGACACGCTCCTCATCTCCGCCGACCGCAATCCCAACGTCCGCGGCGCCCTCGTCACCGGTCTCATCAAGGAACTGCCGACCGCGCAGCTCGCCGGCCTCGGGGCCGCGATCGACGCCGGCAAAGTGCGCGCCATCGTCTGCATCAACGAAGACCTCACCGCCGCCGGTCTCACCGCCGCGCAGCTGGCCAAGGTCGCCCTCGTTTACCTCGGCACCCACGCCAACGCGACGTCCGCGGCGGCCAAGGTCGTGCTGCCCACGGTCACGGTGTTCGAGAAGAGCGGCACGTTCGTGAACCAGCAGTTCCGCATCCAGAGGTTCATGACGTGCGTGCCCGGCCCGGCCGGCGCGACCAACGATCTCGCGGTCCTCGCCAAGCTCGTCGCCGCCGCCGGTGGCGCCGCGGTTCCCTCGGACCTCCACGCGTTGTGGAATACCCTCGCCGCCGAAGTGCCCGCGCTGGGCGCGATGCGTTTCGGCAACATCCCCGAAACGGGCCTGCTGCTCGACGCCACGCCGTTTGCCGGCCTGCCCTTCGTCGAGGGTGAGACGCTGCACTTCAAACCCGCCGCGGCGGCTGCCGCGCCGAAAGCTTAACGCCCCATGCGCACGCTCGTCTTCTCCGGCCTCGGCATCGGTTTCATCCTCATGGGCGCGGGGCTCTATGCGTTGACCCTGCGCAAGCCCGCCAAGCCCGCGCCGGCCAACCCGACCAAGGCGCAGCAGCGCGATCAGGCTGCCTTGGCCGAGGAGACGAAGAAGATGCGCGTCGCCGCCGCGGTCAGCGCCGGCGTCGGCCTCCTGATGGTCGTGTTCTCGCAAATCTGAGCCTTCCGCGATGGTCGAATTCTACACCAGTCTACCGCCGCTCGTGCAGGGAGTCCTGAAGGGGCTCGCGGTGATTCTCGTGATCTTCCCGATCGGCGGCGCCTGCTCGATGGCCGAGCGCAAGGTCTCCGCCTGGATCCAGGGCCGCCCCGGGCCCAACCGCGCCATCGTGCCGTGGGTTGCGTGGATCCCCGTCCTCGGCCCGTTCCTCCAGCGGCTCGGTATCTTCCACGTCATGGCCGACGGCGGAAAGATGCTCTTCAAGGAAGACGCGCTGCCGGGGCACGTGAACAAGTTCTACTTCGTGCTCGCCCCGATCGTCGCGATGATCCCCGCGCTCACCACCGTCACCGCGGTGCCGTTCGGCGCGTATTTCGATGCCGCGGGTAAAATGATCCCGCTCGCGCTCGCCAACGTCGACATCGGCCTGCTCGCCGTCTTCGCCGTGTCTTCGCTCGGCGTGTATTCGCTGATCCTCGCCGGCTGGGCCTCCAACTCGAAGTATCCCTTCCTCGGCGGTGTCCGCGCCTCCGCGCAGCTCATCTCCTACGAGCTGTCGATGACGCTCTCCGTCGTCCCGCTCTTCCTCTGGATCAACGCGCCCGGCCGGGAGGCCACGATGGGGCTGGCCCGCGCGGTCGAGTTCCAGAGCGGCTCCGGTTTCTGGGGCGGCGCGTGGTTCATCTTCATCATGCCGGTCTCGGCCTTCATCTTCATCACCGCCCTCTTCGCCGAGACCAACCGCCAGCCCTTCGACATGCCCGAATCCGAGGCCGACCTCGTCGGCGGCTTCCACACCGAATATGGCGCGTTCAAGTGGGGCCTCTTCTTCGTCGCCGAATACGCCCACATGGTCATCGGCTCCGGCGTGTTCACCCTCATGTTCCTTGGCGGCTGGAATCCGCTCCCGTGGGTCTCCCTCGCGGACCTGTGCGGCTGGATCGGTCTCGCCAATCCCATCCTCGTCGGCGCGCTCTCGATCGTGATCTTCCTCGGGAAGGTCCTCGCCCTGATCTTCTTCTTCATGTGGGTGCGCTGGACCGTGCCGCGCTTCCGCTACGACCAGGTGATGGAACTCGGCTGGAAGAAACTCCTGCCGCTCTCGATCGCCAATCTGCTGGTCTACGCCGCGTTCATCGCCGCGATCGAGACCGGCCAGCCTCTCTGGGTCCACGGCGTCATTGCCGCCGCCACGATCGGCGCCATCGCCTACGTGATCCTGCGTCCGCAACCGAAACTCGGGACCTAAGCGCCATGGCCGTCATCCAAGTCGAACGCAAACCACTCACCTTCGCGGAACGCACCTACGTCCCGCAGATCGTCGCCGGCCTCAAGACCACGTGGAAGCACCTCGTCGCGCCGAAGCAGACGATGGAGTATCCCGAGCAGCGTCCGGCCATCCCCGCCGGCTACCGCGGCGTGCCGACGCTCGTGAAGGATCCGAACGGCCGCGAGAAATGCGTCTCCTGCCAGCTCTGCGAATTCGTCTGCCCGCCCAAGGCCATCCGCATCACGCCCGGCGAGATTCCGCCCGGCACCGCGCACGAACACGTCGAGAAGGCGCCGCAGGAATTCCAGATCGACATGCTCCGCTGCATCTACTGCGGCATGTGCCAGGAGGTCTGCCCCGAGGAGGCCATCTGGCTCCAGCAGCAGTATTCGATGACCGGCTACACGCGCGAGGAGATGGTCAACAACAAGGCCCGGCTTTACGAACTTGGCGGCACGCTCCCCGACGAGCACTTCAAGTGGGACCACAAGAAAACCGCCGAGGAGCACGGCAACGACCGGCACTGAGATGAACCGAACCGCCAAACGCAAAGAGGCGAAGGATCGCAAAGGCTCGCGAAGCGGATCGGGATTCTTGGCGAACCTTCGCGCCGCTTCGCGTCTTGGCGTTTAACCGATCCGATGGCCTCCCTCCTCTTCAACGCCTTCGTCCTCTTCACGCTGATCGCCGCGGTCGGGGTCGTCGTGAACAAAAACGCGGTGAACGCCGCGATGTGCCTCCTGCTCTCGCTGGTCGGCGTCGCGGGCCTCTTCGTCGCGCTCGACGCCTACCTCCTGGCGTTCCTGCTCCTCCTCGTCTACGCGGGCGCGATCGTCGCGCTGTTCCTCTTCATCGTCATGCTGCTCGACAGCAAGGGCGACGACCGGCCCCGCATCGGCGGCCTGCCGCTCGCCGCCCGCGTGCTCGCCGTCGGCCTCGTGGGCCTCGGCGTCGCGACCTTCCTCGCGAAAAACGAACTCAAGGCACCCGCGCTCCCGGCCGTCGCCGTCGGCGCCGACCTCAAGCACTACGCCTACCAGCTGTTCACCACGTATCTGCTCCCCGTGCAGATCCTCGGTTTCCTGCTCCTGATCGCCATGCTCGGCGTGATCGTGCTCAGCAAGCGCTTCGAAGGGATGGATGACGTGAAATGATCACCGCCACGCTCAACACCTACCTGACGATCAGCCTCCTGCTGTTCGCCATCGGCCTGCTCGGCGTGCTCGTCCGCCGCAACACGCTCATCGTCTTCATGTGCCTCGAGCTCATGCTCGTGGCCTCGACCCTCGCCCTCGTCGCGTTCTCGCGGTTCAACGGCACGATGGACGGCAACGTCTTCGTTTTCTTCATCCTCACCGTCGCCGCCGCCGAGGTGGCCGTGGGTCTCGCCATCATCGTCGCGCTGTTCCGCAAGCGCGTGACCATCCAGGTCGACGAGCTCAACACGCTGAAGAACTGATTTTCGGAGATGTCGCCCTCGACCCTCGTCCTCGCCGTCCTGCTGCTGCCGCTCGCGTCCGCGGCCGTGATCGCGCTCTTCCTGCGGCGCTCCGGCGGCGCGGCCTCCGCCCTCTCGGTCCTCGCGGCCGCGGGTGTCGCCGGCGGCGCGTTCCTCCTCGCCTTCGGCGGCCACCGCGATTTCCCCGCCTCGGTCGAAGTGCTGCGCTTCGGCGACTTCGCGCTCTCGCTGGGCGTGAAATTCGACGACCTCGCCGCGCTCATGCTCACGATCGTCGGCGTCGTCGGCCTCTGCGTGCACGTCTTCTCGCTCGGCTACATGCACGACGACGGCGCGCGCGCCCGCTACTTCGGCGGCCTCTCGATCTTCATGTTTTCGATGCTCGGCATCGTCTTTGCCGACAATCTTTTCATGATGTTCATCTTCTGGGAGCTGGTCGGTTTCAGCTCCTGGCTGCTGATCAATCATTACCTGCACAAGCAGTCGGCGGCCGACGCCTCGAAGAAGGCCTTCATCGTCAACCGCGTCGGCGACTTCGGCTTCCTCATCGGTATCGTCTGGTGCCAGGCGCAGTTCAACACCGTCAACCTCGACGAACTCGCCAAGCTCGTCGCCGGCACGCCCGCCGCCGCCATTCCGAGCGCCATTCCGGTCCTTCTCTTCTGCGGCGCCGTCGGCAAATCCGCCCAGCTGCCGCTGCACGTCTGGTTGCCCGACGCCATGGAGGGTCCCACACCTGTCTCCGCGTTGATCCATGCGGCCACGATGGTCGCGGCCGGCATCTACATGCTCTGCCGCATCAACGTCCTCATGGTCCCGGATGCGCTCACCGTGATCCTGTGGATCGGCACCGCCACCGCGCTCTACGCCGCGCTGTGCGCCATCGTGCAGAGCGACATCAAGAAGGTCCTCGCCTACTCCACGCTCTCGCAGCTCGGCTACATGGTCGCCGCCTTCGGCCTCGGCTCGCTGAACGAGGTGCACGGCGACCACTCGCACCTCATCGCCGCCGGCGTCGGCGCCGCGATGTTCCACCTCACCACCCACGCCTTCTTCAAGGCCCTCATGTTCCTCGGCTCCGGCTCCGTGATCCACGCGTGCCACCATGAGCAGGACATCTTCAAGATGGGCGGGCTCGGGAAGAAACTGCCGGTCACGTTCGCCACCTTCACGGTCGGCGTCCTCGCGATCATCGGCACGCCGCTCCTCTCCGGCTTCTTCTCCAAGGACGCGATCCTCTATCTCTCCTACGCCAACAACAAGGCGGTCTTCGGCCTGCTCGCGCTCACCGCGATCCTCACCGCGTTCTACATGGTGCGCCTCTGGATTCTCGTCTTCCGCGGCACGCCGCGCAGCGAAAACGCCGACCACGCGCACGAGGGCGGCCTCACACTCACCGCGCCGCTCGTCGTCCTCGCCGTCCTCTCGGTCATCGGCGGTTACGGCTGGTTCTTCACGAGCATCGCGCGCGGCGCCTTCGACGGCGTCTACTCGCTCGTGCCGCACCCGCACGGCGCCGATCATTACGTTATCCTCGGCGTCTCCCTCGCGGTGCTCGTCATCGGTGCCACGGCGGCCTTCGCGATCTACAAGCCCGCCGCCACCGATGCGCTCGCGACGAAAGCTCCCGGCGCTTTCGGCGGCCTGCGCGCGATCTGGGCCTCGTTCGACCGCGCCTACGATTACTACGTCGCCAAGGTCCAGCAGCGCCTCGCGATGCTGCTCAACTTCCTGGAGCAGATCCTCCTCGCGGGCGTGATCGTCCGCGGCCTCGCCGGCCTCGTGGGACTCTTCGGCCTCGGCGCGCGGGCGCTGCACGTCGGCAACCTCAACGCCTACGCCTACTGGTTCCTGCTCGGCCTCGTGGGACTCTGGGCTTTCGCCGCGGGCTTCCTGAAATTCTGACGCGATGAGCAACCTGCCCTTCGATCCTCTGTTGGTCTCCATCGCGTTTCCGCTCGGGCTCGCGCTGCTCATCGCGCTCGGGCTGCCGAAGCGCTGGTCGGTCCGCCTCGCCTACGCCGGTTTCGCGGTGCCGCTGCTGCTCGCGCTGCACACCTGGTTTCATTTCAACAACGTCCCGCACGAGAGCGGCTACGCTTTCCTCCGCACCTACGACACCGGCCTCGGCGCGCTCGGCATCACCCTGAAGCTCGGCCTCAACGGCATCTCCATGCCGCTCTTCGCCATGGCCGGCATCGTCGGCTTTGCCGCCGGTCTCTACGCCATCCAGTCCCAGGCCGAGCGTCTCAAGATCTACCTCATGCTCCTGCTCGTCATGCAGGGCGGCTTGATGGGCGTGTTCGCCAGCGTCGACGTCTTCTTTTTCTACTTCTTCCACGAACTCGCGCTGATCCCGACGTTCATCATGGTCGGCGTCTGGGGCGGCCGCGACCGCAGCTATGCGGCGATGAAGATGACGATCTATCTCACCGCCGGTGCGATGATCTCCCTCATCGGCCTCATCGCCCTCTACGTGAAGAGCGGCGCCAACAGCTTCGATCTCATCGAACTCAAGCGCTATCTCGCCGCCAAGCCCCTCGCCGACTCGATCCAGCAGAACATCTTCGGCCTGCTGCTCCTCGGCTTCGGCGTCCTCGTTTCCCTCTGGCCGCTGCACACCTGGGCCCCGCTCGGCTACGGTGCGGCCCCGAGTTCCAATGCCATGCTGCACGCCGGCGTGCTCAAGAAATTCGGCCTCTACGGCCTCATCCAGGTCGGCCTGCCGCTGCTCCCGTCCGGCGCCACGCACTGGGCCATGCCCCTAGCCTGGCTCGCCGTGATCGGCAACGTCCTCATCGTCGGCCTCATCACCATCGCCCAGCGCGACCTCAAGCAGATGATCGGTTACAGCTCGGTCATGCACATGGGCTACGCATTCCTCGGCATCGCCGCGGGCTCGGTCCTCGGCGTCGGCGGCGTGGTGCTGATGATGGTCGCCCACGGCCTTTCCGTCGCGCTGCTCTTCCTGCTCGCGACCAGCGTGCATCATCGCACGCACACCTTCGCCCTCGATGAGATGGGCGGCCTCGCGCAGAAGGCGCCCGTCCTCGCGGCCCTGTTCGTCGCGGCCACGTTTGCCAGCATCGGCCTGCCGGGCTTCGCCAATTTCTGGGGCGAACTCGCCATCTTCGTCGCGCTCTGGAAACTCTCGCCGACCATCACCGTGCTCGCGATCGCCGGCGTGGTCATCTCTGCCGTCTACGGCCTGCGTGCCGCCGCCGCAGTCTTCTTCGGCCCCGCCAGCGAGCGGATGAACGAAGTCGCCGCGAAACACCCGCCGGTCGACCTCCGCTGGTCCGAGCGCATTCCGGCCCTCGTCCTGCTCGCCGCGCTGCTCCTCGTCGGCCTCTGGCCCAAGTCCATGAGCGGTCCGATCAACGCCACCCTCACCGCGAAGACGCAGGTGGCCGCTGCCAACCGCTGAGCCCCTTTCGTTCGGATGAATCTCGAAGCCGTCAAATCCGCCGCCGCCGACAACATCTGGACGGCCATTTTCCCCGAGCTGATGCTCGGCTGCCTGGCGCTGCTCCTCCTCGTGCTGGAGATCGTGCTGCCGAAGAAACATCACGTCGTGATCGCCGACGTCGCCTCGGCCGGACTGCTCGGCACGCTCATCGGCCTCTGCCTCAACTGGAACTCCAGCCTCTTCGGCGCCGAGAGTTTCAACGGCCTCCTGCACTTCACCGCCGGCGGCCAGCTCATGCGCGCCTTCTTCCTGCTCGCCGCGCTGCTCGTGAGCATGCTCGCGCGCATCACGCTCGCCCGGCAGCCGATGCCCAAGGTCGAGTTCTACCACATCCTCCTCGTCGTCACCGCCGCCATGATGCTGCTGGCCCAGAGCAATCACTTCCTGATGCTCTTCGTGACGCTCGAGACCCTCACGATCGGCCTCTACATCCTCGTCAGCTACCACCGCACGAGCACCGCCTCCCTCGAGGCCGGCCTCAAATATCTCGTGATGGGCGCGCTGAGTTCCGGCCTGCTCCTCTTCGGCATCGTGCTGCTCTACGGCGTCGCGGGTAACCCGACCCTCCGCGGCTACAGCGACAACCCGATGCTCTACCGCGAGCTCGCGCGCTTCCTCGAGTCCAATCCGGACAACTTCCTCGCCAGCCTCGGCATCGTCCTCGTGCTCTCCGGCGTCGCGTTCAAGATCGGCGCGTTTCCCTTCCAGATCTGGGTGCCCGACGTTTACCAGGGCGCGCCCACGCCCGTGACCGCCTTCCTCGCCGTCGCGTCCAAGGCCGCCGGTTTCGCCGTGCTGCTCAGCCTCTGCGGCAAGGACGGCGCCTTCGCCCCGTATGCGTGGCTCACCACGCCGGTGCTCACCGCCCTCGCCGCGGCGACGCTGATCTTCGGCAACATCGCCGCGCTCACGCAGCACAACGTGAAGCGCCTCATCGGCCTCTCCGGCGTCTCCCACGCCGGCTTCCTGCTGCTCGGCGTCGTGGCCGCCGCCGGTTCCCACATCGCGACCGGGGCGATCTATTTCTACCTCTTCGCCTACCTCATCGCCTCGTTTGCCGTGTTCGGCGTGATGACGCACGTCGCCGGCGCCGACGACGCCGATCAGTCACTCGACCACTACGCCGGTCTCGCCAAGGAGAGTCCCTTCCTCGCCACCGTGCTCGCCGTCGGTCTGGGCTCGCTCGCCGGCATCCCGCCGCTCGCCGGCTTCATGGGCAAGATGCTCGTGTTCATCTCCGCGTATCAGGCCGGCGCCCGCTGGCTCCTCGCGATTGCCGCCGCCGGCGTCGTCGTCTCGATCTATTACTACTTCGGCTGGATCAAGGCCGCCTTCTTCGAGACATGGACTCCGCCTTCGGATGCCGCACCCGCGCGTCCGGCGCGCACGCCGGTGACGCTCTTCACCGGCGCCACGCTCGGCGCTCTCGCGCTGGCCTCGATCGTCCTCGGTTTCTACCAGGGACCGATCGGCCAGTGGATCGCGGCCCGCTGATCCGGGCTGAATGGGGGAGGGGCTTTGGGCCCCGCCAGGCCGTCGCAAAAGCGGCGCGCACCGTTCAGGCCCATGGGCGCGTAACCGCGCACCGCGCGTTTCCCGTCTTGCCCAGCGTCGTGCTTCTTGCGGCCATCGGGTGAATCCATGCGCATCACCGGCATCGCCCTCGTCCCGCCCCCGTCCGCCGCCGATTGCCCCAAGGTCACCCCCGAACTGCTCGCCTCCGTCCTCGCCCGCTACTCGCGCAGCAACGAGGGCCTCGCCGCCATCCTCGCCAAGGTCGACCTCGCCAATCCCGATGCCTCGATCGACCGCATCCTCAAGTTCGTCGACTACGGCCACGCCTCGATCGGCGGCCTCACGGGCGGACTCGCCATCGCGCTCGACGATGTGTCGATGTGGCTCGCGTATAAGATTTTTGAGATCGCGCAGATGGCCGACGGCCAGGAGTCGAGCACGCGCTACATCACGATGGACGCCGCGAACCTGCCGCGGCCCGAGGACATCGGCATCCCGGCCGACCTCGAGGCGCGCTGGCGCGACATCCTCGCGCGCAGCTTCAGCGCCTACCACGCCGAATACGCGCGCCTCGATGCCCTCGCCACCGCGGAGCCCCAGCGCGTGCGGCTCCCGGCCGACGCCAAGCCCCCGGTCGTCACCCGCCTGCGCAAGAACTACGCGCTCGACCGCGCGCGCTACTTCATCCCCTTCGCGACGCGCACCAATCTCGGCCTCGTGCAGTCGTCCCGCATGTGGGCGACGACGGTGAAGCACCTCGACTCGCTGCCCCAACCCGAGGCCCGCGCCGCGGCGAAACTCATCCGCGACGAGCTGCTCAAGCAGTCCCCGCGGCTCATGCGCCACAGCTCCGCCGAGCAGTCCTTCCTTGCGCAGACGCAGCAGGAACTCGCGACCTCGCTCGCCCTCGGCGCCGAACGCCTCTCCGCCGAACCGCTCGCCGATCAGGTCTGGGTCCACGTCGACCGCGCCACTCCGCCGTGGCTGCCCGAACGGCAGTCCATCGCCGAGGCGCTGCGCCATCGGTCCAACCGCTACGGCCAGCAGGGCACGGCAACGCGGCGCATGCGCGTGACCTTTGCGTGGAACAACATGGCCCTCGCCGAGCTGCGCGACCTCAACCGCCACCGCACCGGCCACCGTTATACGCCGCTCATCCAGGCCGGCTTCTACCTGCCGCCCGAGATCGACCGTGCCCCGCATCGCCAGCTCCTCGCCGACCAGCTCGCCCTCACGCGCGAGCTGATCGCCCGCGGCTCGCCCGCCTACGTCTACTCGTTGCTGCTCGGCGCGCAGACGCCCTTCGAGCACAGCACGCACGCCGACAAGTTCATCTACGAGGCCGAGCTCCGCACGGGCATGGGCGCGCATTTCCGCTACGCCGAGCACCTGAGCGCGGTGCTGCATCGGTTTTTCGCCGAGGTGCCCGAGGCCCGCAGCTGGGTCGTCGAAGGCACCGCGGAGCCGGAGTAAACGCGCCGCGTGGAGGCCGCCGCGCCGCGCAGAAATTGGCGTTGCCGCAAACGAACGGCAGGTCATTCCTGCGTCGTGCGTTTTGCCATGCAGCCGATCCGCTGGTTTCTCTGCGCCGGTTTGGCGGGCTCGAGCGCGGCGGTGTTCGCCGCGAGTGCGACGAGCCCGGTCGACTACACGCAGCGCAACGCTCCCTTCGCGCCCGGCGAGGGCCTTGCGCCCGACAAACGCGCGCCGGAGAAAAACGACGCCGTGCAGCAGAAGCGCGTCACGCCCCCCTCGGTCGACAAAAAGCCGGCCGCCGTGGGTGACCGCCGCGCCGCGATCGACGTGAACGAAACGCGGCCGAAGTCCGTGCAGGAAAAGGACACGCGCCCGGTCGAGAAGGTCGACGTGGAGCGCAGCGGCTACGACCAGCAGCGGGCCAGGATTTCCACCAAGGACGACACGAACAAGCCGCCCATGGTGGCGAAGTATCAGGACAGCCTCACCTCGGCCACGCAGAGCAACATGGCGCGTTTCCCCGCCATCGACAAAGCGACCAACGTGAAGGTGAACCGCTTCGTTTTCCGGAAAAACGGCGGTGAACTCTCCGAGTCCGCCGCGCGCGCGCCCATCGTGCCTGCCGCCGGTGGAGCCTCGCTTGGCCGCTGAGCCCGGCGCCCCGGATGTCCTTCCGCGTTTTGCAGTTCAACATGCAGTTCGGGCAGATCTGGGATGACACCTATCCCGATCGCGCGCCGATCCGGCTCGAGGCGTCGCTCGAGGAGATCCGGCGGCACGAGGCCGACATCATCCTGCTGCAGGAGGTCGAGCGCGCGCTGCCGGGCGGCGTGCAGTTCCAGCCGCCGCCGAATTACACCCGCCTGCGCGAGGCGCTCACGGGCTACGACAGCTGGTTCGGATATCCCAAGGCCGATCCGCGCGAGCTGCCCTTCGGCATCGGCCTCGCGATCTTCTCGCGCACGCCGCTGCGGGAGACCACCCGGCTCGACCTGCCGTCGCCGCCGATCGAGTTCGATTTTTTCGGCGACAAGAAGACGCCGACCGACCGGCTCCTGATCGGCGCGAAGACCACCGTCGCGGGACGCGAGTTGCAGCTGATGAACACGCACCTCCTCGCGTTCTTCATGCTCGGCTCGAGCAGTGCGGCCAATCCCGTCCAGCGCACGCTCGTCGCCGAGCAGCTCGCCAAGTGCAAAGGCCCGACGCTGCTCACCGGCGATTTCAACGTCAGCCGCCACGAGTCGCTGGTCACGCAGTTCGCGGCCCAGGGCTTCCAAACCGTCCAGCAGAGCGAGGTCACGTGGCGCCGCCGGCCCTACGTGCTCGATCACATCTTCTACAACGCCCCGCTGCGCTGCCTCCGTCACGCGGTGCGGCCCACGTCCGCCAGCGACCACCACGCGCTCGTGGCGGATTTCGAATTCGCCTGAGCCCGGTCGATCGCGGCGACCGCGCGATCCGCCGGCCCGCCGCCGCCCGCCTTACTTCGCGCGGCGGATGCGCTCCTTCTCGGCCTCCTTCTCCTCCTCGAAACGCGCGCGCTCGCTCGCGAGCTGCTGCTTGATCTTCTCCGCGTCGTCGAACTTCTGGGCCTCGAAGGCCTCGTCGAGCTGCTTCTTCAGAAAGATCTCCCGTTCGGCGAGCTTGCCCTTGTAGACGCGGTCGATCTCGGCGAGCCGCGCTTTCTTCTCCGCGGTCAGCGGCGCCGAGCCCGAGGGGTCCGACTTGGCGAGGCGCTCCATGGCGAGTTCGTAGGCGCTTTTCATAGGTGTTGGCGTTCACCAAAGCCACGAACCGCCGGAAGGAAAGCGCAACCTGCGCGCTCGTGCGGTCAGCGATACGTCACGCCGAAGACCAGCGTGAGCGCAACGATCGCGAGCGGCGGCCACCAGCTCCCGGCCCGGCGGTGCCAGCGCTGGCGGTAGCCGAATCCCAGCGCCGCAAACAACGCGATCACCGCGGCCGGACCGATCCACGCCGCGGCGAACTCCGCGGTCTTCCACGCGTGCGGCAGGGCGACGAAGCCGCGCACGCCCAGGTCCACGCCCCACAGCACGAGCACCGTCGCGTGGTTGAAGAGCGCGGCGGCGGGACCGAGCGCGACCAGCCCGCAGAGCAGCGAGACGAAGCCGCCGAGGATCACGAGTGTGGAGACCGGGATCAGCACGAGGTTCGCCAGCAGCGCGGCCGGCGTGAACAGGTTGAAGTAGAACACGCCGAGCAGCGTGCTCACGAGGGTCGACGCGAGGCCGATCGCCACCGCCGCGACGAGTTTCCGGTGCAGGGTGTCGAGGGCATGATGATGCCAGCGCCACGTCGCCTTCGGCAGCGCCTTGAACAACGCCCAGCGGTCCGTCCACGCGTCGCTCAACGGCAGCCCGAGCAGCAGCAGCGCGGCGACGATCCCGTAGCTCAGCTGGAAACTCGCGCTGAAGATCTGCAGCGGCCACACGACCACCACGATGAGCGCGGAGAGCCCGAGCGCCGCCAGCGGATTCCCCGGCGCGCGCAGCAGCAGCGAGGCCTGCAGCAGCGTGACCATGAGAAACGCGCGGACGGCGGATGGCGTGCCGCCCGTGATGTCGACGTAGAGCCACAGCGCCACGCTGCTCACGACGAATCGCGCCACGCCCGGCAGCCGCAGCAGCATCAGCAGCGCCTGCAGCCCGATCGCGATCACGCCGATGTGGAGACCACTGATCGCAAACAGATGCATCGTGCCGCTGCGCATGAAGAGCGTGCCCTGCTCGTCGCTCAGCTCGTGCTGCTGCCCGAGCAGCATCGCGCGCAGCACGCCCGCGATTTCCGGCCGCTTCTCCGCGACGCCGCGCGAGAGAATGGCGGCGAAATGGCCGAGCACGCGGCGGCAGAACACGTGGTAGGCGCCCGGCGGCTGCACGATGTCGACCACACGCCCGCGGGTGAGGCGGAAGTTCATGCCGGCGTTCACCAGGTAGCCGTCGAACGAGTTGCGCGGCGGATCGGCCGGCAGGGCGGCGAGCACGCCCACCACGGCGATCGTCGTGCTGCGGAGCGGAGCGGCTTCGTTGCGGCGCAGCGCGAGCGAGAAGTAGACGCGTTGCCCGCGCAGCTCCGCGAGGTGCATGCCGGCGGCGGCGATGGTCGCGAGGCCGCTGACCTTGCGCGGATCGTGGCCATGAAACACGCGGTCCAGCTGCAGCTCGACCCGCGCCTCGCGCGGCGGCAGCGCATCCCAGGCGGCGATGCGCGGCCGGTGCAGCCGGTAGCTCGCGTGCCCCGCGAGCAGTCCGGCGAGCACGATCGCGACCGGCCAGGCGCGGGGCCGGGAGCGCGCGAGCGCCACCGCGGCGAGGGCGGCGACGAGTGCGCCGCCGAGCCGCACGCCGACCGGAGCGGTGACGCCCGCGCG